>FUFK010042434.1_pt1 | contig 11782 bp, 22 predicted proteins | sample 1021851 | NCBI WGS metagenome assembly FUFK01 (sample SAMEA51879418, study PRJEB19060) | metagenome
CTAGCTTGCTTTCAGGCGCTATGGGTGGCGCTGGTGGCGGTCAGGGCGGCATAGGCGACATTATTGGCGGGGCCGTTGAGGAATATGGGCCTGATTTAATAGATTTAATTTTTGGTGGGGATGACTAATGGCTTTACGACTTACTTCAGCAGCACGGCTTGCCAACCCTAGCTTTGGCAACATCGAGCAGCTAGGCCAAGATATTGGCTCTTTATCTGCCAGAAGGCGGCAACGAGGTATGCTGACTGACCTTCTTAGCCCCCTTACTGACCCGATGGCTACGTCTGCTGATTATGCAACGGCGGCAAGAGGCTTGATGGGTATAGACCAACAATCTGCATTGGCGGTTGCGGCGCAGGGCAGAAATTTAGCAATTAAAGAAGCAGAAACTCAGCAGCTTAATGCTAGAAAAACCGCCTTGGCTACGAGGGCTGATGCGCTAGGTCTTGCTGATGTCGCAACAGCCGCACGTTCAGCTATGTCGGCCTCAGAGCTAGATGATATTGCCAAAGACATACGAGCGCTCCAGATAGAAAGGTTGCCATCTCAAACGCCTGGGCAAAGAATGACAATGGCTCGTCAAAGAGGCATATCTCCTGAAGAGTTCAATCGGGCGGGTCTGGCAACATCAACTGATGAGTTTTTTACTGAATACTTGAGTGGCGAAAAAGCAGACTTAGAGGCATGGGTTAATAACGAGGGGGAAGTAAGAGCCTATCGTGTCCTAGATTCTGGGAAGGTTCGCGACCCAGACAGCGGCAATTTTGTAGAGCCATCTGAGTTAGGTCTTACCTCTAAAGCGCCATTAGTTCAAAAGGTTATTGATGCTGGCGACCAATATAAAAAAGCATTAGCGGATGCAGGCGCTAAAGATGTTATTGAGCAAAGAGAAAAGGCAAGAGCAGCGCGAGAAAGATTAGCGGTTATTGATAGACAGCTAACGCGAATTGAGGGAGGAATGCCGACCGGAATTATGGCTAATGTTGACGTTCAGCTTGGAAAGGTTGCTACGTTAATTGGTCTGCCGTATGACCCTAGCGTCCAAAACGCCGAAACATACATGATGGAGGCGGCAAGTCTTGTGCGGGAGCAGATAAAAGCGTTTGGATCTGGCACAAGTATTACTGATGCTGACCGAGAATATACGCAAAGAATGGTTGGTGGCGATATTACGCAAAAAGCTGAATCCCTTGAGGAAATACTAAAGATTTTCCGTAGTTCTGCGATTGACACGATAAATAGGTACAACAGCGTAATTAAAGACGTTGAGAGTGATATAGGGGCCGATAATATGTCTGGCTTTAAGCCCATAACCCTACCTTCTGTTGGTTTAAGTCCTGCCGCACAAAGTTATCTTGACTCAGCATCTGGTGGCTAGGAGAAATCGCAATGCCTACTAGACAGGAATATATTAACGCCCTGAAAAAAGCCGCTGATGCTGGAGACAACAGAGCGGCAAACGAAATAGCCGCAGTTCTTGAGCAGATGGATCAGCCAGATGCGCCGCCTCCTCAAGAGTCTGAAAGTTATCTTGGCGGTGTCCAGAGAAGATTTGGTGAAGCTGATTTTGGGAAAATTGCCGAGCAGTTTTCGCCTGAGCTAAAACGGCGGCTAGAGGTTACTAGGTCGCCAGAGTTTTTGGGAATGGGTGGCGATAACACGTTGGCGCGCCAAGCGTCTGCCGCGTTGTCTCAAGCGGCTAGAACGGGCGGCTCTCTAATAATGGAAGCTGCCGGTGTTGTCATTCCAGATGTTGTAAGAGAGGCTGCAGGAGACGCCTTTGATGCTGTAATGGCTACTGACTCTGGGAAGGCGGCGGCGAGTGCCGTATCAAAAGGATTCGCGGAATATCAAGAGTTTGCCAAAGAAAATCCCCGAGCGGCTGAGGAGTTTGAAACGCTTGTTGATGTGTCAGCATTGCTTTCGCCGCGTCCCGACTTGATAAACATTTCACAAAGGGCTGCAGCAGCCAAAAAAGCTGGAGACACTTCAAGAAATCTCAAAGACAAAGTAGCCATAACGGGGTTATTGACCCCAGAAAAGTTAGATAGAACAGCACAAACTCGCCCTGTAGGGGTTTTGAATAAAACAGAAACGTGGGTTCCCGACGATTTTGACAACAGCGTGATAGAAACGGTCGCTGCAATTCCAGGAATAAAACCTTACGGAAACGTCCATGAAAACTTCAGGGTTATGCAGGACTATGTTAAAGGGCAGAAGGACACTTTAGATAACTTTATAAGATCGCAAAACAAAGAGGTTGACGTAGAAGATTTAAACGCCGATTTCAATGCTGCTCTACAAGAGTTTACTAGCACTAATGTCTACACCCTTGCGTCTAAGGCCGCTCAAGAGCAATTTGACAAATATGTCCGCGTTGCAAGAAAAGAAATAAAAGAAAACGGCGGGAGCTTAGTTGGCATTTTAAATGCACGGCGAAACTTTGACCAAGCCGTCCACGAGGCAGGGCAAAGCCTAGATGCAGATGTGGCAACCTATCAGGTAAAAGCCGCAAAGCTGGTAAGAGGGGTAATGAACACTTACCTCAAGAACAACACTAGAGGAGACGATGTAAAAAATCTTTTGGACAATCAGTTTAGGACTCTTACAGCGCTGGACACCTTGGTAAACAAGCGCAACAAAGAGGGAAAAGACACGTTGGCGCGAATTACGCAGTCAATCAATGAGGCCACCGGAATTACGCTTCCAAGAACGGCTCTTTCGGTTATCGCTACCCTCACCCTTGTGACGCAGCCTGTATACGCTGGGGCATTAGCTGGGGCAGCGGCAACCGGATATACGGCCAGAGCGATTGCGCGACATGGCAAGCCAGCGGTTTTGAGGGCTTATGGACAAATGCTTTCTGGGATAGATAGGTCAATTAAATCGCTAGATGACAAAACAAAAATTAGCGCGTTGAGAGCCGATCGTCAGGTAATTGTTGCGATGCTTGAAGAAGCAAGAGCCGCTGAAGAAGAGCCTAATCCCAACTAACGAACTCTAACCACCCTGCTACACCCGCCGCCCTNTCATTCTCCATACGGGCGGCTTCTGCCTTGTAATGCTTGGCGATTTGCTTGGCTTCTTTCACCATCCTCTTGCCCAGCATGATGTCCTCGACCTTCTCCCTCAGTATCTCCAAGGCCCCTTCGCCATAAGTCTCAATGTAATGACGGTAAAAGTAATCAGGGTTGCTGCCGAACCTCTGATGACAGCCGTAACAGTGAGCAAAGGCGTTCATGGCATCGTATCTAACGCCCTTCTTGGCTCTGCCAAAGTAATGGCTACAGTGCAGGCCCATGCTGTTTTCTTCGTATTTCTTGCCACACCCCTGGCAAGTAAAGTCATTTCGCATCCTGACGCACCGGCTAAACCAGTGGTCTGCTGCTGTACGCTTTAATCGCATTCTTTTGGCCCCGCATAACGGATTATTTCCAAAGGCTTCTCATCTATGTCCTTGAGCGGTTTGGTACTCAGATCCATCATTATGGCTACGTCTTCCTCTAANCGCTTTGCCATAGANTCTGCGGCTTCTAAGGCCAGTTGTGCGTCATTTTTCATAACTCATCCTTTTTAGTGTATTTCAGGAAGCCAAGGCGAATGCCCTTGTATAGCCATGCCCTGATAGAAATAAAGATATTTGATTGCCGCCATCCTTAACTCTTCTGATTGTTCTGTATCAGGGTGATTGACCAGAAAATGCAGCGTACAAATTAGGGCATGATAAATTTCACCATCGCCTTCGCCTATCAATGACTCAAAGTATTCGCTCTCAGCGACAAACTTCAAAGTTACGTCTTCTGGGTCTTTATCTAGCTTTCTTTTAAAACTTTCCGCTATGTCATTTTTCATAACTCATCCTTTATTGATTGTGGAAACGGGACGTATATCCCCTTCTTCTCTGACAGCCACCGTACAAGCACTTCAGCGGCTTCGCTCAGTTCCCTGCCGGTTAGCTTGGTGGTAGATGTTTTTTGGTACATGGCCTTAATGATGGGCTTGTAGAGCATTTCCTTGACCAGCCCCTCAGTAAACGGTATCTCAACCTGATCGTTGAAGGGATGCGCGTTGGAATACCCGGCATCNTTNANCTTCTCNGCCATCTNCCNAAACCATANNTGCATGGCNTTNTTCTGCCGCTCAGTCCTGCCTGCTGGCTTGATTGAGTACAGGTGATAGCTGCCTTGGCTGAACTGACCTTTNACAAAGTCTATNAANAACTCCAGCTTCTCCTGGCTATCTACAATCCANCTATGCCCGTCCACGCTCAGCCTCCATGATCTGCCTACCAATCAGTTCTGGTATCTGTGGCACGACCGCGTTGCCTAAGCATCTAAGTCTGTGTGTCCTAGCGGGAACCCCATTAGCCACTCGACCCACGTTGGGTTCAGTCGCCCAGACTCCCCCTTGAACTCCACTGAGTCCGGTAATGAGTTGGTTTCTGGGTTCCTGCCGGTCTTTGCCATTGTTTCTGGCTTCCTGGCCCCCTTGTAATCCCTCGCTGCTGGAGTCGGCCAAAGGTTGTGCCTCGCCATTGAGCTCAGGGAGTGTCGCTCCTTCGCATTCGGCCCGAGGCTCTTGTTTCTGCCGTACTCCACCGCTGTTGGTGTTGGCAGATAGCTTGGGGTGTGTCTCACCTCGTCCACCAAAATTATCGTCGATTGCCCCGTTTTCCTGCAATGCTCGTAAAACTCTTTGCTTTTCGGCCCCTGACTGCCGTTCGCACTCGCTGGGGTACGCCAAAAGTGAGGGCGGGTGTATCTCTCCTGCATTGAGGGCGACCCCTGATTGGCTGTCGCTGTTGGGATAGGCCACAATCCAGATCCTATCTCTGTGATGGTGGGCGCCAATCGCGGAAGCTGGTATACAGTGCCACTCTGCATCGTACCCGACCGAGGAAATGTCCCATAAAACTCGCTTAAACCAATCTCCCCCGTCTCCAGTAAGCAGGTTTGTGACGTTTTCAAAGATGGCATATCTGGGTCGAATGTCCCCAAGTAAACGGGCGCACTCTGACCACAATCCACTGCGCTCGCCATCAATGCCTGCCTGTCTACCAGCGGTTGAGATGTCCTGGCATGGGAATCCTCCCGTGATGACATCAACTCCAATTCCGTCTGAAACAAGTCTCTCTGCTGTGATTCGTCTGACATCGTCATATATGGGTACTCTAGGCCAGTTCTTTTTCAATACCTTCTGCGCGTAAGGGTCAATCTCGCAAAAGGCTGCGGTTTCAAATCCAGCGGCCTCTAAACCAAGGGCAAAGCCGCCAATCCCACTGAACAAATCCAACACTTTCATGGATTTTCAGCCCAAATAAAAAAGTCAATGAAATCAAGGGTTAGCCCTGTTGGCCCCGTTAGCCCCACTTTTTGGGGGCCGCCCCCTAAAACACGGGCCAACTGGGCCAACGGGGCAAACCGATGATTTTTATAGAGTTTTTTCATCACCACCTTTCACCCTGCCAGCGGTAATTCTTTGCATTGTTTGATCCAGTTCTGCGAAGTTTCAACATATTGCCCTTTAGCAGTTCCATGCAGTTACGCAAGGTCTTCTTCGTGCATTCGTTGGGGTTAAGCTCTTCATCCCGGAGCATTCTGTACAACTCTGACTGACTGTGTTCAGCGCCGCCCCTCATTACAGACTCAAGAAACAGCACCTCATCCTCATACTTGGCAAAAGCCTTAGCGACATTGATCTGCGCCGCCTGCTTCTTCTTCAAATCGCTGATGTCATCCTCATCAAGAAACTCAACAGAATCAACTGACTCCTCGTAGCCAACGGTTTCTTTTGTCTGCTTGTATCGGAACCCGCCAGAAAATGAAATCTGGCTCCGATCCTTCTCGTTGATGACCAGTAGCTCTTGATAGTCAGCGAACTTATCGTTCAGGGGGTCAAGGCCAAACATATTGTCTACGTCAGCTTTAAGATCGCCTACGCCTTCGTAGATTAAGCGACCGTCTAACGATCGGTGCTTGTTACAGTGGCCTAGCAGGATGATCGTGCCGCCTGCTGCGGCGAACTGCCTGAAGACATGGAGAATGTCCCGCATATCGCCTTTGTTCAGCACTGGCGCAAACTTCTTTAAGGTGTCACAAATCACTATCTTGCCGTTGGCTTGGCCTTCAAGCCGTATCATGTTGAGCAGCCCCAAGGCATCCTGAGTGGTGCGTAAGCCAGGGTCTTGGCTTGTGGCTAAGGTAATCATCGACATACCGTGCTTTTGGCCCATCTTTGCCTTCTGAACCACGCCCCGGGCCCCGTCATCTTCGTTGAAATAGATGACATCTGAGCCTTTGATGAGGTTGTTNCGGATNGANTTAAACAGGCTACCCAGNACCCAGACCGTCTTACCGGCCCCNGANGGCGCGTAGACGAGCGTTACGGTTCCCGTAGTAATCATGCCTGNGATAACTTCGCGTTCGTTAGCNAGCCTCTCCTCAAGCTCTGCGATGCGGTGGTTGGTTGCCGCNGCCTGTAATCTGGCTAACGATGAAATCGGNTGGGCATGACCGTTGACTCCTGAGTATCTTTCNTAATCTTCGTAGCTCGCCATTGGCGGCCTAGCTTCGTTGAAATCTTTTATCTTATTCATTAATTCATCGTCTTTAGACACGATATGCGTCCTCCTCGACAACCTTGTATCGCCAAGCTGAGTTATTTTGTAAGACCTTTACAAACTCTTGCAGTTTTTGGGCATCCATACCGCGTAGCTTCTCACCTCTACGGAAAGCGCCGTGGTAGACCAGACACCAGTGCATCATGTAATCCAGATCGTCAGCCGAAAATGTCCTGACCCACTTGGTAGAAGCCTCAGACCACATACCTTGCGACCGTAACGCATCCAGCACCTCGTCTTGGGTGCAACCCGAAAAGCAATGCACGAGGATTTTGTCATCTGCGTCCGTGATCGACAGGCTGGGGCTTTTGTCATCATGGGCCGGGCAGCAGGCGGTATATCTGAACTGGCCTACTTTCTTGAATTTTGGAAGGTTTGATAGCTTGTTTAGAACTGAAGCAGGGCTTTCTCTNTCTACTTCNTTNCGCTTTTCCCCAAACGGGCTGAAGCCTAGCGGCCCATCTTTGTTTTCCACTTGATTCCCTTTTCGTTGAGCGGAACCTATAACTCTGAATGACCTGCCTTATCTTGTCAACGAATTGATGACCTTTTTTAAAGATCGCTAGGCTTGTCAACTTGCATCAACTTGAGTTAAAATCCGTTTAGGTCAACAAAGGAGGGAAAAGTATGGACGAAAACAAAGAAGGTGGGCTGATACCAACGCTGCTTGAGGTTCAGTGCGAGTTATCACATGTCAAGGCGTCGGCAACCAACCCCCATTTCAAAAGCTCTTATGTTCCATTTGAGGCATTGTGGGATTACGCAAAGGAGCAGCTTAACAGCAAGGGCATTCTGATACAGCAGATCAGCCACGAATGTGAGGTTGGAGCCTGTATCGAAACTGTTTTGCATGGATTTGGCGAGTCATTGAGTACCGGGAAGATGATTGTCAGGGCAGACAAGCCAACCGCGCAGATGTTCGGTAGCGCAGTGACATACGCAAAGCGATACAGCTTATCTATGGCACTCGGTATTGGCGCTGATAAGGATGATGATGCTAATAAGGCTGAGTCAGGATCAAAGCGTTCATGGTAGAAACTTATGAAGAGTTCCTGGAGTATATGAAGGCTGTTCGTGAGAACTTTGATTATGTTTGTGATGTTAAACATGCAGTTGCAAATGAAGAGTGGGACTTGCTGCGAGGCATCATCGAAGATACCCCTAACGGTGTTAAGGAGGCACTAAATCTGGCGCCGTCAAAGGGCGGCATATTTACTACCCACGAAAACAGGGTTATGAAAATCAACCCAAACAGGAATATGAAATGAGCGAAGAAAGAGATTTTGTAAACGGCATGATCATTAAGAAACCTAATGATAATGCCCCAGAATGGGTGAAAGCCAAGATGTCTATCAAACTTGATGACTTCAAGGGCTGGATCGGTGGCTTTGTTAAAGCCAACCCTGATGACGAGTGGATAAACATCGACATCAAAGAATCCAAGAAAGGCAATCTTTACGCAGAGCGTAATACCTACAAGGCTGAGAAGAAGGATTCCGCAGCCCCCGCAGCCAAGGAATCTGATGACATTCCTTGGTAACATTAACCGCCGCTGAAGGACTCCTGAGCGGCACTCTTGCCCCAGCTCCCTTTCTGGGGCTTTTTTTTGAGGAAAAACCATGTCTGATAAGTATGTTTACTGGCGCGAGCTCGGAGATATGTTCAAAGCCTACACCGCACCCAAGTTAATGCGCGTCTTGGACGCCAACGGCATTCCCTATCGTAAGGATGCCAAAGGCAAGCCTATGGTGGAGCGGGTGCACGTTGACTCTACTGCTACAGATACCACCAGCGCAGCAGAAGCGATGGATAACATGGACGCCGCGATTAGCGAGTTTTCTACCACCATCACAGCTTCAACAGAATGAAAAAGGATCGGGGCGGCTGGCTATCGGATATACCCGAATGGCTACCGCCCTTAATCCTGGTTTCGGCTATCTCGATTTATTTTTGGTGGGGTAGCTGGTAGGAAGGCGGCGTTTTGTCTACAGGTGCCGCTGACCTGCCAACAGGCAACAAGGGGATGCCTTAGACGCTTACAAGTCTATCATCTTTTGTTGTTGTTTAAACATTTATACAAACGCTACGATAGCTAGCAGGGCTGCTAAAAACACGCATAGCCCCGACATAACGCCAACAATAGCCAGCAGCGCCTTTTCTGTTGAGTTGCTATACATTTTCTACACCCCGTCTCCGTGATCTGACCAGTGATAGTCGCTGCCGTCGATTTCGTCTTGTATCAACTGTTCGATATACGATTGATCAAAGCAACTGGTCACGTTTACCGCCTCACTTACCCCCGCAACGCGCATAACCACTTTCTGTAGCTCAAACGCGCCAAAAGGCATTGATTCCTCTCCTGGCAGCACTTCGTAATGTATGTCTACGTCACAAGTGCCAAAGCCAACCCCGCTATTATCAAAACAGTCTAGCTCCGCGCTTAAAACGTGCTTACCAATAATGCTCGAAACACCCATTACAAGCCCTCCTGTTTGGCTAAATCTACCAAGAAGTCGAGATGGATAAGGCCGTAATCAATCCCATATTCAAGGCCCTTATAATGCGCTTGAGCTTGTATATCGTGGTCTTCATAAGCGCGCTGCAAGTTTGCCAGCGCCGATAAATGCTGTCCTTTTAGGCGATCTCGCCTTTCTATCAGCTCAGATACTAAAGACAATCCGGTGTTCATTGCTTCACCTCCCCTTCGCCAACCTTCTCTGCGCAGTATTCAGTTATGAAGTATCGAGACTTTGAACGTGGATCATCCTCTGTGACATCGTCATAACCATTCACTCGTTTCGCGTAAGCAAGGCCGATAGCGTCATCGTACCAATACTCAGCGAAAACAAAGCCGTCATCGGTTTTGTCATAAGGCTTGTCGTAGATAAGACCCAAGTCAGCTATGACTTTCTCGAAAACCTCTTTGCTTACTTCGACATTAAATAAATCCTTCATTGCTTCACCCCCTCTAGTTGATCGGCAATGATGCCGATGTCTCGAATTGCCATCCCGATAGTATCTGACGGGTTGCGTACTTTGCTGAGCCATTTCTGGGCAGCCTCCAAAGAAGCTATTGCCTCCGCCATTCTGAATACGTTTAGCTTGGCAATGTCCGCCGGCGCGAGCGGTGACGCATCGTGGCGGCGATCAATATCCGGAAATAAACCACGCGAAACACAGCGGAGCATATACGGGTATATATCGTTATCGCTTCGCGTAATGTCCCTGCAATGTGCTAACAGAGCCTCGCATTCTGAAGCCGTTAGTTCCGGGCAGGCAGACGCCACAAATTTAATGTCGAGATTTGACATGATGGTTTCCCTCTTTTGTTGAAATGTGCCGACACAATGCCGACACTTTGAAAGTTTACGCAATCTTCGCCGACTTTTCTAGGCTATCGAACCATTCATATACAACCTGTTCGCCCACGATATAGGCGTACATATTCACCACCCGCTCAGGATCGGAAAGGTCAGTGAAAACCTCGCCGAAGTTGTCCTGCTCGTATTCTTTAATGATGTCAATTACCTCAAAGGCGCGATCACCTAGCCATTGCGTGGCATCGTACGTGCCGATGATGTAGTAATCCGTATTGAACGCTTCGTGATGCAGTTCTGACGGCTCAAAGCTGGAGCGTGTACCGTCTAACCACTGTTGCCACGGGCGGTTTTCGGTCAGGTAGTCTTGAAAGTGTGACGCAATTTCGTCTTGCTTGTAGTACATGCTCATGACTTCACCCCCCTTACTTCCGACTTAGTCTGCGCCCACTTTAGTTCCGCCTTAAGTTGCTTGGCGGCGATTAGGCGTTCAAGGGTTTCTACCTTCGATTCAAGGTCTTCAACTGAGTGCTCTGAGATACCAGAAGCGACATCTGCTAGATGCTCCTCCATGTGATCTATAGCCACTTGAATCACGTTAAGTTGAATGGGCGTCAGCCCCGTAAATGAAATACTCATGGTTCTTTCCCCTAGTTTGTTGTGCCAGTGTTGGCACCTGAAAAGGCCCGCAGCGTTACCTGGTGGGCCTGTTTGGTTTGGATGGGTTTAGTTTGCCAATTCGTATCCAGCGTAATGATAAGACTCAGGCAGTTTGCCCGCGTCTATCCAATCCCCATCAAATTGCAGTTCCGAACCGCCATCAAAAACCCAATTGTCCCAATGCCAATCACCAATCCGTGGCCTTAAAAGGCTATAGCTTTCGGGCAGGACTGTGATGGCTTCTAATGTGTCGCATGAAGTAGGATCGCAAATGATGAACTTTGCCCCCTGTAAACTGACTTCGTGCCTATCTACTACCGTGTGGCATGGTCTGTTGAAAATGTAGACTTGTTGGCCGTTATGAGTCTGTCCGTCTACTGGCTCGTAGGTAGCGCCACCGCTAAGTTCGTTTGTCATATTTAGCCCCATAGGTTTTCGTTGGTGGATTCGGTGCGATCTTCAAGACTCTCCAATGCACCCCAGAACTCAATAAAGGCAGATAATGCCTTGCGTTGATAATCATCCATTAAATGCCCGTGCGACATCATCAACTCCATTGCACATGGCGCGCAGTCTTGGTAAACATCACCAAATAATTGCCCAATCATTTCAACGTATGCGTCAGTTAAGTACTCTGATGGTTTCATTTTTTCCCCTTTCATTGAATGTTTGTAAACTTCGTCAAAGATTGTTGCTCATACATATATAGAGTACAAGCAATATCTGATACCGATTCGCTATATCAAGGCAGCCTTCTTATGCGATTTTGATTAGATCCGAATAGCACTAAAAGGGAACATTGGTTGGGGATTGGTTGGGCTTAGTGGGTGCCATATCGACACTCACACTTCTACTTTTCCGTTCCACTTTGACACCTAGCACCATCGGGGTTCTGTTTTGGAACCTGCCAGGTTCTACTTTGGAACCCAGTCCGTGCCAGATTGAAACTGAGTTGGTTAGTACTCGCTAACATCAGGCGCTAGTTAGTACTTACTAACCTAGATGGTTCCGGATTGGAACTGATGGGGGGGAGGGGGGGTAGCTGTGTCGTTATTATTATTGTACCCACCCACCCACAAAAAAAGCCGAAATAAAAAAGGGTTGGCAATTGCGGAATACCTGTATAGGATAGGGAGGGAAAGGCGGGCTAAACATACATATTAATTTTGAGGAAAGAGTCATGGCT
>FUFK010040187.1_pt1 | contig 11781 bp, 15 predicted proteins | sample 1021851 | NCBI WGS metagenome assembly FUFK01 (sample SAMEA51879418, study PRJEB19060) | metagenome
ACAACAGTTGTTGTTGAAGAAGGAACTGTGTACAAAGTTAAAGCTGTACCAGCNNNNGNTGGCATTGCTGCATTTGTTTTTACTTTAAAAGTATTTGCCATTTATNTCCTCCTATTTATTACCCAAGAGCAATCGCTAAAGCTGTTGGATCGTCTGTAGTAAATCCTTGATTAGTCATTAATGTTACAACTCTTGAAAATGCTGCTTTTCTATTTGTTCCTCCAGCACCATCATCAACTACAATTAAATCTGATGTTGTTAAGTCTGCTCCAATATCTGTAGCACCATCAATGTCAATCGCAGCAACTGGTAAAGTTCCTGAGTCACCAGTACCAATTAAAGTTCCTGTTGCAGTTGGTAAAGTTAATACCGCTGAACTTGCAGCTGAGTGTGGAGCTGCTTGTAAAGTTTGTGCATGAGCATTTGAAGACTCACAGTAAAATTTAACTTTAGCAACACTACCAGTACCAGTTTTAATTTCTACTAAACCATCTGTAACAGCTACACCACCTGATGAGCCATCACCATCTAATAATACTTTACCTGAGCCATTTGGCGATACTGATATGTTACCATTAGATACAGATACTATTTCTGATATAACTGGTGATGTTAAAGTTTTGTTTGTTAATGTTTGTGTACCAGTAAGAGTTACATCACCAACATTAGATGGTTGTACAATTGTAAATACAATATTAACAGAACCAATAGAACCTGAGTTATCTGTTGTACATAAATAAATTTTATCAGCATTAGTTGAGCCCTCTTGTACAATAACTAATTGTCCAGCAAGTTCTGCAACTGTATCGTAGTCTGTATTTCTTGTAGCAGTACCACTAGCCACTACATTATAAATACCATTTTCTGTAGCGTCAGTTTGGTTTTTAACTAAAACTTTATTTCCTGTAGCAAGTGTAACGCCATCTAACGTATCACCATTCTGTAAGTCTGATGATAGTGTAATATTTCCTGTTGTTGCAGCTCTTGTAATAATTCTTGTTTTTAATCCTGTAACTAGATCATCAACATAAGTTTTTGTAGCTGCATCTGATCCTGATGATGGTGCGCCAAGTCCTGTAATCGTACCACCAGAAATAGCTACACTGTTTGCAGCTTGTGTTGATATAGTTCCAAGTCCAAGTGATGCTCTAGCAGTTGATCCTGTTTCTGCTACCCATGTTGAACCACTACCAACAATAAAATTACCATCTGTAGTAGCTAAAGCACCAATAGCTGTAAGGTTTGCATTGGATGCACCTTTTGCATCTAATTGTGTTTGTATGTTTGAGCTTACGCCATTTAGATAACCAAACTCTGTATTTGAGATTGTACCATCATGAATTTTTGTAGCATCTATAGCTGCACTTGCATTTATATCTGCATTTACAATTGCACCATCATTTATTTTTGCTGATGTAATTGCACTGTCTGCTATTTTTGCAGTAGTAACCTGGCTATCTGCTATGTGTGCAGTATCAATACTGCCATCAACATAATGCTCTGAGTTAATACTATCATCAGCTATTTTTGTTCCATCAACTGCGTCAGCAGCAATTTTAGCTGTTGTAACATTTGCATCTGTAATTTTGGCAGTTGTAATTTGTGCGTCTGCAATGTGAGCTGTGTCTATTGAACCATCTACATAGTGTTCACTGTTAATACTGTCGTCTGCAATCTTAGTACCATCAACAGCATCTGCTGCAATCTTTGCAGTTGTTACAGCACCATCGCTAATATTTGATGTGCCAATAATATCTGTAGGTATTGATGAGTTTGTTTTTGATAACGCTGCAATATAAACATTAGAGATAGCTTCATTAGCTAGAGAGCCACTATCCCAAGTAACATTTACTGTTGTGTTTGTAGAAAATGATGAGCTAGCAATCGTACCATAAATTGTACCTGGAGTTGTTGCAGTTAATTTAATTCGTCTGCCAGCATGATAAATAGAAGTTACATCTGCACCAGCTATTGTAAAAGAAGTTGCTGATGCGTAAGCAGCGGTGTAGCTTGCATCCCCATCACCATACTCAATCCATTGTGCATCATTAAACCAATCTCTAGTATTTTTCATCAATGCTCTAATAGCATTATTCAAATTACTAGGTAGCATCCCCTCATCTACATCAATAGAGTTTAATGAAGTGTTGCTTGCTTGTGTAGTTGAGTAATCTTTAATATTTGTTGGCATATAACTCCTAATTCATAAACCAAGCAAAAGCTTTATCGCTTTCACTATTATTTTTATTAATTAAATTATTTACAGCTTCTTCCACTTGTCTTTGAAAGAACTCCTGTGTTTCAATTGAATATCTTATGTTATCTATATCTACTTTATCACTCATTACCTAGAGCCTCCTTGACTAGCAGTTAAGTCTATTCCTTGAGCATGAGTCCAAATACTTTCTGCTGGTATTTTTACGTTTGCTCTAAAATATCTACCTGATTGTCTTACTGGTGCTATACCAGTTGTATTAATTGTACTTGAAGATGAACTTGTAACTGAATCTGAAAGTTTATCTCTAGTTTTAATTACAACATTAGATGAAGCATCCACTAAGGGTCTTATTCCTGTTACGTTTGCTCTTAGTCCAGGAAACAATTCTGTTTCTTTTGTTTCTAGTTCTGCTTCTAAAGCTTTTCCAGAAAATATAGCTGCTTTAAAGTANTTCATCAATTGCACCTAAATACAATTGTCCACTTGTCCAGTAAGCACTATCTAGTGATATATTAATATCTTCTAAATTTTCTGAAATAATATCCATTAGTTCTACAGTATTAACGACCATGAACTGTTTAAATATTTGTGATGCTTGTACGTTAGCAACTGACCATTTTTGCGTTACATAATTATAAATTAATAATCTATCGCATATACCAGTAGTGTTAGGATTATTTTTACTTGGATATAACCATAACGCTAAAGTATTAAAAGGATCTACCGCAGCTGATATTCTATCTGTATAAGCTTTGTTTAAATCACTATCAAAAAATCTATTTACTTTTTCAGCTCCTATAGGCAATACTTGGTCGCCAGAAATCTGAAAGAAACCATCATCTGCATAGAAAAATATTTGCCTGTTGTCNTGGCAAACNGTTTGTCCANAAACAGCACCTCTNTTNGGTGATATAACTGAAAATCTAAAAATTACATTACCACCAACAAAGTCCATNCTNATTATTTGGTTTTGTCTAAATACATAACCAACCTCACCAGAAGTTATGGCAACAATCTGTCCACCACTACCAGGTAAGTCTTGTGTATCACTAGATTTAACTCCAGCTTCCCATGTTGCAATGTCATTNAAACCTGACCAAGCAACTCTGTTCTTTGCATTTTCTATATTACCAGTTACTAAAAAATCCCTNATNACACCACTTACTCTAAACTTAGCTGGTACTGTGCCTGAGCCACTACTTGTAACTAAGCTTTGCAAAGTTGCAAAATTAGTTGATGTACCCATTAAATAATACATTGGAGGATTAACTCCATTACTTGCAATTATGTATTGGCCAAATTGAGTAAATGTAAAAAAATCTGTATCGCCACCACTAACTGTGCAGCTACCTTTAACACTAGAAAAAGTTCCAGATGTTAATTTATAAATATTGTCTTTTGTACCAACAAACGTAAATACTGTGTTTTGGTTATCTCTAAAACTACCAGCACCTTTAGCATTTTGTGTTACATTAGATGCACCACTATAAGCAACTAAACCTTTTACTGGTTTGTAGCTTGTTTGTGCATGGTACACATTGGTTGCTACTGTAGCACCAGGATTAAGGTGATCTGGTTGATCTGGTAGCCATTCTCCAAAAGGTAATTGCATAATTAAGCCGAATTAGTTGTTGATGTATAATTACTTTTAAATGGTGAAGCGATTGTATCTTCACTTCTAATTTGTAAAGGAGATCCACTAAATTGATCTTCTCTGTCATTTAATTCTAGTCGTTCAAGAGCTGTAGCATACATCTGCTGCCAAGTTTGAACTTGTTGCGGATTGTACCCACCTAAAAAATTAGCTGCATGAAATAATGAGCCATATAAATATATAGCTGGGTGATCTGTTAAAATAAAGTTTGTTGTATTTGTAGATGATAGTGCATCAAACTTTTTATAATAATTTANNTAGCCTGTGTAACTACTATCAGGCTTTGGTGTAAATCTAAANGTATCACCTAAAATTGTATAAGCTTGTGGAATTCCTGTAACAGAAGTTCCTTTTACTTGATCCATTTGTGNTGGAGTCATGTAACGTAAAGGATATTTCGTACTGCCACTTAAAATGTAAAAATCTCTTACTTGTAAAAAGCCTGTAGGTATAGACTCAGTTTCACTATCAATTGTAATAGTGCTTTGAGCTATCATTTTTCTAACTCTTAACTTAGAGTTAAAATCAGCTTCTGTTAAAACTATAAAGTCATCTGCTATCTCATCAGTTAAATCTGATCTGTTTAACCAATTAGCTATTGATGCTTTTAGTGTTGTGTAACTTGTTAATGCCATTAAAATTTACCTGGTGCAGTTCTAAAATATCTATAATCAGAACTATTTAATTTTTCTCTTAGTATTTTGTGTTGAACATCTTTAGGTAACGCAAACCAATTACCTTTGTTTTGGTCTTTGTTATACTCTTTTGCCCAAATTTCTAAAATGATGGTTGGAATAGAAGCTACTCTTTTTAATCCTTTGTCAGGACTATAACCATCGTTAAGATTATATAACTTTTTATTGTGGTCTAAAATAGGCTTATGATTAATTTTTCTTTCTTGAACTACACCCTTTTCACTTTCGTAAAAGTTTTCAGTTAGTAATCCAGTTTGTTCTGTACTAATCTTACCCATTATCTACCTTGCCCTTTGTACCTTGTAAGTTTTTTGTTTCGTTTCTCATTCTTGTTCAATCGTTTTTTATGTTTGCCTAACTTTTTAGGTTTAGGTCTAGGTACGAAGTGAACAAACTTTTGCCTAGCCACTAGCTTAGTTCAGAAATAGATACATTTGCTGAACCTATAGCTGCAACTTTTTCACCTGGATTAACCTTAAATATTTCTGGTTGATCTGCTGGTATAAAGATGCTGCTAGAAGTAGCTGTAGGACTTGAGCCAAACAAAATATGACAATCTGCATCTGCACATATTCTTACATACAAAGTATATGCACCAAAAGCACTTGAGGCACTTGATGAACCACTTGATGCTAGCATTTGTACTGTTGTTGGTCTTAAACCATAATTAAAAGCCATCTTATTTACTCCTTATTTTTTTCTTTTCTTCATTTTAGATTTGACAATCTTTGCTTGAAGTTTTTTTGGTAAAGTTCTTTGCTTAGCAGTAAGAACTGCTTTGCCTTTCATTTTACCTTTCATTAGTATTTTCTTACCTTAACTTTTTTGCCCATTTTTTTAGCAGCTTTCTTAGCTGCCATTTTTCCTTTTTTTGTATAAGCAAATTTCTTTTTTCCGACCATCGGCATAGTTTTTTCTCCTAAAAAATTTTTGTTGTGTACTTGGGGGAAGTACCGCTAGGCAAGATCCCCCAAATTCTGTTATCTTCTAATAACAAAAGTTACTAAAAGTTTTTGTGCGCCTGTAGATGCACCATCAGTAATCATTTCAATAGTTCCATCTTCTGATACTGAGTTTAAAGCTGTAGGTTCTGCTGTATCAACAGTTCCAGCAGCTGAACCTGAGTTTGCTACAGTTATGCCACCACCAGTTACTGCTGTACCGCCAATTTCAAATGAAATACCAGCGTCAGCTCCAGAGATAGCTCCTTGTAAGGCAGTAATAATTTTAATTATTCTTCCGCCATCAGGTACTGCAACAAAAGTAGAAGATGCAGTTGATATATCTTCTATTTCCGCAGTTAAAAAGTAATCGTTTAAAGTTCTCATGTTTTTTTTCCTTTATTTGCTTCGTTCCGCCATTGATTGACTTCAAAGACCAAACAAAATGTTAATAAAAAGTAGAGGGGATTGCTCCCCTCCACATTAATTTAAGATTATGATGTTGTTAAATCAAATACACCACCACTTGCTTTTTCGTTTTTAGAAACAAGTGTGTATTCTGCTAACAATGCCTGTTTAGTTGCGTCACCAGTTTTTGCAAGATCCATAAGTTGGAAATCTCTCAAGAAAGCAACACCCCACATATCAGGTTGTATCACATAAGCTGATCTGCTTCTGCTGAATCTGTTAGGTACAACTGTCATCGCACCAAAGTCAGACTCATATACATCAACAGCAGCAACTAATCTTTTGTTTTCCGCTGGGTCAAATCTAGTTGATCCACCAGTAAAGCCAGATAGCACTTGCTTGTTGAAAGAGCCAAGCATAATCATAGATGGATCTCCACCCTCATCCCAGCACTGCTTGATTACGTCTTTAAGCTGTGCTTCAGTGAAAGCTCTTTGAGTTCCATCAGTTCTAGCGTTAGTTCCAGATGTGCTTGGGTCAGCACCAGAACCACCACCTTTTGATGTGTTAGTTTTAATCCAAGATTCTAAACCAGCTAATCTTCTTGGTGTAGAGTCATCACCAGTTACTGGTGCTTGGTTAGCAGTTAGCGATGTTTCCATATCTCTTTTTAGCTCTTTAGAAGCTTTAGAGATTTGGTAAGCTAACTCATTGTTTCTACCAGCTTTAGATACTGAATCTAAAGTACCAGAAACGATCACAGATTTTCTTGAAATTTGTGTTCTGTTTCCAAGTCTAGTAGTAGCAGATGGAGCAGCGAAAGAAATTTCATCACCCTCAATCTGATAGTTGTCAGATGCAGCAGCAGCTAAAGCATCTGTTTGCCACTCATGAAATACAGCAGTTGCGTTTTCTTTTGCAATACCACTCATGAATGGAGTGTCAGTTGGAGAGATTGAATAGATAATATCTGATAAATCTTCTCTTTCACCAACTGCATCATATGTACTGTAAGTATTTGTTACCTGAGCCATATTGTTCTCCTTAGTTGTTGAGTTATTGTTTGTTAATCATATCTAAAAAGATGCTAGTAGCGTCTTTAACGCTTCCAGATTTTTTTAGTCGGCTCAACTTTTCTTTTCTAGCTTTAGAACTAATCTCAGATTTGCTTTGTTTCACTCCAGAAGTAAAAACTTTACCAGGCTTTGTAATTTTTTTTGCAATATTTGGTTTTGCTTTTTGTAAATTACGATATTTCATGGCATCGTTCACCAACATTACTATTCTATGGTCATAAACTTGTGCTACTTCTGTGTCGTTAAACCCATAAGCGTTCAAAGTTGATTTCATAGAAGTTTTTAGCTGACTTGCTTTGTCAGGATCACTAAATTCTGGCATTTTAGATACCAATTTAGTTTGTTGATCTTTTAAATAGCTATCAAACTGTTTTTTTTGCTCAGATTGGTTTTTAGCTAGAGCAGAATTTATTTTTTCTTGCTTTTTTCTTAGCCTATGTTCAATCCTAGCAGCTTCTGTTGGATCTTCTTCGTACAACTTCTCTAAATCAGCAGAATTAATCTCTTGATTGAGTTGTTGTTGTGCAACTGACAGCATCTGATTAGCTTCATTAAGCTTTGCAGAATAGTCTTGCCTTTGCTTTTCAGACTCTGACATGAATTGTTTCTTTTCATAAGAAAGTTCCTCTGTCTTACGTCTATAATCAGCATCTCTTGAGTAACCATTTCTCAACTCATCAAGGGTAACATCGTATTCTTGACCAGCAACTTTAACTTTGTAAAGTTGATCTTCGGTGGAATCCTGTTTCTCTTGAGTCTCAATTTGTTCTTCGTCTTGAGATACTTCTTCGGTTGCTTCTTCTTNCGATTCAGCTTCCATTTTTTCCTGTTCCTCAGGTTGATCTTCTGTAGAAGATTCCTGTTCAGTAGGCTCAGGAGAATTTTGTTGTTNTTGTTGTTCTTGTTGTTCTGGTTTTACCTCTTGTTTGGGGTCTAGCAAACCAGTTATTGCTTTTGTTGCTTTTGAAATGTCAGTTTCAGCTTCCGCAAGCGGATTAGCATAATTGTCTGCCATTGTTTTCTCCTTTAAGTTAAGCTCCTGTTGTGTAGGTTGGCTTATCCTAAACTTGATTGTTTAGAATTTTTGATTTTTGATTGATTTACGANAATCTTCTAGCTGTTTNGTAGCTAGTTTTCCTGTATCAATCATTTCTAATAAATTTTGTTCTACTTTACCTACTACATTGTAGGCTAACCAAAGCTTTTCTCTTGCCTCAGTTTCTTTAGCTCCAGTATTAAATAAACTATTTGCGTAAAGTTTTTTTAATTTATCAAAACTTTCTTTTAATAAAGGGTTTTCAAAAAGCTGTTTAGCTTTGTTCGCTTGGCTCACTTCCTTTTGGAGCTTGCCCACCTGATCCTTGTCCATATAATTGTCTTATCTGATCTTGTACTTGCTGCGATTGTTCTGCTGCTTTTCTAAAATCGTTTGTGCTTTCTGCAACTAACATTTTATTTAAGTCAGCATCTGCCTTTATTTGTTGTGAGTCTAATTGAGCATTGTATTTAAGTTCTAGCTCTTTTAGTTTAATTTCATTTTCGTAAAGAATTTCTGCGTTTTGTGATTTAACTTTTTTCAGTTCTATTTCTAGTTCAGCAATCTTACGCTGTTCTTCACTTGCAATTCTTCTAAACTCAATTTTTTCAATTGGTGTTAATGGTGGCTCAGGTGGTGGTGTAACCATACCTTTACCCATGTCAGGATTTACAAAGTAATTCTCAACATTTTTAAGACCAGCATTTTCTATTATTTTAGATAAACTGTTATAAATATTTTTAAGACTTACCATTGGATATTCTCTATTGCCTTGCAATTGGAAAGCCTGGAGTTGTCTTTCTAAAATATTATTTAGCATCATTATTTGTTGTTCTTTAGAACCTGATCCTAAACCAACAGTAATACTAATATTAAATCTGTTTCTCCACTCAGTAGGTTTTACTGGAATGAACTGATTATTTAATTCTACAATTCTTTCTTTGTCCTGGTACTTACAAGTAAGCTCAAAGATACGTCTAAATAAATCTTTNATACCAGTTTCTGCAAACACTCTAGCAATCAGTTCCATACGCATTTGCGATTGAGTCATGATTGCATTTACGCCAGTAGCAGTTTTGTTTAAGCTATCAGCGTCTAAGCCTTGATTATATCTTGTAATACCAGTTCTAGTTTCTCTAATCGTATCTAAGTATTCTAATAATGGAAAAGCTTGTTGCGAAATAGTTTGCGATTGCATTGGCAACATAACTTGTGATGGTGGTTGTTTAGTTCTAACTACACCACCTGGTCTTGATGTAAGTAAATCATCTAAATTTACCATACCATCCATTATTGCAACTCTGTTGTTGTTAGTTAAATACATATTNTCTAACAACTGTCGCATTACTGTAGATTTGACTAATTGGACATCTTCAACTAACTCTGCAACTGATCTACCATAAAATCTGTGTGGCATTGGNATAGGTGTTAATGAACAAAATGGAATATTATCACAAGGCATATTTTCCAAAATTTCATAACCGCTTTCGCCAGCAACAATAACTTTTCTAAGTTCTGCTACGCCATCGCCATCCATATCACATCTTACATAGCACTCATAAATTTCTATCTCAGCTGTTGAGTTATCTGGTGCATTGTCAAATGGTGATTGGTCTATATCGGAGTATCTNGTTAATCTTTCGTTATTTAAAATTATGTTATTTGTAGTTGGTAGGTTTTCTACTACTTCTCTATCAAATCCCATTTCAATTAAATCGGATCTAGTTTTAGATACTCTGTGTGCTACAAAGTTTGCTGTTTCAATAGACTTAGCAGTTCTTTGTATTAAAAATTCTTCTGGTGGAACATTTTCTATTTTAACTTTACCACCTTTAGATGTTCTTTTGATAACGCAGTTGTGCAGCATTGGTGTTGGCTCATCTGCAACTAACTTACCTTGTGCTGTTGCTTCTACCAATAACAAGTCCATAGCTGCTTTCATCTTTTCATCAACAAAAGACTCTTCTTCAACTATTTCTACGTTTTCATCGTCAAGCAATAATTGATATTCTTGATCGTTTAAATTTTCATAAGTTTCTTGTTCAACACTACTACTGTCATCCCAATAAACTTTTACAATTCCATTTTTTTCTAAAAGTGCATCTTTAAACCAAGTATATAAAACACTAAAACCATTATTATCTTTGTTAAAGATGTAATTAATATAATTAGTAGCTTGTTCTGCTAAAGGTACATCTTCACTTTTAACAGGCTCACATTTAACTACCTGATCTGATGCTGTAAAAATTCTTAATAAGTTAGGTAATATTGTTTCAATTGTGTCAGCTACATCAGTTGATACTACTTGTGATCTGCCATCTATTTCAGTACCAAGCTTTTCACCCATGTAATATTCCATAGATTTTTTTCTTTGTGAAGTAAGATTACTTCCCATAAAACCTATAGAGTTATTAATCTCTGAGTTGATGATTGCTCTTAATTGTTCGTTTGTAACTTTGTCTGCCATATTAAACTATATAATTTGTGTTAATTGGTACTTCTTTTTTCCAATTTGAAATCTCAGCACCTTGTCCTATAATCCCAGTTCTAAAGCTATCGGCACAGTGCGATGCGTAGTTGTGCATGGGTTTATTTTTAAAGCATTGGTTTTTATCATCCCACCTTTTTTGGTAGGCTTTTAAATACTCAATTCCTGTTTTGCATTTTTCTTTATCAAACCAGCAATTCGGCAATGCTTTTCGTACTGCCTCAATTCCATCTTCAATTGACAGCTTTGGAGCTACTTCACCAGCTATTCCTAATTCTAATAAACTTTCTAATCTTGATTTACCAAAGTTACCTATTTCTCTAACCTGGACATCATGCGGAAACACATGGGTAGAATATTCATAATCCTTTTCATTTAAAATATCTGAATAATGATCTAAACCATAGCCACTGTTTTCGTAGTAGTCTATTAATCTTATTTCACCTTTGTACTTTTGCACAAACCATATAGCTGTTGAATCGTTAAGACCTAAATCCCACCAGGTTTCAACATCCAGGTTTTCATCGTAAGGCACATCGGTAATTCTGCCATCTTTTGCTAGACCCTCTATGATAGCTCCATAGTAAGATCCAGTAATTGCTGCTTGAAAGCTGCACTCAAATTCTTGTTCGTATAAATCTTTAGACATGACAGCTTTTTGCAGCGTCTAGTTCCTCTTGGTCTAAAATTTTAGTATCGCTTGCCTTAAACACACAAGCATACCAATCTTTGTTTTCTTTTGCTTGTTCGTATAATTCAAAAAAGTAATTTCTGCCTTTTGGTGTTCCTATAAACACACACCATCCTTTTCGGTCTGCCAAAGCTGGTCTTATGACTTCTGGAAATATGGTAGGCTTAATACTTTGAGTTTCATCAAACACACAACCATCTAAGAATATCCCTCTTAGTGATTGATCGTTCTCAGCACCTAATATTGTTATCCTTGCACCATTTGGTAAATCGCACCTAAGCTCACTTTCGTTNAATTTAGTGCCAGGTATTTTACCAGCGTAGGTTTTTATGTAATCCCAAGCTGTTGCCTTTCCTTGCTTGAATGTGGGCGATAGAAACGCATATCTGGGGTTAGGCAAGGGATTNGTCAAAGCTGCTCTCAGCATATGATTTATGGTCATTACTGTTTTGCCAGCTCTACGATGCAGCACAAGTACGCTAAATCGGTTCTTATCAATTTTNTTGTGCAAAAAATTTTGTAATTCTCTTGGCTTGTATGGAATCACTATGTTTGTCATTTTAAAACAAAACCC
>FUFK010049402.1_pt1 | contig 11781 bp, 11 predicted proteins | sample 1021851 | NCBI WGS metagenome assembly FUFK01 (sample SAMEA51879418, study PRJEB19060) | metagenome
CTAGTGTTTCTTAACTCTACAGCTTCTTGATATGTTTTAAATATTCTAGCGTTTCTTTCTTTAGCGTGTCTAGCATACAAAAATAAATCAAGTTCTTCTAATGTAATTTTGTTTTCTGCTAATAAATCTTTTATTGGCTCTACTAACTTTACATTGTTTTGATGTAATCTTTCACCTGTTCTACCCCAGTACAATTCCTCTGCCATGTAAACATTAAGTCTATCTGGTATTTGTTGACCTGTAGTTTCTGCAATCTTTCTTTGTATTCTTTTAACAATATAAAGTTTATCTTGTAACTTAGTTCTTATGTCGATAGCTCTAGGTCCATAAGCATTGAAAACAGACTTGTATATACCAGTCTCACTTTCACCACCTACGTTTTGAATAGCTTTTTCTTCTACAATAGTATCACTTAAACTTTTAATAGCTTCATCTGATGGACTACTAAATAAACTTGATACACTAAACTTAACACCATCATCTGATGTTTCTGCTCTTGTTTTATTATCTGCCTCTGCGTTTACATCACCACCATCAAAAAATTCCTCTACAGGTTTTTTAAGAGTAAGTGTCGTTCTTTTTTTAGGTTTTAATCTTCTTACTAATTCAATGTCTTTAGTTAACTGATCTGCTCTTCTAAAATCATTGTCTTCTTCTATAGCTTGTCTTGTATCCGTTATTTGTTTTTCAGTTGCTACTTGTCTAATGTTTTCTAAATCTTGATTTATTTTTTCTCTTGTTTCAGTTACAGGTTTTTCAGATATCTCTTCTCTTGTTTGTCTCTCTGTAATCTCTTCAAAAGTCTGAACTTCTGGTTGGAATTTTCTAATGACACTAACAAAATCAACAGGGTCTTTAACATTTTCTAAATCTAATGTTGGAGCACCACCTTCTCTAACACCAACATCAAAATCACTGTAAACTTTCTGTAAAGTTTCTGGCACGACAACACCAGGTTTTGCTTGGTTTAAAATTATTTTTTCATTACCAACACCAACTTGAATTTTTGCACCTATTTCTTTCGCCTCTGCTACATTCATAATTAAACGCAAAGACTTTCTTACTCTTTCATTTCCACCATTAAGATTTATTTGTTCTGCTTGTTGTTCTAATTCTGATTGTATGTCTGGATATAACTCTCTAAGAAATGTTTCATTTCTTGATTCTCTTTCATTATTTTTAGGCATTATCTTGGTATCGACCATAGCCTTTGCAACTCTTCTAATTTTGTTTAATGTTGACTTTTTAGGTATAAATCCTAATATTTTAAAAACATCATTTGTTTCTTCTATTTGTTCACCAGCAAACTCTGTCGTAGGATTAAGTTTTGTTCCTAAATCTATTGATGGAGTTATTCTAGTTGCGAGTGGTTCTACAACAGTACCCTCTTCAGTTCTTGTTACAGGCACATCTGCTACAGCTTGTTGTATTTCTGTAGCTCTTTGTTCACCCCTTGCCGCAGCCTCTTCTCTTGTTCCTGTTCTACCTCTTCTTGCAACCTCACCAGTAGCAGCAGCTTCAAAGATAGACTCGTAAGTATTAAATCCTTTACCAGATAAAAAGTTTTTAGTTTTTGCAAATAGGTTTGCAATCTTATTAAAAGCTCTTTGTACAATATTACCTACAGGTGCTCTTTTACCTGCTGTTCTTTGTGCGTTCCATGCTTGGAATACATACGCTTGTAATTCTTCTGTGTTAAGAACATTGTTTCTGTGACGATCTCTTAACATTTGCATCACATCTGTACCCAGAGTTTGTTTTGTATACTCTGGTAAACTATCTACATTACCTTCTGGGAAAGCAGTGTTTAAAGTGTCTTGTTCTTTTTTAGTAAATACACCTGTTTTTTTTGCGTTTTTAATTGTTCTTTGTAAAGCATGAAAAGACTCATGTGATACTAGTTCATTTAATTTACCAGNTTGAAATAATTCTGCTGTTCTTTGTAAAGAAAGATAAACAATATCATTATCTCTATCGTAAAAACCNTCTACATTACCTACAGTTCCATCATTAGATTCAAAACCATAAGAACCNTCTGGTGCAACTATTTTTTCTGTAGCAAATGCAACGCCTGTTTCTGGTCCTGCTATCTTAGCTATNTCTTTTTCAATAACTTCTGTAACAGACGACAATATTTTTTTGTCACTTCTATCTCTAGCTTTTAATTCTGCTANTGTTATTACTGGTTTACCAGCAGTTATATCTGGTTCTACGCCTGCTTCTTCTTGTAAATCTCTTAGTCTTCTACCAGCAACATTTTCATCTGTNAAAACACTNTCTGGTATTTCTTGTACTACNTTATTTGTGTCTTGATCTCTAAGAAGTTTGTTAACTTGGAAACGACCATCTTCTTTTAGTGCAACTTCAAAATCAACTTTAAAGTTTTGATTTTCTGATTGTCTTTCTTCTTTCTGTTTTGCTAGAACACTCTGTGCTTTTTCATTAACAGGTACAACACCAAGACTTTCAAGTTCTTTGTCTGTAGTCCAGAACTGATCTTTTTTAGTTTTTCTTCTATTTTTAAGTAAAACTTGTTGTTTGTTTGTTAAATTTTNTACAAGTCTTGCGTCTGCTGGCACTACACCAGAGTCAATCATTTCTTTAAGATCAGTATTAGGATATTTTTCTCTATCTTTTCTAAAGTTCTTTGTGTTTCTATAGTAATCTACTTTACGTTGTTCTTTTGCAGTAAGATCAGTAATATTAATAGGTATTCTTTTTTCTTTTATAGTNACCTTTTTAGCAGGTACTTTACCTCTTTGACCTTCAAACTGNTCTACCCACTGACCTTTTTTAGAATCCCAAGTNGTGCCCTCTGCTGGCTTTGGAGGNATAGTAACATCCTCTGCTGTTAAGTCTGGGTCTCCTTGTGATTGTATNTAACTGTCTGCTTCTTGTTGAGTTCTAAATGCAAGTGAGTCTTGTCCGTTTAATCTATTATCTCTTACAACAAAACCTTCACCAGCTTCAAACTGATCTGTATCTACCTTGTCTACAGCAAATCTTTTTTGTCCTATCTGTGGTGCAGTAATAGGTTTTTTAACTTCTCTAGATGCTCTTTCAAAAGATGGTGGGTCAAATCTTGTTTTTGCAGTTTCTGTATAACCTTTGTAATATTCTTTTGCAGCTTGTTCACCTTGTGTATCAATAATGCTTTGTAANTTTTNNGTAAGCATATCACCAATAAACAATNTNTTACCATCTTCTCTACCTTGNTNTTGTANATTAGATACAGTTTCNGTTTCTAATGCNTCTGGTTCTGCACGAGNNGGAACAGTAGGTCTGTCAACAGGTGTCGTTTCTATAGTTTCTTCTGGTTCTACTTCTAAAGTTTCTTCTACTTCTGGTGCTACAGTTGTGCCTTGTTTTTTAGCTTCTTCNGTAACCTTAGAAAGTTCTCTCTCTAAAGTGGTAGCACTAGGTTGTGTTAATGGTCCAGATACACCACCAACTACACCACCAAGTAATCCACCAGCAACTGCTGCTTCTTCATANTCTCTTAANGCATCTTCACTATCTAAAGATAAACCAGCTTGTAGTCTTTCAATAAATTGTTGTCCTACTTCTGTTACTGCTTCTGTAGGAACACCTGTTANTCCACCTCTAAGTGCTTTACCAAAAATACCTCTTGCAGGTGTTTGTAGTAAATTTAAAGGTTTACCNACTAATCCTAAAACTCTAAATAATACAGCATCTAATGCAGCTTGTACTGGTGCAGATGCAGCAGCATAAACTTCATTAATTTCTTCTTTTCTACCTTCTCTNACTTCTTCAGATTGTCTTAAAACATTTTGTCCAAAGAACAAAGGAGTNAAAGCTGCTGTAGCTCCNANAATACCACCTATAGGNCCACCCACAGCACCACCAGCTAAACCACCANNNATACCNGCAACAAGATAAGGTGATGATTCACCAAATCTTTGTATTGTATATCGTGCTAAATCACCAATACCACCAATGTCTCTCCAACTTGTAATATTGTCTTCAATAGCTTGTGCAGCTAGAGCTTCAGATTGACGTGCTAATGCAAGTTGTTCTTGTTGTTCTTGTTCGTCTCCAAACAATCCTGCAAGACCACCAGTAATACCTCTACCTGTAGCTTGTATTCCCCTTAAACCAGCAGTAAAAGCATCTGGTATAGTACCAAGTATACTTGCATCTTCTTCTCTTTGTGGTTCTTCAAGAGTTATTCTTCTACCAAAACGATCAATATCTTGAGTTTTGTCTTCTTGTTGTAATAGAAAATTTATATAATCTTGAGATGTTGCAAATTCGTCTTTTACATTTTCAAAATTATCTTCATACAAAGCTCTTGCAAAAAAAGGAACAGAGTAACTACCTAGTTTTGGAAATCTTTGCAGTAGACTATCTAAAGCTGAAGCCATTTACTACTCCTTTACTGCGTCTGTCACATCCTTTGAAGTGGAATATTTTTCGTTAATTTCTTGTTGTACTTTTTGTGATACTAAATCTTCAATAGCTAGTAAATCACCTTCTTGTAACATACCAGAAACATCGTATGTTTGACCACCAATAGTTACTGTACTGCTATTCATTATTTCTTCTTTTATTCTAGCAGACAAATCATCTATATAATCTTGATCTGGTGGTGCAATACCAATAATATCAGTTTCAAATTTTTGTGTATCATAATCATAGTAGTTTCTAACTCTATATTCTTTCATGTTACCATCTGCATCTGGCATAAATACTGTTGTTACTTTACCTTCTGATACTTTCTCTAATTCTAACAAGTTTTGATGTTTTATATTGTCATTAGCTATTTTAGTCATTTCTATTTCTAACAACGCTTTTTTGTATTCTACATCTGTTTTATATTTTGATCTATCGTCTTGTATCCTTAAATAATCTTGTTCAAGTTCAGCTTCTTTAATCATTAGTGTTTGATCTAACTGTGCATATGCTAGTTGCATTTGTTGATTGTGTTCTTGTGAACCTATTTCAAAACCAGTTTCAGCAGTTATAGCATCTTGNATNGCNTTTTTTGTNGAANTNTAATCTTCAAANGATANNTTAAAAGCATCACTTNTTGCNTTNGTTTCTAGTATTGCAAAATCTTTACTAATATCTACTTCTTTTTGTTTAAGATTTATTATTGCATTTGCTTTTTGCATATCTAATGCAATTTTATCTTTTGCATCTTGTCGAAGTTCTGCTTGTTTTTTTGCATATTCTTCCATACCAGCTATNCCACCTTCAGCAGCAGCACCTAGTAAACTTGGGTTATCAGATGCAGCCATACGCAAACCAGCCATCATAAGTGGTAGTGCCCATTTAGGTGCATCACTATCNTTTTGACCATCATAAAAATCTTTACCTATTTCATTAATAGCTTTTTCTGCTTCTTCTGTAACTTTTTTTTGTCCAGCTAAAACTTTATCTAGTGATGATTTGTCAAAAGATTCTTTAAAAATAGCACCACTATCTTTAGTTTCAAAAACATTATTGTCTTTCAAAGTTTGCATAAGATTAGGAACATTTATTTCACCAGATTCTGTGTAATTTTTTTGCAAATCAACACCAGAACCAGCTGCTCCATTTTTAACAAAATTTACTTTAATATTTTCTGCTACATCTTCTCTTACATTTTGTAATTTTGCATTATTTGCTTTTCTTATTTTTTTGTTTTCTGCAACAGTTAATCCAGTTATTCCTTTTTGTTCTTCATCTATAGGGTCTACTGGTAAATTTTGTATTGTTTCTATTTTTTTGTCGTCTTCTTCTTTTTTTTCTAAACGTGCTCTTCTTCTATCTACTTCAGACATACCACCTTTTTCAGTGCCTCTACCAGTACCTGGATTAAAAAAATCTTCTTGAGTAGCAGTTCTAAAACCAAATCCAGGCATAAATTTATCTTTACTTTGTATGTAACCCAAGCCAACAGTTCCAAATGGTGCTTGTTCTCTTATTTGATCTAGAGTCATAATTTTATCTTTAAAAGGACCACTAGTGCCTACAAAAAGATTATCTGTCATTGGAGCACCTGCACCTCTAGCACCTGGTGCTAATACTCTATTTTTATCACCATAAAATGCAGATACTGATGGATTACCAGTGCCAAACGCTTCACCACCAGATTGAAAACCTTGTGCATTAGCCATAAAGCCACCAGTAACAGGTATTCTAGAATAGTTTACACCTTTAATACCTTTTACTTCTCCACCCTTTTTATATCCTACAGGGTTCTGATTAAAAAAGTCATTTAGTATTTTTGTTTGTGGTAAGCTAGATTTATAGTTACCTAAGTTTGCGTATAGTCCACCTTTAAACTGTTTCATTATGCTAATCTCCTAAACTCTACATCTGTTTTAGAATAGTCGACCATTAGATATCCGTTGTTATGTAAACTAGATGCCCAAGGAACTTCTTGTGCCATTACACCTTGATATGTGTCATCGCTACCTTTGTAATTAAATGTGTAAATATTAATGTTAGAAGGTGATTTACCTACTAATTTAATATTATCTTTTAATCTTATGTCACTAAATCCACCAAATAAATTACCAAAACCACCTGCTTGACCAGCAGCACCAATACCAGCAATACCAAGACCAAGAAGTCTTTGTCCTGTGCCTGCTGTTGGTTGTTGTGTAAATGTAGTAACAGGTTGTGGCATACCACCAAGAATACCTGCCGCAAATCTTGCTTGTTCAAACGGAAAGTTTTGTTGTCTTTGGAAATCTTCAAATGCTATGTCTCTACCAGCTTGTGCTTGTGTCTGACCTAGTTGACCTGCTTGTAATAAACCTTGTATACCTTGAGAACCAAGTTGCATTTGTTGACCAGCAATATTACCAAATTGACCAGCAGCTTGTGACTCTCTTTGTCTTTGTGCTTGTGCTTGTTGTAATGCTTGTTGAAAAGCTCTTTGATTTATATCAGCAGCAGTTCTAGCTTGCACGTCTCTAAGATTACGTTGTGATTCTGCTTGTTGNACACCAAATCTNGNACCNCCAAAAGCACCAGACCTTACAGCTTGATCTGNTANTCNTTGATCTGCTATTTGTTGTCTTCTNTCTAATTCATCNAGAGTAGTTTGCAAAACAGCTTGAGTAAATGGGCTTTGGAATCTTTGGATTTCTTGAGCTGTTATTGGTGCAGCAGCACCTAATGCAAATTGTCTTGATCTTTGTAAGTCTGGACCAAAAGCACCTGCTTGTTGAATAGATGCTTGTCTTGCTAATTGTTGTTCTGTTGTAAGTGGTGCTAATCTTTCACCACCATATGGAACATATTGTCTTCCTTGATCTGTTAATGCACGAGAAAGACCTGTAATTCTTTCTGCCTCTTTTTGTATAAACTCTGGCAGTTCTTGTCTCGTTTGAGTTTCTACTATTTTGCTACCAAAACACATTTAATTGTACCTCCAAATATTGCCCATTTTCTTAAATCCCATCCTTTTGTACAAAGCAGCTGTGTCCTTTCCAGAACTTACTGGTATTTGTATTGTTTTTCCTTTTGCGTAATTTTTAATTTTTTGTATTAATTTTTTTGCCACTGTAAAATCTCTGTGTTCTGGCAAAACATAAAACCATGTTTCTGCAACAAAGGTTTCATCTGAGAACCACCAAGGACTTTCAAAAGCTCCTATACTTCCTATAAGTTTACCATCTTTGTAAGCGTTGGTAATAAATCCATTTTTAAAATGGTTATCTATTTCTATTGCCACTTTACGAATATTCGCTTGTGGAAACGTATCTGCAAACTCTTCTCTAAATTTTAAGAGTAAATACAGTAAATCTGCTAAATCTTTTTCTTCTGGTTTTCTAACTTCTAACACTGTCCTCTGCTTCTTTCATAAGATCATATAGAACTTCAGCACCTTTTTTTCTAGAACCTCCACCTATACCTCTTACAGCACGAGCAGTTAGAACAAACTCACCATCCGATAACATTGCTGGTATATCATCTGACGTTTCTGTACCTGGACCTAAAGACATACCACCTTTTCGTAAATCTGCTATGCCACCCTTTGCACCTTTGAAAGCTCCAGGTTCTACATACAGATTACCTTCGTCATCCATCTTTTGTCTTGATGGCACTAANTCTTCTTGATCTACTTCACCAGAAAGTATTTGATCTATTTGGTCTGAGTCAAATCCTTTCTCATAAAGAAAGTTAAACATTTTTTCATACTCTGCTTCACTAAAAGTATACTTGCCTCTTGTTATTCTTTCTGGTTTTTCTTTATCACTAAAGACACCTTTTACCATATCTATTAAGTCGCCTATGCCAGCCATTATGTCATCTCCAAAATTGATGCAACAAGATGTATATCACTACCTGTTGTCGTTGCTTTTAAAACTTCCGATGATTTTAAAATTATCGGACCAGTTGATGCAACAGAAGAATCTGCTGAATCAATCAACATATTACCTGTTGCTAGTAATTCTTGTGAACTACCTTTTTGTATTACTCTATTTATTTCTAAAATAAATTCTACACTTGAACTATCTGTTACACTTAGTGTAATTTCATTGTCTACGTTTTGATCTGTGTTTGTAACACGAATAGATTTAATAATAGATGTGCCAGTAGATGGTGCAGTGTAAACAGTTGTATTACCACGCAGTTTTGCTTTTGCGTTTGTGTATGTATTAGTTGACATTAGTTACTCAAAAAAAAGTTAAACCTCTCCATTACAACTTTATTCTCTTCAGCAGTGTAACTTGTNTTAAGAGTAAGAACGATTGTTTCTATTGCTCTAATAGTTTCGTTTTGTTGCTGAACATTATANTCTTGCGATGGTGATGGTAGTCTTACATTTGTTATTTTACTCATTTTTTCTTCTTATGTCTGTTTGCAAAGTTACGAGCCGCTTCAACTGAGCCAAAACCCCACGCCTTCAGTGCTAGTGCCTTCCTCGTTGGGCGACCCTTATCATCTTTCATAGGTCCTTTCATACCAGAGAATCTGGCAGCGAAGCTCACTCGCCTCGGTGAAGTTCCTTTTTTCAATGGTCTTTTTAAATTAGAACCTTCTGTTCTTTTAAAAAAAGCTCGACCCTTTGCAGTTAATCCACCTTTAGGGTTCTTGTGCTCTTTTCTCATTTTTTCTTTCTAACTGTCATTGCTGCTCTTCTAAAGTTTGCAGCAGTAGGTGCACCTTTAGCACCTTTCTTTCTCATCTTNTCTCCACGTTTTCTTTTAGCGTGGATGTTTGCATATAATCCTTTTCTCATAGTTACCTACTTTGTTAAACAAGTTCCGTCACAATACTCGCACATATTTTCTCCTTATTTCTTTTTAGTTTTTTTCTTTCCACCTCGTCTAAGATCAGCATCAGCTTTTCTAGCTCCACCTTTACCAGTAGCATAGGAACGCACACGCCCTGCTGCCCATTGATGTGCACTGACACCTGGTCTTGAACCTTGAGAGTAATAAGCTCCTAATCCTCTTTGATAAACTTTACTTAATGTTGATTTAGAAATACCACTTGATTTTGCATATTTGTTAACAACTGCTGATTTACTCATCCTTTACTTCTCCTTTTACTTATTGCATCCATCATAGCTGGAGTAAGTTTACCTTCTTTGTACAATTTTTTTGTACGCATTATTTCTCTTTCTCTAGCCTTTGGATTTTTAGCACCACGAACATATTTTGTTGGAGTTCCTTTTTTAGTTTTAGGAACAGGTGCAAATTTTCTTTTAGATTTTTTTTTCATCTTTTACCATCTGGTTGAACCTCGAAGCGGAAAGTACCAAACCTCCAATCTTCTCCAGTTGCATCATTGTTAAGATTATTATAACCATTGCTTTCTATTCGTAAAGCAACTTGTCTACCTCTAGTTCTAGTGTTTATCTTTGTACTAGAAGTATTATAGAAAAAAGGTCCTTTAGATGTTTGTGTATCTGTAGGAAAATATCTAGATTTTAAAGTTATATTTACATTACCAACTTGATTTTTAAAATCTGGTATGACTTTGTTAACAAACATAATATCATCACCAGTTCCAATATCAAAGTCACCACTTTCTATAAATGATGTCATGGTAGAACCATCATCGTCTTTACCAGACTCATGTATAAAAAGTCTTGAATTAGTGCCATCGTATTTAGTAGCATATGGTAAAGGATAAGTACCAGAGTCTATCCATGTGCTACGATCTAAACTACCAGTATACCAAAGATTTTCTTGNTAGTTCCATATAACATACTTGTCTACTTGGTTAGATNCAGTAGAACAATAGAACCACCATACTTCACCAAATGCAGAATTAGAACCTGCAAACACTTGTTCGTATTGTGTAGTATCTATTTCATCAAAAACAAAGTCCTCAACAGTACAAGGTANTTTTCTTACTGTNCCATCAAAGACAAAGAAAGCATCACTACCCATCCAGTATGCTACACCATTTACATCTATAGCAGAGTGTGGACTTATAGAGCCACAGTTAGAACCTAGTTGTTGAAAACCAAATACAAAAGGTGCTCCAATAAATGACATACCATGTGCAGAGGTATCTGTTAAAATTAATATCTGACCTCTAGTTCTTATTGCAGTAACAATCTCACTACCACCAACTATACGTTGTGAACCAGAACTGTTTGTTGCTGTAGGTGTCCAATCTGTTTCATCATCTTGTGACGACCAACGAATAAACATTGGGTCTTGTGTAGAAGTTTGACCTATAGTTGTTTCTGTTCCAAAACATATAACGTGTCTGTCTGGGTTTGACACTACCATAAATTTTGTTTTTGTTGGTGCATTAGAAACTTGTGTAGCANNATTANTNGCAGTTAANACACCANCNGATGTGTTCCAAATAAATAATTTANNATCAANATCTAANGCNANTATATCTTCACCCCANTTATCTATTGCCCAGTTNCNNANNGCNATAATTACNGAGCTTGNTGTNTTTGGNGANTCCCAAGTTTGTGATGAGTTCCAAGTTCCTGTNCCCCATCCNTANCCAGATAANGCTCTGTCNCTACCTGCNNNAATTTCATANTGTACTGTGCAATTACCNGTAGTTGATACAGAAGANGAGGCGTTAGTGCCAACATCAATAGTATAAGTATTAAGGGTAGGAACTGATTGAATTTCATATTCTCCGTCTACTGTTGTTGCAGCCACTCCACCAATAGTTGCACTTGTTGATGATATGGTAACATAATCTCCTTCACTTGCACCATGACTACTATGAGTTACTGTAAAAATAGAAGAACCATTAGTAGTTGTAAAACATGATGTAATATCAGCATCTAATCTTGTTGGTGTTGCATCAAAGAAAACACCTTCGTTGTAAATGTATAATTTTTTGTTAGTTCCTAAAGCATCGTAAGCAGTGCCATCTAAAGAGTTCCAAGCTAGTTGTGCTCTTGCTACACCAATAAATTCTGTAGTAGAAACTTTTTCCCANCCACCTATTTTNTCTGGATATTGATATCTNAATCTTACTTTATCACCTTCTATCCATTTNCCTTTATTAGTTATGTCAGTATTTTGTTTATCAAATCCTGGTCCAAACTCTATTTTAGTNTATGGCATTATAGACCTGTAGCAATAAAGAAATTAACAACAGTAAATGGTTGCATTAATGAATTACTAAAGTCANTNCCAGAACCTANATTACTACCACTTTGCGTNGTTTCAAAACCACCNGTAGCACCTAAACTTCTAGANGATAAACCAGAACCAGAACCAGAACCTATTGCAGTTCTACCCTGTAAGTCTGGTAAGTTAAATGTAGATGAACCATCACCAGTTCCGTATGTAGTTCCTATTGCAGAAAACAATGCAGAATAAGTTGATC
>FUFK010070419.1_pt1 | contig 11774 bp, 25 predicted proteins | sample 1021851 | NCBI WGS metagenome assembly FUFK01 (sample SAMEA51879418, study PRJEB19060) | metagenome
TCTCTTGTTTTTTCGGTATTTTTCATTCCCTTAATTCTTTCTGCAAGATTTTTAGGATTGTAAATTACCAAGCCACTAGAGTTGGTTCTGATTATTTCGTGGTCTTTAACATCTAAACCAAGTTCATTTGCTAATTCAATGCCCTCGTCTAGCCATTTATAACCTTTTAATCCAAGTTTGATTTCTTTCATTTGTTTTAAAATGCTTTCAATCCACTTGTAGTGTGCCATTACAAATTGACCTTTTTGTTGTTTCCAATTTATTAAAAACTTGAACTCATCTTCGGAACAAGCAATAGACCTATCACGACAATAATCACGACCAATCAAATCAAGTTGGTATTTTTCATTCCACTCTCTACCATACTTGGTTTCATTACCACTACCACCAGACAATCCAAGATATTTTTCGTTGTTCTCAACAAACTTTCTTTTGTATGGGTTGTCATCTTTGTTGGCTTGTTCAATCAAGATGTCTGCGTTGCAATCTTCTTGTGCATTGATTTCATCTCTAAACAAAGCAAAACCATACTCTTGATGATTTGAATAACTTGAATTGCTTTCAGTATCAATAGAGCCATTTAATCTAAAATCAAAATGTTTTTCTATTGGTACATTTTCTTCAAGTACAACATTGTTGTTGTAATCTTTTTTTTCTTTTGTTCCAAGATAATGAAAATGGAAACAACTATCTTTTGCAATAGTTGAAACATTTTCAAACTTGTTTTGAAGATAGTATGCTTTTTTAACATCTTCATCAGTATAATGACGTCTGACAATTTTTTCTGCCACACTCCAAGCCATATCATTAATATCAATTTGTTGTGCTTTTAAGCCGTCATACTTTCTTTTTTCTTGGGTATCTTCTTGTTGCAAGTGTACTTTTATTCTATTTGCAATTTTATTCCGATACTCATTGTTTAGTCTTATTCGTGCCATTTGTCCTCTTTCTTGTTTATTGGTTTATGTTTAATCGGTTCGGAGGGTTTATTCAGATTGCCCTCCGACACCTTTGCAATTTGTATTATTGCTGAATGTAATTTTAATTGCATAAGTTTGTTTTAAACTATTCTTGACATTTGTCAATAGGATATTATATTAAAATCTGTTATTTAAAAAAACTTAACACAAACAGAAAGGCGAGGGCTTGAAAGGTAGTTCTAGTGTAGAATAGTCAAGCCCCCCAGAAAGGACAGAAATGACATTAAAATATTGTCAATCTCATAAGTGCCATACTTATGACACAAAGGACAGNAAACGAGGTTCCAAAGGNAATNNNACAAATCANACCAGAAGAAGAAGTGAGTTTCTATTATGGAAAGGGAAATTTCTGCTCATTNAATTGNTANAATGATTGGGCAGAAGAATTTATGGACAGAGCCATAGATAGTATTTCTGGTAGATTACACGAGCCAATAATCTTAACAGAAGAAAATGCGTGGCGAACTATTTTTAATAGAGCATATTGGCACGACAGAAACGTACCACAATACATTGAGTATAATATGATTTCTGGTGCAGAAAGACCTTGCCAAGATAATTAGTTTCATCTGTCCTTGATGAACAACCCTAGATTGTATTGTCTAAACTACAATCTAGGGTTGAAAATTTTTTGTTTTTTTTTTGGGTGGGCCCGCCCAGAAGTTCCAAGCTGTGTGTGGGTGGGCCCGCCCATAGTCTACAAGCTACAAGCAGTCAAGAAAATTATTTTTATTTTTTTNTTGATTTAATTTTTATATAAGATATTCTGGGANATTAACAAAAGGAGTAANAATGGGACTAGANCAATANGCTGGANTACGTGACAGCAAAGGCGAAGTTCACGAAAAGTTTTATTGGAGAAAGCACGCCAGACTTCAAAAGTTTATGGCAACGCAATTCAATAAACAAAAGAAAGACCAAGAACATAACACACACGACGACCTGCAACATCTAGGTTTTAATGGTGGTCAGGGTGGTGTTACGATTACTGAAGACTTAATCAAGGACTTGGAAGAGGCAATCAAAAATGGTTATTATAATTATTTTGCTTCTGATGGTTTTTTCTGGGGACAACAGTTTCAGGAAGAGGCAGTCAACGAATACAAAGCCCAAGACGAAGAGTTTTTAAAATGGGCAAAGGAACAAGTCAAAGCTGGTAGGAATATCGGCTATGATTGTTCTTGGTAAAAAGTTTCAGAGCCGTGCTACAGGGACGGCTCTGATATTGGGCGTGTCAGGTGGGTGTAGAAGCCCTAGAGCATAGGTAGATGTGTGATCGTATGACAACGTCCCCTCAGCGACGCGTTTGGAAGGGGATCGCCTACGCACCGGCGCCCAAGCACATCCAGGTTGCAAGCTATGGATACATAGTTAGGCCAGTCGCCCGGGCTATTAAAATAAAGCACGCCGGCCTCAATCTTGTAACCTGGGCCACAAGCTTGACAAGTCTCAAGCTGTAAGATATTATAGGATTAGAAAGTGAGGACACATATGAATGAAATAAGACGAAACAGGTTCAACGGCGAAGCTGTTGAGCTAACAAAAGAAGAGGCGGAGAAGCATGATAAGATCTTTTATCATGAAGCGCTGGCCACGCTCGAAGATCAGAAGCTCGGGACCGGGGGCAGCAAACATTGGCAGGAGATGCGCAAGCTCCTGGACTGGTTCATGAAAAATAATGCCAAAGCTTACATGGTACTACTTGATTAAGTCCCAAGCCCGGGGTGGGCCCACCCGCGTGGGTCCAAGCTCCGGGGCTCAAGCCGCAAGCTTGACAGGTCACAAGCTGTACAGTATAAGATTTTATAGGAGAAATTTATGTTAAAAAAAGAAGCAAGAAAAATAACCGGCGGGCTGTCGAAGCCGTCGAAGATGCCAGGACCAGCTCATAACCTGCCGGCCAAAGCATGCTTGACTGGCGCGAAGCTGGTCAAGATCCCTGGCTCAGTGTGTGCCGGCTGCTATGCCCTGAAGGGTAGATATCGATTCAAAAATGTTCAACACGCGCTCACCCGGAGGCTGCAAGCATTGCAGGACCCGCGCTGGGTTCAGGCCATGGTTACACTGATCACAGGTGAGAAGTATTTCAGATGGCATGACTCAGGAGACATCCAAAGTCTCAAGCACTTAGAAAATATATTTGAAGTGTGCAAGCGTACACCCCTGACCCGGCACTGGATGCCAACGCGTGAGGCACAATTTTTAAAAGATTTAGATCCTGACAAAGTTCCGCCAAATTTAATAATTAGGATGAGCTCACACATGATTGACCAGGGACCAGTTAACTTCTGGCCGTGGACATCGACTGTTACAGCTGGAAGCGGCAGAACCTGCCCGGCCCCTGAACAGGGCAACGAGTGCCGGGACTGCAGGGCATGTTGGGATAGAAGCACAGCCAATGTGTGTTATGGTAAACACTAATGTATAGATCACCTAAATATTGGAAAGAGATGGCAAAGATCAGGAAGCAGCATGAACAGCAGGTTACAAGCTCTCAAGCTGGAGGCGGCAAGCGTCCCAACCGGAAGCCAAGGGTTCAAGCTTCAAGCCAAAATTCACAAGCGCCATTATCCCATGACCAGGGTACAAGCGCACAAGCCCACGATCCGGGGTGCAAGCAACAAGAATAAAGGTATTCTTTGGATGCTTTACGTGGAAGCTGATTTGGTGGGGTGAAAAACGAATTTTGTCACCCAATGTCACCTTCAATTCCAGTGTAAAAAAGTTCCCGTTAATAGAATAAGCCAGTAGATCGGGAGTCCCCAATAAGCTACGGTTTTCAAGTCTAATCCACGATATCTTTGTAATTTTTCTTTTAAGTTCATTATATAATTTAGCCTCTGGTTTCAGGTGGGGTACCTCTGTGCTAAATCATTCTAATAACTTTACCCATTTTAGACTTCTCTTTCTCGCAAAGGAACACTAACCTGTGAGTTTCTTTACTACCAATAATTTTATTTTCAAGAAGTTTCGCACCAGTGATGTCATAAAATTCTCCATTGGGTAAGAGCACTTGACATCTTGAGTCTTGTACTACTGGAGATTTAAAAAAGTTTTCTAATGCTTTCTGTAACGTTCTACCTAATACCATAAGTACCTTGATATATATCCCATAAACATATATATTGCAAGTATGAGTGAGAAACCAGGACCAAAGCCAATGGTGAAGCCAGCGTGGCACCCATCAGACGACTTAACAGAAATGCAACGTAGATTTGTAGATTTTCTAGCATATCGTCAGGGTAGATCTACATTTACTGCTGCTGCAATAGCGGCTGGGTATAGTGAGAAGAGGGCCAATAGAGAAGGCTCTGAGCTTATGAAGAACCCAAAAGTACAGAGATATTATAGATGGAAATGTAATCAAATAAATCGATCGCAGGCTGTAAACCATACAAATTATATAAATCAACAAATAAGATTATCTGCTAAATTGGAAGACAAAGGCAAGGAAGATAAGTGCGCTCCATATGAAAACCTAATTGGTAAAGCTGCAGGTCTATTCTCTGAAACACATTATCACCAAGACTTAAACAAGATGACTATGGCAGAGAAACAAGACGAGATTAAAAGACTTAAAAAAATTCAAGAAGAAAAAATATCTGATACTAAACTTATTTCAGAATAACTTTCTCCATCTTCAATATACATCCTCTTGGAAATACATTACGATCTGAAAACAACTCATCGTCTTTTTCATGAGAGCCAAACGTCCATACATATTTTCTACCTTTCTCAAACAAGTATGCGTGAGTTACCATTATAGATGGTGTTAACCCAAAGGAGTCATGCCACGTAGCATGCCCCGAATCACCTGTCGGGTCCATCCAAGTTATCTCGTAGAAATAATATCTCTTCTTTCTAATGACAACAGATTTGTATTTAGATTTTTTAGGACGTCTCATGGAATCTGTATACCCCTTTTTGTATAAGTAATAAATAAATATAAAAAATCATGCGCGCGACCCCCTATTTCGTTGGTATTACTAGCTTTTTTAACAATTGTACCAATTGTACCTCATTGTACCAAGCACCTTTGGTACAAATTTGAGCATATAACCGTTGGTATACAACACTTTTTTTAATTGTACCAATTGTACCAGGGTTTAAAAAAAATAAAAAAATTTTTTTTATTTTTATACAGAAAAGTGTATACAATGGGTACATGGCCAAATTATACTGGAATTCTCTATACTTTTTAATCATTTTTTGTACCTTGGTCCTCTTTATCCTTGGTACAATTTGCATAATACTGGTCAACCTTCTTCAAGAAGGTATGCATATAACCTTGGAATTCTTTATCAAACACTTCAAACTTCTGAAAAAATCCATCTTTACTACACATTAGAATGATTCCAGACTGTATGTCTGTACCATACACATAGTTGTGGGCCATAGCGTAAGCTGCTAGCTGGGTAAAGTAATCATCAATCCATTCACGTTGTTTAGGTTTGTTAGTTTGTTTGAAGTCAATGATCGCAGGTTTACCAGCATAGATACCAACTACATCGGTAGCTCCTGCATACAATCCAGGATAGTATAATGTTACCTCAGTGCCCCAGACTTCTTCCAGGTCCCCGAGCCCCGATCGAATAACCACATCAGCCATTTTCCCTGCTTCCTGGCCCAAGGCGGTGAGATCTAGGTGTCTTTGATTTGTAATATACCCTTCAAGATACGTATGCATACTAGTCCCTCTCATCGCTGANAGNTCCCGTATACGATCGGCGCGTTGTTCACCCATCCGTTTCTTCCATTCTTCTAATTTCTGTTTCTTCTCTTCCGACTGTGTCGCTTGCAATATAGTCGTAACACTCGGTAACTTTTCGTTAGTTCCTACGTCGTAGTGTCGTTTACCATTAATCAACGCACGAGTTGATGTCGGATATATAAATTTTTTGTTCCATCTCATTTTTTTTCTTCCCCCATCGAAGTTGTCTAACATCTTCGAATCGGTTATAGTTTTTTGCTTGCCACGCACATGATTTCGCTTCCTCAAAATAACCGTTATCTTTCAACCACTTAGCGTGTATTCCTAGTATTTCATTTTTTATCATGAGTTATTATCCATCTTAACGTAGAAGTTGCTGGATCGAAATTGTCAAACTTAGCGCTGCAACTTGTTAACCATAATATAACTAATGCATAAATTGATATGTAAAATATTTCTTTCATTCTAAACTCATTGCTTTCTTATACTCCTCAAGATCCACTACTTTGTTATTCATAACTATTCCAGAGTAATGATCTATAATTTTCTGTATCTTTTCTAGTTTAGTGTGGGCGTAGGGAAAAAGTAAACAACACACGTAATACGCGTCTCTGAATGTACATCGCCATTTGTACTGCATTAAATATTTAGTGCCGTCTTTACGTAAACCTTTACGAGGCTTTCGTACAACAGTACCAACTTTTAATACCTCATGTAGCCATCGTATTACAGATTCATCTGTCATAGTAACTTCCATACTAATACGTTGTGACATGGAAGTTCTATAACCTTTGCCATTATGTTTTTTCTTTTTCTCTATTCGTTTAGCATAATAGATACTACCTTCTCCATCAAATAAGCCTGCAATATAGGCTATATCTTCAGAGCTAATCATACTATTAAACCTACTATCAACCCAACAATAAACCCTGCAACTGAGTAAACTATTTCAGTTCTATAATACAAAGTCCACGCTGCAAACTGTTGTTTCCATTTTTTATTATTAATGGTTAGTCTTCCTTTGAACAGTATCATCGTCTTCCTCCACTTCTATTTCACCTTGGTTATTACAAAAAGAACAGTCAGCCCATTGTTCTTCCCTGGCCTGTTCGAATGGNACTCGGATAAAACCGTTTCCATTACAAACAGAACAGATTACTTTACGCTTTGAGCTTGCCATTTAACTTTTTCTCTTTCTCATTTACTAATAATGTTATTGTTTGAGATCTACTAATTGTCATCTCAGGTACAATAACTTTTCTTATCTTATCTATTTTATTGTATGTCTCTTTTGGCAACGAGACATTTTTATATTTGCTTATGTCAGTCATAAACCTTATACTCCTTTCTTAGATTTATCATAATATAGGATTTATCTCATAATATACAATAGGTGTCAAATGAAAATTATACTAAGTTTAATAATATGTTCAAGTGTAGCTGGAGAATGTATGCCTCCTTTTGATTGGCATGAAGCATTTAGAACAAAATATGACTGTTTAGTATTTGGCTATGAAGAATCTCTTAAAAAGATGGAAGAAATTGGTAGAGAAGAAGTCAATAAATATGGCATGTATATTAANTTNTATTGTACNCCTATAGAAACTATTTAATTCATAACGCGGTGTACAGATCTGTGTGCACTGTACTGTACACCGGCCGGCTTTGGTCGCTACCCTNTCGGGTCATAGCTAACGTGAGTGACTTAGCGCGAAGCTTTTGTATCGACGCCTACTCACCGGAATCAATTCTATCTACACATACAACCTACAAACGAACCACTACCATCGTTCATTATGTGCAAGTTCAAAGTATCTACGTACCCTGATAGTTTTAATCTAAGTAAATCACAAAGATCAAAACAACTAATTTCGCTTGTTAGAACTATTCCATCCAGAATCTTTTTTGACACTGGTAGTAGTTGGTATAGTCCGTCGTTTAAGACTATGATGTCCATCTATGCTCCTAACTAATTGGTACCAAAGCTTTTTATATTTTTTATCTTTGGTTCTATTATAATCGTTTGCCGCTTGATCTATTCTATTTTGTAGATTCAGTTCCATAACGTTTAGTACCCCAATCAAGTATTCTTTTTAAACCTGGTGCAGACATTTGTATATCTACTCCATATTTTTTCCATGCTCTTCTTATTAAATTTAATTCTAATAATAGAATGGACCATTGTTTTTGTGATATACCCTTCGGTTTAATCTTTATTATTTTTTCTTTCATACGGGTAATATAATATCCTATAAAATATTGTCAACCCTTATCTGCCCTGGCCCCGGTATTTTTTGAACATACGTCGCTTACTTTTGTTCATTTTACATAGGCTAGGATTACGTCCAATCGACGTTTTGTGAAATATAGGCTCATGAGCCACCTTTGAATATAGTCCTTTAGACTTCTTCGCCATTAAAATATCCGTCAACTACAGATTGTAGTGTTGTTTTTTGTAAGTGTGGTATGTATTTTATGCAGCCATTTACATGTTGTTCTAAGTCTGAACCACAGGACATACACCTATAAAAATGTTTTGTTACACCAACTAACATTGTGTACTCTTCACATGTCGGGCATATACCATTAACTATTTCTGTATGTATCTTGATTGATTTTTTTTCTGTCATATATTCTTTTATTCTTTATCACTTTATTTTTAAAATGTCTTAGTTGTTTTGCCACTGGGTTACGTTTTTTATTTTTTTTCTTCATTAGTCTAGTATTAATGAAGTAATCTTCTTCTCCCCCATGTACACTTCTACGTTTGCCTTAGACTTTATGCATTTGTAGACTACTCTGTCTTTAGAGCTTTTGTCCTTCATAGCATAGCGCTTAGCTTTTAAACAATTTTGTAAGCTATCGTGATAACGATGCTCTATAATTTTATGGTCTTGTAATAATAAAAGTGCAAATACGATTTCAACCATTAGTGTCCATTCCCATTTCTAATTAATTTCTCTACGTCTTCTGTAAGTTTTTTTGTTCTATCTTTTAAAAATTCTATATTGACTGCATTGTTTCTCATACTCTTAACTTCTTTATCTACCTCTTCTAAAACACCTGCTAAGTGTTCCACTAACATAAATAATTCTGCCTCCCCACTTGACTGACCAAGTTCTCCCCGTGGGTATTTGATTCTAAACTCTGAGTTTTGTTCTAAATCTTTTGTCATCAACTCTATCGCTGTTGAGTGTTGATTTAATTTTTCGTGAATACCGAAATAAGCCCAGGTGCCGACCGCGATCATCGCGATCAAACTGGCAACCGTCTTCATAGGCATTTGCACAGCGGCTTCTTCGGATATGTTTAAAGGTTTCTTAGTCATTTACTTTTGGTTTTGGTGGTGGCAGTATAATATCATTTGGATTAATTTTCAATGACTGTGAAGGCCCCCCAAAGAGAGCCAATAAACACAATAATATTATTAATATTGCTGTAAATCTGTAATCCATGAGGGCCCTTTTTGTTCATTATCTAGTCCAAAGATATTCTTTTATCTTTTTAAATGGCCAACAAATTATATTCCAAATCTTTTTTACCATATGCTCCTCCAGTTTTAATGGCAGACCTTTGCATCTGCAGTCAAAACAACCACAACCACATTCTGTTGTGTTTGCATGAAAACCCATACCAACACAATGACATTTGTGATTACAACTCAAACAATAAGCGCTTGCCATTATTTTTTCTCCTCAATTTCGTAAAAGAAGTTATCCGTATCTTCGGTCCTCCATTTACGTGTATCTTCTACATTCCATTCAGATGTTTGCACTTTCCAATCGGGTATATTATCTTTCACTGTGAAAGAAGGTATGTCCCATATGATTCTGTTGTTTGGCTGTGCTGCATAATTACCATCATCTAAGGCCATTATGTGTGCGCACTTGTGTTCGTGCGGTATCTCTGAATGATCAGTGTCGACTATATTAGACTCTGGATGTGCAAAGTCAACTGTAAATAAATAAGCGCCAGAGTGCCACTTTTTATCTTTACCAATGTATTTACCAGATTGTCCGTCTAGTATGTCCCAAGAAGTAACAGCAGGATAATAACTAAAACAATTCCATAACTCCAATTCATCCAACCTACGTTGAGGAACTTCTTCCGCCTTAAACCCTCTTTGAATGAATGCACTGATTGGTAAACGGTAGAAGACCGCACCATTTTCCATAATTGCGTGGAACANAATCGGACGACCAGTGATCGCAGTAATTCCGAAAACCACACAGTCTTCAACTTCGCCATGATGAGCTTTAAGATCATATAAATATTCTCTCCTTATTTGAGCATAAGTTACCGGTATGTTTGCATTTAAATATGCCATAATAATTATCCATGTATTTCACCCCAGTTATCCCCATGTTCATAGTCAACTTTGTTAGGGACCTCTAGTGTAACAGCATTTTCCATCACATCAATTATTTTTTTAGCATGTGATTCGTCTTTGACAGATATATCTAATTCATCATGTATTTGTATATGCGGTATGATACCTTCTTTGTATAGCTCTAGCATTGCTTTCTTAGTCATGTCAGCAGCAGATCCTTGTATTAATTTGTTAAGAGCTTTGTATGTGTATGCTCTCTTGATCCCCGGTCCATGTTCCCTGAGTGCATCTTCGTGAGTCATAGCTTTATGCATACCGAAACTGTTAGGCTCCCACAGGTGAAACCTGCATAGTCTACCCAGCAGTGTCCGTATCTGTCCACGATCCTGTGCTCTGTTAGATGCTTTGTCCATAAGTTGTTTTACAAATGGTACACGAGAATGGTATGTATTAAATAGGTCAGCAGCTTTGTCCTTTGTTACCCCTAATTCTGCTTGCAATTTTGCTTTACCCATNCCNTAGAACAANCCNANGTTAATTGTTTTAGCTTGTGATCTAGGTATGTCAGCCATATCTGCAACAGTCTGGTGAAAGTCCGCGCTAGAGTCATTGCTGTAAGAATCTACAACATCATATACAGATGGTAGTTTGTACAAAGAAGCATAATGCACTACCAACCTAGGCTCTTGTTGAGAATAGTCAAAACAACCCCACGTATGGCCTTCCTCGGGTATAAATAACGACCTTATCTTAGGTCCAAGATCCTTGTTTCTTGCAGGAATCTGCTGAAGGTTTGGGTTCTGATAAGAAAACCTACCAGTAACCGTACCACCTCCAGCATTACGCAATTGATTTATCTCTGCATGTATTCTGCCTTTATGTTCATAACGTAATATAGAATCTAAAAATGTTGTGTGTGCTTTGTTAATCTCTCTTGCTTGTGCAATCATATTTACAACAGGATGTTTGTGTTCTTGTAAAAAATTTTTTGTAAAAGATGGTGCTCCTGTTTTCTCTGTAGTAGGATAATCTAGTCTCAACATATCAAATACATTCGCAATAGATCTTGCTGCCCATATCTGTGTATCGATATTAGTCTCACCTTTTATTTTGTGTAGTAATTCTTTTTCTTGTGTAATTAATTCTTTCTTCATCGCATGAGCTCGCTCTGCATCTACACGTACACCCTTAAATCTCATGTCAACCAGGCATGGAAACAAATCAGATTCTAAATCAAATATATCCTCCAGGTCTTGACTAATAATTTCTTTTTTCATTTCTTGCCAAAGTCCTAGTGTTACTTCAGCATCTCGTTCTGCNTANGCACCAACATGCATTGCAGGTAGTTTNTACATTTCTGATTTAGGATCTATGCCCCATTCTTCTGCAGCTTCTGCAAGTGCAGCTTCGTTCTTACCATAACCAAGATAGTGCCATGATAAACTATTGAGATCNTANCNAAATCTNTTCTCATCGGTCAACGCTGCGGCTATCATTGTGCAGGCTATGTCACCGTTTATTTTAAATCCCATTGCCCGCAACCAACAGACATCATAGATTGCATTGTGAAAAACTTTTGTCGCTGATGATTCTAAAATATCTTTCAACCAGGATAAGACTCGGTTCTTATCCATGTTACCACCACCCTCGTGTGCAATAGGAAAGTATCCTTTAAAATGTTTTGTTGCAACAGCTATACCAATAACTTCACCATTACCTATAACAGAACCAGATCCTTTCTTTAATAAGTCTG
>FUFK010055285.1_pt1 | contig 11771 bp, 14 predicted proteins | sample 1021851 | NCBI WGS metagenome assembly FUFK01 (sample SAMEA51879418, study PRJEB19060) | metagenome
TCAATTTTTAAAATGTCGTCGCATATTGCATTTTGTAATAGCTTAAACCAGTTACTCGCTAAGTCTTTTTTGATTGAAATATCCATTTTATATTAATTCTATTTGACGCAAACTTTCTGCCAAAACAATGGCAACAGACGATGCAATATTAAGAGATCTTACTTGGCTATTCATTGGTATTTTTAAACGATTTTTAATAATTTTATGAACCTCTTCGGGTACCCCAGCACTTTCTCTTCCAAACAAAATAGTATCATCAGGCTTAAATTTAAATTTAGTATAATTTATTGAACCCTTAGTTGTCATCAATACGATTCTCTGTTTTTTCTTTGCTTCAAAAAATTTTTCCGAACTTTGATAAAACTCTATTTGACTATAGTCCATATAGTCCATAACCACTCTTTTAAAACGTTTGTCTGATAATAGAAAGCCACATGGTTCAATTATTTCTAATTTAGCACCCAAACAAGCACAGGTTCTTATGATTGCAGCAGTATTCTGAGGTATATCAGGCTCATACAAAGCTATTTTGGGTCCTAAAATTGTTGAATTCTGTGTCATTCTTTCAGTAGTAAAATAATTATTTTATATTATATGAATTCGTATATTAACTATTTTAAATCAAAAAGAGATAATAATAAAAGCTACTAAAAGTGTCTGAAAAAAAAACAAAAAGAAGAGATTTTTTATTTACAGCTACCACAGCTGTAGGAGCTGTTGGNGCAGCTGCAGTAGTGTGGCCAATGATAGATCAAATGAATCCAGATGCTTCTGTTAAAGCATTAGCTAGTACAGAGGTCGATGTAAGTTCATTAACACCTGGAAATACATTGACTGTTTTATGGAGAGGTAAACCAGTNTTTATAAGAAGAAGAACNCAAGAAGAAATTGATGAGGCAAGAAAAGTTAAGATGGAAGATTTAATTCATCCAGAAAAAGATGAAGATAGAGCAAAAAACCCTGAGTGGCTTGTCATGTTAGGTGTATGTACACACCTTGGATGTGTACCTCTAAATGACAAAGGTGATTATAATGGCTGGTTCTGTCCATGTCATGGATCTCATTATGATACATCTGGAAGAATAAGAAAAGGACCAGCACCTTGGAATATGGAAGTGCCAAAATATGAATTCGTTGATGCAAACACAATTAAAATTGGATAAATTGAACACTAATGAGTGACCACGATTACAGACCAAAATCNAANGTAGGACAATGGTTTAATGATCGATTGCCACTATTAACTCTTGCAAATCATTTAACAGATTATCCGACTCCTAAAAATTTAAATTATTGGTGGACATTTGGTGGAATTTTAACTTTTTGCTTAATCACTCAAATTNTTACCGGATTAACTCTTGCAATGCATTACATNGCTCACGCAGATATGGCTTTTGANAGTGTTGAGCACATCATGCGTGATGTTAACTATGGTTGGTTAATTAGATANATTCATGCAAATGGTGCATCTATGTTTTTCTTAGCAGTCTACATTCATATCTTCAGGTCATTATTTTATGGTTCTTACAAAGCACCAAGAGAAATAATTTGGATAATTGGAATAATTATTTATTTGCTAATGATGGCGGCTGCATTTATGGGCTATGTATTGCCTTGGGGACAAATGAGCTTTTGGGGAGCAACTGTAATCACAAATTTATTTAGTGCTATTCCATTAGTTGGAGAGGGTATTGTCACTTGGTTGTGGGGAGGTTATTCAGTCGACAACCCTACGTTAACTAGATTTTTTACTTTGCATTATTTAATTCCATTTTTAATTTTAGGATTAGTTGTTTTACATATATGGGCTTTACATGTTCCTGGTAACAACAATCCAGTTGGAATAGATATAAAAAAACCTTCTAAAGATACTGTACCTTTCCATCCTTACATAGTAATTAAAGATGGTTTTGCTTTATTAATGTTCATGATTGTGTTTGCTTTCTTTGTATTCTACGCACCAAATATTTTAGGTCACGCAGATAATTATATCGAGGCAAACCCAATGGTAACACCCGCACACATTGTTCCTGAATGGTATCTCTTACCTTTTTATGCAATATTAAGATCAGTTCCTGATAAATTGCTAGGAGTTGTAGCTATGTTATCTGCAATATTAATCTTAGCGGTTTTACCTTGGTTAGATACGTCAAAAATAAGATCTGCGGTATTCAGACCTTTATATAAACAATTTTACTGGATACTAGTTGCTGATGTTTTGATACTTGGTTATGTGGGTGCGATGCCAGCTGAGGGACTTTACTTGTTGATAGCACGAGTTGCAACAGCGTATTACTTTTTGCATTTTTTAGTTATTCTTCCTGTTCTAGGCTTTAAAGAAAAAACTTTACCAGTGCCTCTAAGTATTACCGAACCTGTTCTAGGTGGTTCACCAAATCTAGCTGCCGCCAGAAATAAAGAAAGTAAAATAGAATAAGGTGAAAAATTTATTTAAATTATTTTCTATAATAATCTTAATTATTACTTCAAATTCAAATTCTTTTGCTGCTGAAAAAGTAGAATATCTAAAAACTGACTGGAGTTTTAAGGGTCTATTTGGAAAATTTGATAGAGCTTCTCTTCAAAGAGGTTATCAAGTTTATACTGAAGTATGTGCCTCATGTCATTCGATGAAGTATTTAAGTTATAGAAATTTAGCAGAGCCAGGAGGGCCAGAATTCTCTGAAGCTCAAGCTAAAGCTATAGCAGCTTCATTTGAAGTAACTGATGGTCCAAATTCAGATGGTGAAATGTTTACAAGACCAGGTAAATTATCTGATAAATTTGTAATGCCATATGACAATGTAAAAGCTGCCCAAGCGGCAAATGGTGGTGCATACCCTCCAGACATGTCTGTTTTGGTTAAAGCTCGAGGTGGTGGAGTTGATTACATATATTCTTTATTACAAGGATATGAAGAAGCTCCTAGCAACGTATCTTTAGATGACGGAGTTTATTACAACAAATATATGTATGGTAATAAAATTAGAATGGCTGCTCCATTATCAGATGGATTAGTAGAGTATGGTGACGGAACAAATGCAACAGTAGAACAGATGTCAAAAGATGTAACGACCTTCTTAATGTGGTCAGCTGAACCTCATTTAGAATCTCGACATCAGATGGGCTTTAAAGCGATTGTTTATTTAATTATTTTAACTGTTTTAGTTTATTTTAGTATGAAAAGAATCTGGTCACGTGTTGAATCTGAAGTTTAATACATCTCCATCTTTAACAATATAGTCTTTACCCTCTAATCTCATTTTTCCGTTAGCCTTAGAATTTACCCATCCATTATTGGCTACAAAATCCTCATAAGATATAGTTTCAGCTCTAATGAAACCTTTTTCAAAATCTGTATGAATCTCTCCTGCAGCTTTAGGTGCAGTACAATTTTTTTGTATTGTCCACGCTCTTGTTTCTTCAGGTCCAGAGGTAAAATATGTATCAAGTTCTAATATTTTATACCCCTTTTGAATTAACATACTTAAACCTGTATCTTTTAAACCAATCATATCCATATAATTTTTTTTTTCATCTTCTGCTAATTCATTTATTTGGTTTTCTATGTCTGCAGAAACAATCAGAGTGTTATCTTTTCCAAATTTTTCGATAAAGTCTTTAGTATATTTATTTCCATTCTGTACGCTTTGTTCATCTACATTACAAACAAAGATCTTTGGTTTTATTGATAAAAGACCACTTTGATTAAGTTGTTTTGTATCAAATTGAGAATTTAATATTGATATATCTTTATCATTATTAATGCAGTCTAATGCAATCTCTAAAATCTTAAGCTGGTCTTCGTCCACATTTTTTTTATTATTTTTTTCAAGTCTTTTTTGNATAGATTCTAGGTCAGCTAGCATCATCTCAGTTTCAATGATCTCAAGATCTCTTATAGGGTCAACGTCAGGATTAACATTTTGAATATCGTCTGAGTCAAAGCATCTAATCATATGAATAACTGCATCAACTTCNCTTATGTGGGACAGAAATTTATTGCCTAATCCTTCACCTTTAGATGCNCCNTTNACAAGACCAGCTATATCCACAAATGAAATAGTTGTATTTATTGTTTTTTTTGATTTTGAAACTTCTGATAATTTGTTCAATCTTTCATCTGGAACNGGGACTACTCCCACATTGGGATCTATCGTACAAAATGGAAAATTTGCAGCTTGGGCTTTGCTTGAGTTTGTNAGNGCNTTGAAGAGTGTAGATTTACCCACATTAGGCAAACCAACAATTCCACATTTAAAACTCATTATTTATTATTTACAGTGCTAGAGAATAAATCTAATTTTTTGTCGATAAGTATTGAAATAGAATCTGTGATGTTATTGGTAATCTTTTCCAATCCAAGCATTTCATCTTCATCAAAATTTTGAAGAACAAAATCACTAACTTCCATTTTATCTTTTGGTTTACCAATTCCTATTCGCACTCTTGAATAATCTTTGCCAATAAACTTATCTATTGATGCAATTCCGTTATGTCCTGCATCAGAGCCACCAAATTTTGCTTTTATTTTTCCAAATTCTACATCTAGATCGTCATGAAAAACGATAACATCCTCAGCATCTATTTTGAAATATTCAATTAATTCTCTAATACAAATTCCAGAATTATTCATAAATGTTAAAGGTTTAATAGCGTAAACTTTTTGATCTCCTACATTACCAGTTGTAAGAAGTCCTTTAAATTTTGGTTTTTGTTTTGAAAGTCCAAATTTTTTATTTATTGCATCTATGATTTTGAAACCAATATTGTGTCTATTGTTTTCACTGTCTGGGGTTGGATTGCCTAATCCTACAAGTAGAAGCATAAAATATTAGTATTGGAGGATAAAATTCAATTTTAATTAACTTATTTTTTTTCTTCAGCAGGTTTTTTGTCTTCACCTTCTTTTTTATCACCTTCAGCCGCTGGTTTCTCTCCACCTTCAGCTGCTGCCGCTTCTGTTCCTTCAGCACCTTCTCCCTCAGCCGCCTCAGCTTCTGCAGGTTTTTCAGGTTCTTTCATAACAGTTGGAGCTGCTAGAGTTGCAATTACGAAATCTCTTCCTTGAATAGTAGGAGTGACNTCACTGTCAAGATTTATAGAAGAAATCTTAAAACTCTCTCCAATATCAACTCCATCAAGATCTATTACAAGATTTTCAGGAATTTTTTCACTTGGACATTTTAGCTCAACTTTTCTTCTTACAATGTTTAAAACCCCACCTCTTTTCAAACCAGGAGATTTTTCATGATTCAAAAATTTTACTGGAACTTCAATTCTAACTTTTATTCCTGCGACTATTCTTAGAAAGTCTACATGAATTGGTTCATCTGAAATAATGTCATATTTTATTTCTCTTGGAAGAGCTTTTTGAGGTTTGCCATCAACATTTAAAGTTATGATACTTGATAAAAAATTTTCATTTTCAATTAGTGATTTAAGTACCTTTTTAGATATTGAAATCTTTTCGTTTTGAGCTTCACCGCCATAAATTATCGCGGGCACATTACCGTTATCCCTCAGCGAATTAAGCTCACCTTTAGTTTTTGTAGTTCTGATGTTAGCGTCTAATGAATTCATAAAAACAAGGGTTTTTATCTCAAGTTCCTTAATAACTCAAGGTATTTATTTGAATAAATCTGATACTGAAGTTGAATTAGATATTCTTTTAATTGCTTCACCCATAAGACCTGAAATTGACAGAACTTCAATGTTTTTAGCACCTTTAACTCTGTTCATGTTATCAATTGTATCAGTTATTACTAAATTTTTAATTACTGATTTTTTAATTTTATTTACAGCTTCTCCACTAAGTACACCGTGAGTAATGTAAACATAAACTTCTTTGGCACCTCGATCTTTAAGAGCCTTAGCTGCGTTTACAATTGTACCACCTGAATCGATTATATCGTCAACAAGAATACAAGTTTTTCCTTTAACATCTCCAATAATATTCATTACTTGAGATTGACCTGGCTTTGGTCTTCTTTTATCTACAATTGCTAGTCCAACATTTAAAATCTTTCCTAGTGCTCTAGCTCTCTCAGTACCACCAACATCTGGTGCAACACAAATTAGATTTTTACTTTTTATCTTTTTTTTTACATGTCTTGCAAAAATAGGTGTTGCGAACAAGTTATCTACTGGAATATCAAAAAATCCTTGAATTTGTCCTGCATGCAAATCAACAGTAACAACTCTATCTGCTCCTGCTTTAGTAATTAGATTTGAGACAAGTTTTGCTGAAATTGAGGTTCTTGGTGCAACTTTTCTATCTTGTCTAGCATAACCAAAGTACGGAATAACAGCAGTAATATTTTTTGCTGACGATCTCTTAAGTGCATCAATACATAGTAGTAATTCCATTAGGTTATCATTTGCAGGAGATGAAACAGATTGAATTAAAAAAATACTATTACCTCTAATATTTTCATTTATTTCCACATAGATTTCTCCATCAGAAAAATTTCTAATACTAGAGTTTACTAATTTAGATTTTAGATATTTAGCAATACTCTTGCTTAATGGTTTGTTGCTATTTCCGGATAATAATTTCATTAAAAAAGCCTAATAAAGCATAATTATTGAAATATTTCTACCATAATCATCATGATTTAGCCTTAACGCTCTTCTTGCACTAAAAAAATTATTATTAATATCAAATGTATCAATATTTAAAGACTCAATATTTTTTATTTTATTCTTTAAAAGACATGATTTTACATATTTAGGTAAATCAAAATAAAGCTTTTTGTACTTAATTTTAAAAAATTTATTATTTTTTTTATCCTTTTTTATAAATTTTCTTTTAAAATCTGCTTTTACTTCATAATTTTTAGCCGAGATAGCAGGTCCGATAGCTGCAGTAATATTTTTAGGATTAGATCCTTTTTTGATCATAAATTGGATTACTTTGCTAATTATATCTTTGTATGCACCTTTCCACCCCGCATGAATTGCTGCAACTAATTTTGTTCTTTCATCACAGATTAAAATTGGCACACAATCAGCAGTTAAAACACCAATTGGCATGTTTTTTTGATTTGTAATTACTGCGTCTGCTTTTGGTTTTGATTTAAATGTGTTTTTTTCATCAATATAAACAAATTTATTACTATGTATTTGATGAAGTAAAAAAATACTTTTAGCGGTGCTTTTTATTTTTTTTATAACTATTTTTAAATTTTTTTTAACATCTGACGGATTGTCTTTAGAACCAGGACCACAGTTTAAACTTTTATAAATTTTTTTTGATTTACCGCCAGTTTTATTAAAAAAACCATGTTTAATAGTTTTAATTTTTGAGAGTTTTTTTGATTTTATCAATTTTGAAAACCTGTTCTAAAATTATTTTTCTTATTTTTTATAAGCATGACTTTGAATAATTCACCCATCTGCTTGTCATCTATCAAACGTCTTACCCTATAAAATAAATCTGCTTTTTTAGAAAATGCTATATTTTTGCTGATTATTTCTGCTCTTTGAAGAATACCCATACTTGTTAAAAATTTTTTTTGATTTGTAAAAATTGAATTAATTTCTTTAAACTGACTTATAAATTTCTCAAAAGAATGAAAGTTTATATTGTAAGTAATATCAGAGTCTCCAATATTTTCTAAAATGTTAGAATATTTATGGTTATTTACCGCCTGAAGGGTTTCATGCATTTTGCTGTCTGCATAACCATAATCAATTATTAACATTCCTCCATCATTTTTTTGCACTAGGTCGCAAATTGTTCTTAAATATTTAAAAGTGTCTGGTGAATATTCTATTATGTTCTGATTTTTTGATATTTCAAAATTTAGATATTTTTCAATTTTTTCTATATCTATTTTTTCTTCTTTAAATTCAGCTTTTTTTGCATCATTCATAAACACGTATCTTTCAAACCAACCATCTTTTTTTTTAAAAAATTGTTTGATTGGTACGGCATCAAAGAATTCATTAGCTAAAAAAATTGTTGGGTTAGAGTTTATTTTTTCAATATCTTTTAACCATGAAAATTTTTTAGAATTTAAATTTTTTTTTTGTTCATTTATTAAAAAATCACTTTTTTCATGAATTACAAAACTGCAGGCATTGTAACATTCGGGAAAATTTATAAGTGTCTCATCAATGACTTTCATCATTTCGCCATTTCCAGCTCCCAGTTCTAGCAAATTAAATTTTTTTGGAGAGCCTAAACTTTTCCAAAAAGTAATTGTCCAAATTGCAATAATCTCTGAAAATAATCTTGTGATATTGGGAGCAGTAATAAAATCTCCATCTTCACCAAAAGGATTCTTTTTCATATAAAAACCTTTATCCTTATCGTAAAGAGCAAAATTTATAAATTGATCTAATGGTAAATTATTTGTTTTAGCGAGTTTCATATTTTAAATAAAATAAGATTACCCCTGATAATATAAATATTAAACTTACTACTTGCCCCATCGTTAAGTTTAAAAATATATAACCTAGCTGTTCGTCTGGTACTCTATAAAATTCAACAATAAATCTGAAGATTGAGTAAATTATTAAAAATAATCCTGAAATTACACCAGGTTTATTTGAAAATTTGTTTTTAAAATAAATTAATAATAAAAATAAAAATAAACCCTCTAATAGTGCTTCATATAATTGNGAGGGATGCCTAGGAAGATTATCTANCTGAACAAATGTTACTGCCCAGGGTACATTAGTTATAGTTCCATATAACTCTGAATTTATAAAGTTTGCTATTCGTCCAAAAAATAANCCNACTGGAGCTACTAAAGCGACAATATCTAAATATAAGAATGGGTTTTGATTATTTTTTTTAGCNAAAAATATAGATGCGAAAATAACTCCAATTAAACCACCATGGAAGGACATTCCTCCNTGCCAAATTTTAAATATATCTAATGGATTATTTATATAAAAACTTAAATTATAAATAATAATATAACCAAGTCTTCCTCCTAAAATTATACCTATAATTAAATAAGTTAAATAATCATCAAATTTATTTTTAACTTCTATGTCTTGGATAAATAATTTTTTTGCGAGAATCCAGCCTAATATAATTCCAAATATATAAGCTAAAGAATACCATCTGATTTCTAAAGAAAATATTTCTAAGGCTACTGGGTCAAAATTATTAATGAACATTTTTAATAATACTTATAATGTATATCTTAAATATGAAAAATTCTAAATTTATAATTGATAAGTTTGCTAAATTAATAGAGCAGGGACTAGTATCTTCAAAAGACTTAACTACTGAATTATTTAATATCTTAAAATCTAAAAGAGATGAGTTTGTTTTTAAAATGAAACTTACAAGTAAAGATGAGTTTGAAGTACTCTCAAAACGTGTTGAGAGTCTTGAAAATAAAATCAATAAACTTGAGAAAAAAAAAAATAAAAAAGTTAAACAGGCAAGAAAACCTTAACTCTTAGACCATCCATTTTTGATTTTTCTAACATTATATTTCCTCCATGAGATTTGATAATGTCTGATGAAATTGACAAGCCCAGACCAACACTTGATTTCGAGTCTGCTCGACCCTTATCTATTTTATAGAAAGGTTTAAATACATTTTCATACTCATTTTTCGGTATTCCAGGACCATCATCATCAATAATAATGAATAAATTTGTATTTTTTTTACTTAAACTAATTTCAACTTTATTTGCATATTTCAGTGAATTATCAATTAGATTATTTAGACACCTATTAATTAAATTTTTCCTACCATTAAAGTAAATTCTTGGTGTTAAGTTTTGTGAAATATTTTCATTATTATATTTATCAATAACTTCTGAAATTAATTCAGATAAATTAAACATTTCATCTTTTTCAACATATGATGAGCTTGTGAATTGCAAATATTCATTTANCATTTTCTCCATTTCATTNATGTCTTCAGTCAATTTATTAACAGTTTCTTTATCTTTTATAAAAGCTAATTGTAGTTTCATNCTTGTTAAGGGTGTNCTTAAATCATGACTTATNCCAGATAACATNTCTGTTCTNTGATTTANGTGTCTTTCAATTCTCTTTCTCATTTTATCAAATTCATGTCCTGCTTGTCTTATTTCAAGGGCTCCAGAAGGTTTGAACTCTTCAATATTTTCTCCTTTACCNAACCTTTCAGCCGCACGAGCTAGGTTAGTGATTGGTCTAGTTTGATTTTTTAAAAATATTAGAGAAATGATCACCATTATAATTGCAGGTACTGTGATCCAAAGTGCAAATATTCTTGCTGAAGAACTTGCAACCCTATCTTTAGGCACTAAAAATTTAAAATAACCATCTTCNTATTTAATTCTTAAATCAATTAATTCTTTATAACTTGTTGTATCAAACCAGTATTCATNTAATCCAAATTTAGATTTTAGCTCNCTTCTTAAAGTTCTATCTATAGGACTAAACCATCTTTCANTATCNGTATTTTGTAATTTTTCGTTATTGGTGAATTCAATATTTAAATCTAAAAATATNGAAAAAAGATCTAGNAACTCTTGTTTATNTTCTTGCTCACTTCCATANGCTTCAATAAATGTACTAATTTCATTTACNAANGTTCTTGTCATACCTTTGTTTGTTTTGATCCAAAGGCTATCAAAAAAAACAATTGTAATTACTAGTTGCAAAACNAAAACTGGAATAGCAACTATNAGAAGNGCTCTATAAAATAATCTTTTTGGTAATATTTTTTTTAAGTAATTACTCAATCCAGAGAACATATCCTGCACCTCTTATTGTTTGCAAAAATTTTGGATTTTTTGGATCAATTTCAATTTTTTTTCTAAGCCGAGTAATAATAACATCTATTGATCTCTCTTTATCTAAATTGATTAATTGACCAATATCTTCCCTAGAAAATGTTTTGCCTGGGTTATTAATCATTTTTTCTAAAATCGTTTTTTCNGTTGCATTAATCTTAAATTCTTTATCACTTTTAAATATTAAAAGTTTATTCAAATCAATTTTCACATTTGCAAATTCTATAACCCTTTTCTGATCTGTTTTGATAGTTTTATTTAATATGTTCTGTATTCTTAGAATTAATTCTTTTGGTTCAAATGGTTTCGGTAAATAATCATCAGCACCAATCTCTAACCCNTCAACNCTTTCACTTGCTTCACCTTTNGCAGTGAGAAGTATAACTGGTGTATCTANTTTTTTTTTATTTTCTTTTAAAAATTCAAGNCCACTTTTACCAGGCATCATGATATCCAAAACTATTAAATCAAACTTAATTATTTTTATTTTCTCTGATGCATTTTCTGCATTTTCAGCAGTAGTGACTAAAAATTTATTTTCATTTAAATACTTTTTTACNAGAGATCTAATTCCATCATCATCATCAACCACTAGTATATGTGCAATAAACTTATCCATTAATTATTTTACTTAGTACATTATCAAAATTAATAACTTCTTCAGAACTTGAATTTANNAAAGCATTATAAATTCTCTTTTTTTGTAAATTGAAAATTTCNTTAAAAATTTTTTTACCTTTATCATTNAGAAAAACATGCTTTACTCTAGTATCNTGGTCATCTTTTTTAAAAATGACGATTTCAAGTTTAATCAAATCTTTGAGAACACGATTTAAGCTTTGTTTTGTTACTTTTAATCTCTTAAGCAGCTCAGAAATTGAGATCCCNTCATACATTGACAGTAAATGAATTACTTTATGGTGTGCTAAACCAATTGAATATCTATCTAATATTTTTTTAGAGTCAGAAAAGGTTTCTCTNTAGCTTACGAATAGTTTTTCAATTAGATCTTTAAG
>FUFK010042288.1_pt1 | contig 11769 bp, 27 predicted proteins | sample 1021851 | NCBI WGS metagenome assembly FUFK01 (sample SAMEA51879418, study PRJEB19060) | metagenome
TACCCCAGATGTAAAACCGGCTGATAAAGTTGAAGTAAACGAAAGGCTTATAGCCATAAACTCTTGATCCTCTGTTGTAACACCAGAACTTCCCACTCCAGGGTTTATAAAAATTAATCCTGCAAGATGGTTCTCTTGTGTCATAGCTGCCCCTAATGCGTTAGGAGAAGATGCTCCAAGATTATTCTCCACTCCTACACTCCATATACCGGGTCCATTAGTAATGCCTTTACGAGTCATATAGTCGTTAGCCGACATATTTATTCTGCCTGCTCCAATCTCCTTAGTAAGCATATGCATTGGACCGTTAGAAGTCCATGTACCGTCACCAGCAAGAACAGTTGTAGCTGTACCGCCAGCTGGAACGTAACCAACATTAGCACCACCAGCATAAGTGTGAGGTGTAACAACAACCGCTCCTGTAGTAGGTGCAATTGTTTGTGGAGAACCTGTTGATGCAGATGGAGCCGCTTGTGAAACAGATGTTACACCACCAGTAGCTAAGGTAGTCCATTGTAACCCTGTACCTGTTGAAGTAAGAACCTGACCTGCTGTACCGACTGAAGAAGTGCCATCTGTAATGGTTGTTGCGTCCATTGTACCTGTAGTGATAATATCTATAGTAGCACTGTTNCCTACAGTTAAAACTTGTTGTAGGTTCTGAGAACCTGTTGATGCTGCTTGCCAAGAAACTCCAGTAGCAGTAGATGTTAAAACCTGTCCAACTGTTCCTGTTCCAGCTCCGTCATATAAAGAACCGCTAAGTACAATACCAGCTGTTGAAGATGTTGTTCCGTTTGCTGTAAAAGTATTTGTTCCGTTCCATGTATTTCCTCCATTAGAAACAATAGCGCAGTTAGCTGCAAATGTAGTAACAGATGTTCCAAGAAAGTCAATACCTANACCTGTTGCTGTATTACCAGCAGTTAAAACTTGCTGTAGCGTTGGTGTTGATTGAGTTGGAAGTGTACTCCACTCCACACCTGTTCCCGCAGCGTTTACAGTAAGAACTTGGCCTATCGCACCCGTACTACCAGAATAATCATTAATTACAGAGGTAGCTCCAAAATTTAATACAGAAGCATTTCCTAAGATAATATCATCCTCTGTTGTAATAGAGCAGTCTGCCGCCAGAGTCATATCTGTGTTATTAGACAACGCTAATGTTTGTCCAGCGCCTTGCATGGTGATACCAGCTGTAGTAACCATAGTAATATTAGTGGATGCACCTATTGTCATCACATCTTGTAAGTTACAACAAGTTACAGNAGGAGAATTAATCCATTGAAGACCTGTTCCTGTAGAAGATAATATCTGTCCAGCTGCACCCACAGATCCAGCGGCTGTAATAGTAGTGGGATATACCGTACCTACTACTGTAATATTACCAGTAAGATTTATGTTTTCAGTGGCTGTATTACCTGTGTCTAAAACAGATTGTAATCCTTGAAGAACACCAGTTCCACCAATTATATCGCTAACTAAAAATGTTACCGTTTTATTTTCGTTGCTAACATCAGTTGCGATCAGTAAGTCATCCGCTGCTGGGGTGACCGTAGGGTATACTGTAGTGTTTTCAATTTTAGCCATCTTTTTTTATATTATTACCTTTCTGTAAAGTATTGATAATGTCAGTGTTCCGTCTCCTCCAGTAGGATCTGCTACAGCACTTTGAAAAGTCAAACTGTTAGATCCCCCTGGTAAAGGGAATACAGTCTTAACTGGGCCTACCGCAGAAGCAACTTCATTTACCGCAAGCCCATCAATAGACCTAAGTTCGTATTGTAAATTTGGTGTAGCAGTAGATCCGTTGTTAGTTATAAGCATATTACTACCAACAGCAAAAACATAAGGAGTAGTACCAAAGTTATATTTTTGAACCACATTAAGAACAGTTATAAACTCATTAGCTCCACATGTAAGAAGAACAACCGGTTGAGTAAAAGATGTTAAAAGTTGTGCTGAAGTTATAGTAACCTCCAAGCTGGATGTACCAAAGTAAGACTGAAAGTCGCTAACCTTAGCTGTTTTAGTTTTATCATTATCATTAACATCTGTTAAGATAACAAAGTCATCAGCAGCAGGTATTACGTTTGGATAAACAGTGGTGTTACTTATTTTCGCCATTTTCTTTTTTCTTTACTTCTCCTGTCTCTAAATTTATGACAGCATCGTGTCCGTATGTTTCCATCAAACCCTTTTCTAATTTCGTGAACTCATCTTTTAGCTCATGAACCTTTAGTATAAGGTTTTGTTTTTGTAATTCAGCATCTCCAATCTGAGACTTAACCTGGTTAAACTCTGCGTGAAGATCCTGTAAACGTTTTAGTTCTTCGTCTTTGATTTTTTCCATTTTAGTAAATTTAAGTTAATAATGCAAAGATAGTAAATTTATTTAGTCTTGTTGTTTACTGCTTCCTCCAAAGAAAAAGTCAATAATAGTATTTACTTTGGCTGACATAGCTCCGAAGGTTGTAGAAATAAAACCTATCTCATATTCTGTTAAAACTACAGTGTGTAAAACAAAATATTGAAACATAACATAAGTCAAAGCAAAGTAAGCTATAGTGAAAAGACCAGCTAATATTTTTTGAATAAAAGCATCGTCTTTATACAAAGATCGTGCGTCTTTTCTATCTTCTACTTCTTTGGCAAAAGCTTCACGCTCTGCTTCAAGTATTATTTTTTTTAATTCTAACTTAACTTTCTCTCTTTCTTCATCGGTTGTAATTACTTCGTCAAGTATACCTTCAGCATTATCAACAACCTTACCAAAAAGTCCTCCTAATAATTTATTTATCATAATCAGTATATTTAATTGTTACTTCTTCTCCGTTAGCTATGGCTTTTGCAATAGCAGGATAAATCCTTTTATACGCATTAACACTTTTTCCCACAAACCCATCTCTGAATATTTGGTTGTTTTCTTGGACATCGCCCACGATGAGGCATCCAGAAGTATGTTCGTCAGTGTTCCCAGTATGAATAAGAATATACTCAAAACCAGGGACGTCAGTAATATGAAGCATACCACGGTGTATGCCAGGATATTTTTTAGTATATCTTTCATGAAATCCTCCTTCTTTTCTTAATTCTATCTTGTACGTTCCGGCAGGTATTCTTGTTTCTCCTTTTACTTTTAAAACACGAGCCTCGTCTTCTAAAGTATAACATAAGAATCTTCTACCTACATCTGATAACTCAAAAAGCAGACCGTGTGTGGAGTCTGCTTCTGAACTAAATCTTAATACTTCTAATTCCAAATTTTATTTTTTATACATTCTGTAAAGCTTAACAGCGGTATATGCTATTGCTAAAGCAAGAGAAATAAATGTTAAAACTTCATTGATGTTGGCTAATGTAATACCAAACGCTCCTGCGTTAGCTCCTACTACTGCTACTGTGTCTTTCACTTCTTGTTGCATTTTTTAGGTGTTATTTGAGATCCAAACGATCTTTCCTACCCATGTTGCTGTTTGTGTCCATTTCATAAACACAAAGGTAATAAAATTTTTTATTAAGAACCCATGGGTTTTATCCCTGTAAATAATCTTACTAAAGGATTAGCTTGCGCTGCCGCATCTACTCTTTTTTTAACCGGATCATATATTACGCCAGTTATTTCTTCACGAGTTTTTTGACGAGTCGGTTTCTTTTTTGGTTTGACGTTAACAATTCCTTTATTGAACGTACTACCTCTACTTGCAGAATCTGATACTGAAGGTTGCGTGTTATAATTTAATCCATCACTATTTCTTTTGGCATTCTTCAAAAGATCTCTGTGTGTTTTATTTGTCTTATTGTTTCCGTTGCTCATAATATTAAGGTCTTGGTGGCGGAGTAGGCTGTGTATCCCAAGAAGCTCTACCTGTGCTCCTTGTATAAGTATTAGCGTCCGCTTGTGATGTTATTGATCTATCTAATCCATTAGCTCTTAGCCATGCAATAAATGCTGGAGTTTCTGTTCCTATAGTCCAATGTATATAAGCCGCTCTTCTATCATTACTCCATCTACACGTATCCCAAGAGTCTTCTTTTACCCAAGAAAAATCTAAACTTCTCATCATTCTGTCCGTTGCTATTACATATGCTAAAGCCATATATTAAGGTACGTCTGTGGATACATTAGTAGCATCCATGTTAATATTAGTAAGTGTTATTGTTCCGCCAGAAGCTGCGTTTGGAATAGGAGAAACATAAGTGCCTGAAGGATTAAACATTCTCCACCAGTTAGTTAAGTTAGCACCCATACTAAGATCTCCCAAACATTTCTCGTCACCAGCCATATTGTTATACAGTTCTAAAACCTCTCCTGCGGTAAGAGCCTTGTTCCATATAGATATTTCAGTTAGATTCCCTTCAAGGTATTGTCCAGTTGGATTTCTACCAATATAGAAAGTACCGTCTGTGCCTAAACTTATTCCAGATCCAGATACATTTAAAGAATTAGGATTAGCCCCGTTGTAGTACCAAACAGCATCTCCAGATCTATCTACTGAATAAACAATATGGTACCATGTATTATTTGCTGGGGTAAATGTTTGATAGTTATCATTCCAAGCTCCCGTTCCTGTACTTACCCATTGAAATCTACCTGCTCCACCACCTGAACCTACTAAATAAATTGACCATTGAGTAGTTCCTCCAAAGTGACCTATGATCCTTTGATTTGCTCCAGCTCCTGTGGTATCTGGTGTTTTAATCCAAAAAGAAATACTAAAATCAGAAGTTCCTAAAGAAGGAACCGATGATCCTAATTGGGCTTCTGTAACCCCATCATAAGAACATGAGTATGTTGTAGGGCATGTTACTGCCGGAGAATGTGGCTCAGTAAATACTTGACCCGCTATGCCTGCTCCAATCCCTGTAGGCATATTACCAGAGAGCTACTAAGTTAGTTGGACTGTCCGCTGTAGAAACACCTGTAACCAATGTTGGCATAAATGATCCAGCTGGTACTGCTACAAATTTTTGTGTAGTTGTTGGAGCGTGCATGTTTCCTGTGTCAGCAGACATAAATACTGTTATGTCTTGAGCTGTTCCACTGTAAAGAGTACACGCTTGAGTAGCGTTAGCATATATAACATAAGAATCAGTAGCACCTCCAGCAGAAGACGGAGATAAAGATAAGTTTAGATTATCTGTAACACCATCTACGTAATAAGCAATACCTGCTGTAGTATTATATACAATTGCCTTTCCTACTTGGATACCTAAAGTAGTAAATGTTGTTCCTACATCAGTTAGTGTTCCAGCTACCGAAAAGTCAGCAACTCCAGAAAACATTTCTGTTGCTGGGTCTGGAATAAGTACAGTTGTACTTGGTATAACCGCTAATGATCTACTGACCTGTAATCTTTGATACGCCATAGTTTTTTATTTATCGTAAGGGAATATTCTGTTCAATGCGTCTCTTCTTTTACCACAACCACAATCAGTGTTAGTAGCTTTAGCAACAGTATCAACAACTTTCTTAATACCTGTTGCCTTGGTGAATTTTTCTATACTGTCACCCAGACCTCTTGATTTCAATTCGCTTAGTTTCGTTCTTTTCATTTATTTTCTTTTACAGCCAAAATTGTTAGCGTAGTTGGCCATCTTAACTACGTTGTCAGAATACTTTTCTGTATCCTTCATTATCTTAGAAGCGGCATCACATGTAGACATGCCCTTCATGTTTCTTTTGACCCATGAAGTAAACTTTCCTTGGTTAGATTTTTTAATATCTGGAAAGTCTCCCTTCTTTTTAGTACGCATCTTTGCCATTATTTTCTAATAGATGCGCTAATGTGCTTTTTCACATTGTTAACTCTTTCATACTCCATAGAGTGGTCTCCGCCATAAGCGTGTCCGTACATTTTTTTAGACATTGCTTTTGACTCGTCTCTACGATCTTTGTATGACTGTGAGTGCTTACCTTTGTGCTTGTTGCCTAAAGACTCATCTAATCTTGCGTTGTATCCTTGCTTTTTCATAATTAATAGTTTGATGTCATTTTTTTCTCCATGCCATAGCCTGGATTATTCTTTTTTGTACCGCCCATTGTTTTTGCAAACTCAGCAGCTTGTGCTTTTCCTACTGCGTTGTAAGGGAAAGTTTTAGTTTTCATTTTCCCTGTGTTTCCGCATTTATACTTTACTGTTGGCATATCTTTATTTTTTTACAAATATACTAATATTTTCCTCTTCTACTTTTAGGGCTGGATTTTTTGGATCCACCCTTTCCGGCCCAAAGATTTTTACAGGCCCAATATCTTGCTGTTAGTTTTGATTTAGCTGTACCACATTTATGTCTTGCTTTGAAAGATTTACGTGCAGCAGAAGAATAGTTGTGACCGTAGCCTTTAGCCCCGAAGTGAATGATCTTTTCTCTACCACCCTCACAAGCTTTTACCATGCGCTTCTTACCAGGTCTTGTACTGGAACGAACCACATTACACTTCATATTCTTTTTATTGACTCTCGCCATTATCGCTTTTTCCTTTTCTTTAATGCTTTAAAGTCAGCACCTGTTATTTTATTAAACGGTGGTGCAGCTTTAGCAATCTTTTGCTGCCCTTTGCTTAACTGTCTTTTTTTATATTGCTTTCTTATACCTGATGTTTTCATGATCGTACTTTTGCTTTTTTAGTATTACTTACAAATTGCTTTCCTTTTCTTCCGTACCTCTTTTTACGTTTTGCAGTAGCAGCTCTTTCAGCTTTAGATAAACTTTTAGCTTTATTTAATGGTAAACATCTATCTGGATTTTTTTTGTTTTTGCTTGTTCCGCATTCACCCAATATAGATCCATCAGTACCTATACGTACCCACTTTTCGTTTAGCCATTTTTTAAGTTCACCCATTACTTTTTCTTTTTAGGCTTAGGCTTCATTGATTTAATCATCTTCTCTATCTTAGCCGCCTGCATAGCGTGCATCTTTGATGCTCCTTTAAGTTGCTTAACAACTTCTTTCATTTGTTTTAGATTCATTTTCTTTTTCTTTTTGATTTTTTAGCGTAGTTAGGGTCTTTACAATACTTTGATGCTGCAAGATTAGCGTAAGCAGAAGGGTATTTGTCAAAGGTTCTTTTAGCCCAGGCTATACCTGCGGGACAAATTTTATTTTTTTTCTTTCTACCTGTTTTCTTACGAGCCATTTTTTTTTCTAATATACTCTAATATAATATCTATCTTCTTTTTAACCTCCTCCATATCAGCAGCATTCTTTTCGTGATACTTGCTGAATTGTCCTTTTACCTCGTAAATAGAAAAAACAAAAAACTTATAAAGAGCATAAAGGCTTCCTAATAAAAGAACCAGTGATAAGCCATAACCTTCTATAAGTTTTAGAATCTCTTCCATATTTAGCAGTCACTACAAGATTCAGGGTTGTTTTCACAACCTTCTTTTTCACAAGACTCTAACTCATCGATAAACACATCTAAGCCTATCTTGTTTCTTTTAATGCTTTCTGTCCAAGCTTCAAGAGATGGACCTACATGATCTTTACACTCACAAACTTCATGAGGGCACTCTGAAGCGCCTTTGCAACAGTGACACACTGGTCTTCCACATGGTGAGTTTTTTATTTGTTCTTCTGACATATTTCTTGTATAATCGTAATAATATTTGCTATGATTTCCCATAACCTTTTCCTGTAAACTTTCCGCTGTGTCTTTTTGCCCAGCTATCCGGACGAGACCTTCTATACTTACCAGCTCTTGTCTTTTCTATCTGTCTGTTTACTAAAGCCTGAGCTTTGTCAACCCTTTCTTTAGCTTTTTTAAACCTTGAAGTTTGTTTAGCTTTTTTATCAGCTACTTTAGCTGTGCTCTTATCGTATTGAGCTTTAGCTTTCTCTCTTGCTTTAGATCTTTGTTTTACAGCTCTTGCTTTTTGCTTTTCATTCTTAGCTGCTTTTACTTTAGCAGAAGCCTTTTTAGCTTTAGCCTGCGTCTTCTCAACCTTCTTAGCTTCTCTCTTCTTTGTTCTTTCTAAAGCTTTATTTTTTTTAGCTTTTTTATTGATACGATCTTTGAGCTTAGCAGCTGCTTTAGCCGCTTTTTCTTCTCGCTCTTTAGCTTTACGATCAGCCTTCTGCTTCTTTATAGAGGCTCTTCTTTTAGCAACCCCTGCGGCAACACTACGATTGCTATGTCTGATAGAAGCCCCTCTCTTTTGAGAGGACTTCTGAGAGGACGTTTTTTTCATAATTATTTATTTAGTCAAATTTAGACTCTGCTAATGGGAACCCTAAATTTCTTCCCATTCTTCCCATAGCTCCTTTAGCTACTGCTCTTGCTGCTTTTTTTGCTACACGTTTTTTAGCAACTCCTTTTGCTGCTCCTTTGTCTGCAAGTTTTTTTGCTGCTTTTGCTGCTTTTGCTTTTGAAATTTTAGAAGCTACTTTAGCAGCCTTCTTTTGAACAGGCTTTAGTCGTTTAGTTACTCTCTTTGCTACTTTTGCTTTTTTAGCAGCTACTTTTTCAACACGCTTTTTATAAACTTTACTTCTTTTCTCTGGACTTTTATCCGAAGCTTTGTCAAGTTTTTTCGCTTGTTTCTTTCTAAACTTTTCTATTTTCTCGTCAGCACGTCCAGTTATTCTTTGACCTCTTGCTGTGATACGAGCTTCTTTCTTTTTTAATCTATCGATTTTTTTTGATGTTGCCATTTTTAAAAATATTTATATATTTGATCCTACAAATATACGAATTAAATTAAATGCCTAAACAAGACTTCATGAAATACTGGAGGGTTATAAGATACTGGGCTAAAGTAAAATATAACGTCTCCACTCCTGACATCGAAATGATGTTCTTCTTATACAGTGAAGATATATTCAGTAAAAAGAAATTTGAAGAGTTTGAAAGAGTAATGTCGTGGGACACCAAACGCTTTGATAGATTGGTTAAAGAAGAGTGGATAGTAGTCTGGAGAAAAAGAAAGGGTAGACAAGCTACCCTATATCGATTATCCTACAAAGGACAATCTCTTATTAAGACTCTATACAGAAAATTAAATGGCGAGGAGATAGGTATATCTCCGAGCATTAATCCTCTATTTCGAGATGATGCCTCCTATATGGAGAAGCAATATCGTTTAATGATTGAAGAGCTCAATGAGTTTATACAACGACAACGACATCTCTCTCAATGATAACTGTAAATGGTTTCTCATTGACAAACAAAGTATGACCAGATGATTTGTCATAATATATAACATCACCATCTGCGATCACACTTACATCAGTACCTGCTTTTACTACTTTACCTTTCTTATATCTAAAGTTAGATGCATCTTCTTGTGAAAGTAAAAGCCCTGACTCTGTTTTAAGAGTTTCTTCTATAGTCTCTACTATAATATATTTACCTATTGGTTTCATCCTTTGTATTATTAAATTCAATACCTATACTTACAAAAGGAAGATATAACACATGTGAGTTTACACTGTTACCATCTTTATCAACTCCAGGATAAGTTCTAAACCCTAAAACAATACCTGGATATGTTCCTATACTTAATTCAAAATCCATTATGCTCGTGCGTGTGTTATAATAGCGTTCGTAGATAATATAGTGGTAGCAACACTTGTAGCATTAATTAATGCGTTCTTAGTTACCTTAAGTGGGTCTATTACTCCCATCTTATACATATCACCATACTTTTCATTCTTCACATCAAACCCGTTGGTATCATCAATAAGATCTTCAGCGCTCATTATACTCTCAGCATCAAGTCCTGCGTTTGTCATGATTTGTTTTAGCGGTGCTCTAAGAGAAGCGTGAAGTATACCGTTAGCAACAATTTCATCATCAACAATCTTATCTCCATTAGGAAGCTCTGGAGCTAATCTCCATAAAGCTAATCCACCACCAGGCAGAATGCCTTCTTGCAGGGCGGAACGCACTGCACATACCGAGTCATCGACTCGGTCGAATTTTTCTTTTTGCTCTATGTCAGAGTCACCCCCTACATATATACATCCTATTCCACCAGCAAGTGAAGCTATACGTGTATTAATAAAGTCACGGTCCGCCTTCTTTTTTGTGATTTGTTGCTGCTGCCTTAACTCTTCTACACGAGTAGCACACTCCTGGCTCATATCTTGACCTGTAATAATAACAGTAGAATCTTTCCCTACAACAATCTTAGCTGCATGTCCAAGATCTTTTGGAAGAACAAGACTCAAGTCATCACCTGTCTTTTCAGAAAAGTAAGTGGCTCCTACTGCAAGAGCAATGTCCTGCATAAGCTCATGCTTCTTGTATCCAAAGTTTGGTGGTGTAATATTACAGAACTTCAATCCGTTCTTCATAACATTAGCAGCAAGTGTGTTGATCATATTCTGACTACACTCTCCAATGATAAGTAACTTGTCATTATTCTGAACAATATGTTTTAGAATATTCTCAATCTGTAATATATTATTTATCTCAGCATCACAAACAAGTATATGTACATCCTCCATAATACACTCATCTTTCTTATGGTTGTTAATGAATAATGGAGTTGTGTAACCTCTATCCACCTTTATACCATTAGTGATCTCCGCATAAGTCTCAGAAGTTTGAGATCGCTCAACTGTAACAATACCGTCAAGTCCTACTGCGTTATAAGTATCAGTGATGAGTTTACCGAGCTCCTTGTCGTTGTTAGCTGAAATAGTAGCAACATCTAAAAGTCTTTTACCTGTCACCTTGCGAGCTTTCTTATTTAGATCCTTAATGATCTCTTCAACCTTCTCACGTAATAATCTAACAACCTCAGTGGAGTTAGAGTTATGTCTCTCCATAAGCTCCATCCCAAATTTTACTAAAGCCTCAGTTAAGACAATAGCTGTCGTGGTACCATCACCAGCGATGGATGCTGTTTTATTAGCAGCCTCCTTCATCATTCGCACAGCGAGATTCTCAACCGGGTCAAATAAGTCAACAGCCTTTGCAACTGTNACACCGTCTTTTGTTACTGTAATACCGTGAGTGTGGTTTGGTGATTCAATGATCACCGTCTTCCCTCTTGGTCCGAGGGTACTCTTTACTGCGTTAGAAATAGCAGTAATTCCGTTGATTAGTTTCTCTCGACCCTGCTTGTCAAAGCATAGGTCTTTTGCTATATAGCCCTGTTCTTGCATTGTAATTTGATTTAATTAATATGGGCAAATATATAAAAAAAATAATATAAAATAAAATGTTGTAATGTTGAGTTTAGTAAACTCGTACTCTCAATATATTTTTAAGGGTAAGTTTATATTTTATTTGTACAAAATAATAGGAACTTTTTTAACATTTCAACACCAGAGAATATAAAGGGTTAAGAATCAATAAGTTAAGTGATGTTGAAAAAAAAATAAATTAACACCAGGGTGTTGAACTTTAACATATATAAAAGAAAAGAGGCCTTCGAACGAAGAACCTCTAATCACAACTAATCAAAACAGAACTAATGGGAAGTCTTTAAAAGTCAAGTTGTCTGAAAACTTTCATATCCTCAGCAAGCTCAATACCTTCAGCGATTCTATTAATCTTTCTGTCGTTTTCTACAGCTCTCTTAATTCGAGCTGCACGAGCTATACCAGTTTCAGATGGGTATCTTTCATTTACTAATCTACCCTTCTCAACTCTTAGGCCATCGAGATCGGCCATATGTCTTATCTTATGTCTATGCATGGTTTTTGTTTTTTACAAAGGTAATAAAAAAATATTAGACATGTGGGGGTTGAGGGTTATTATATGTTATGTACGCTATGTGTCGTGTTAGAAAGTGATTTTTTTTTTGGGGTGGGGG
>FUFK010674557.1_pt1 | contig 11768 bp, 7 predicted proteins | sample 1021851 | NCBI WGS metagenome assembly FUFK01 (sample SAMEA51879418, study PRJEB19060) | metagenome
ACATGGTCAGACAGGCGTTAGTGGAGTGGGTCGTACTGCTTCTGGTATTTCTATGCTCATGTCTGCTGCCAACGGTAGTATACGCAATGTAGTTAAAAATATAGATGATTATTTATTAGCACCATTAGGTAAATCCTTCTTTGGTTTTAATATGCAGTTTGACTTTGATAAAGAAATTAAAGGTGACTTGGAGATAAAAGCTCGTGGTACAGAAAGTCTTATGGCTAATGAAGTGCGTAGCCAACGCCTTATGCAATTTATGCAAGTGGTATCAAACCCTGCACTCGCTCCATTCGCACGTATGGACTATATTGTACGTGAAATTGCTAAGTCAATGGATCTTGATCCAGATAAAGTTGGAAACAATATGTCGGAGGCTGCGATCCAAGCTGAGATTCTAAGACAGTTTAGAGAGNCTAATCCACCNCCTGAGCAACCAGGNNTAAAACCANNAGTAAANCCTCCNCAGANCGCACCAGCTGGCGCACAAGTGCAGGATACCCAAGGNAGTGGGGGTGGTACNATAGGAACAGGAACAGCCCCTCAGCCAGGAGAACAGGGCTTCTCAGGTAATACTGGTCAACAACAGATACAATGAAACTAGTCGTGAATAATACTTTAAAACCTTTTGTAAACAATCCAGAATTGTATAATCCGTTTCTGGAAGAGATAATCAATAGAATAGATAAAGTTCATAAACGTCTTGAGCAAATCAGTGAAGTAGAAGAACTGTATCGTGCTCAAGGCGAAATACGTGTGCTCAGATCAATGTTAAGACTTAGGGAAGACATTAATGGCTGAAATAAAAAAACAAATGGAAATGTTTGGTTACACTCCTGAAGGGGCAAAACAAGAAGCTAAAAGACTTGCGTCTGACATCAATACAGATTTAACATTTAAAGAAGCTGCAACAAATGTTGGTAGTATGTTACCAGGTATAGGTACCGCTATGACTGTTGCAGAAATAGAAGAAGAATTAAAAAAAGAAACTCCTAGTTATGGTAAAATAGCTTTACTTGGTGGATCTGAAATAATTGGTCTTATTCCTGGTCTTGGAACTGCAGCAAAAGCTGGATTAAGAGCTGCTGCTAAAAAAGTAGGTGCTAATAAAGTTGTAGATGCTTTAGATGCTATTCCTGATCCAAAAGATGTTGCAAAAGATGAAATGATGATTGGACCTGGAGGCCGAGATTATTATAATGAAGATTTAAAAAAAGCTCTAGAACTTGAAAAAAAAGGAGTTAGTCCTGAAAAAATTGAACAACAAACTGGCAGAGTAAAAAGTGCTGGTGAGCTAATGGATGATTTTACTGAATTTCCAAGTTTTGATTCTGTGTATAAATTTGAAATAGATGATAGAAATGCTCAATTTGTTGGTCAATATAAAATAAAAGAAGGTGATGCATTTACAAAACCTACTTTTGCAAAAACAAGAGATGCAACTGAAACAAATCCAGCTTTTTTAGGACAAGTACTCGATCATCCAATTCTTTTTGAACAATACCCAGATCTTAAAAAAGTAAAATTTGCTTTTGTAGATGACCTTGACAGTTCTGGTCTATTTGATCATGGCGAAAATATGGTGTCTATTCATTCAAAATATAAATCTAGATCTTTAAATGATCCTTTTCTTAGAGATGTTTTGTTTCATGAAGTACAACACGCTGCTCAATTTCAAGATTTTTTAAAACAAGGTTATAGAATGCTTGGAGGTGGTCCAGACTATTTTGCAAAAGTTGTTGGACAACCTAATAAGTATCTAAGCGCAAAAGATAAAGGTGTAGTGTTAGATGCTAATGCAGTTTTAGGCGATGATAAACTTATTTCTGCAAGAGATGACCTTATGAATTTTTATAATAAATATAAAGATACAGATGATTTATCTTATAATCTAACTTACCCTGAAGGGCTTAAAAAAGTTGTTTCACCTACAGATGCAAGAACTCCATTAGAACTACATAATATAGAAATAGGGTTAGGACAATTGCTTGGAGGTGTAGGCAAACTTAACTTCGAACCTAAAAATCCTAAAGTAATTAAACAGTTCGCTGAAAAATCTTTTAAATTTCAAGAAGAATTATATAGAAAATATTTACAGTTGGGTGTAGAAAAAGAGGCAAGACTTACTGGACAAAGAGCAAAAAAATTCTCATCAGATCCAAATATTAAATTTACAAATCCATTAGATCCATTAAGTCCTGAAGTAACTAAACAAAGTAAAATTAAAACTATTGAAGAATTTAGAAAAAATAAACCTGACAATTTTTTCATAAAAAAATTAAAAGATTTTGATAGAGCTGTTTCAACTAGAGTTAGAGGTACACGTCTTGCAGAAGAAAAAGACATTAACAGATTTGCTGACAAAGGTTTTCTTTTTGTTAGATATGCAATTGGACAAGATAAAAAACTATCAGGATTTGCCAAAGGAGGCGACACAGTGAGACCAGAACCAAGACCAGACATTGTTGATGTATCTCCAATGGCTGAAGCATCAGATCAAGATCTTATTAAAAAAGATGATTTATTATCTAATATTAAACCAAAACTAAAACCAGAAACCAGACCTTTTCCTGATGTTAAACCAAAGGCAAGACCTGACTCAGATGAATATAGAGGTCGTACTTACGACATATATTCTGTAGAAATTGATGGAAACGATATGAATGTCATTGAGTTTAAAGATGGTAAAAGAATATCTTCACCTCAAATATTACAAATGTTTGCAAAATATGCGAGTGCAACAGAAACATTTCCAGGAGAACAAACTTCAAAAGAAATACTAAAATTTCTTGAAGATAATAATCCTACGTATGATGAGTTTGTTAGACACTTTACTGCTAAAAGAATAAATAAAGGTGGACTGATAGGAGATCAAATGCAGATGGCTTTTATGAGTGAAGGTGGTCTAACTGACGATGGCATGAATACAGATCCAGTATCAGGCAATGAAGTGCCTTCAGGTTCTATGGCAGAGGAAGTTCGGGATGATATACCTGCACAGTTATCTGAAGGTGAGTATGTAGTTCCTGCTGATGTTGTAAGATATTACGGTGTCAAGTTTTTTGAAGATCTACGAGATCAAGCTAAGATAGGTCTAGCTGAGATGGAAGCTAATGGTCGTATAGGTGGTGAGCCTGTACCTGATGGTGGCCCAATGAATACTCAAGAGTTATCTCCAGAGGAGATGCAAGCTATACAAGAGATAATGGGTATGTCTTTAGGTGGCTCTGTTGAGGCTGATATGTTAGGTGGTAAAACATCAGCTCAGGTTGAACAAGATATGTTAGCTAGGGGAAGTTCTGCTAAAGCTCAAAACTATACAGGTAGTCCTCTAGGTTTTTCTATTTTTGATTCTCCTAATACTCAAGTTCAAACTGCTAGTTTACAGGGTGTTCAACAAACTGATGCTAAGGCTTTTACTCCTATAGTATTGTATAATAAATCTGGTCAGACTAGAACTGTAAATAGCATAGAAGAAAGAAAGTCAGCTGAAGCTGCTGGTTTTACCATGACTCTAGAACAATACAACATGTACAGATCTCAAAGAGGTGGAGGAGGTAGTGATCCTAAAATAACAACCCCAGGTGGAGAAGAAAAAGAAGACAAACCTTGGGGAGCACAAGTTAATTGGGATGATCCTGATGCTATCAGAAAGTTTGTAGATGATGCTAAAAATGGTAACATAGACTCTAGCACTGGTAGATTTTTACAAGGTGCAGGTTTTAGTCTAGCAGGTATGACAGGTGTAGGATTAGTAGCAGCATTTCAAGTTGGTCAGGGATTTAAAAACTTACAAGATATGCAAGCAGCTCAGATTATTGCAGAAGCTAGAGGTCACACTAATGTAGCTTCAGAAATAGGTAAAGATATTGAAGAGTATAAAAAACAAGCAGGTGGTATAATAAACTTTCTTGATAAAATATTCCCAACAGCAAATAAACATGCTAATAACGTAGCGAAATATAAATATGGAGTAGATAGTTTTGAGGACATACCAGACATTAATGAAGAGATAAAACCTAAAATATCTAAAGCTGGAATTAGCAAAGGTAGTACTGGAAAAGGACAAGCCCCTGCAAAATTTGGAAGGTTTGATAGCATGAGCGATACTGATAGGGCAACTGTTATAAAAGACATAACAGGTGTTGATGTATCAGGTGAACAAGCACCTGCAGGTTCAGGTCTCTCTGATCCAGTAACTGGTGATACCACACCATCTAGTGCAGGTCCGTTTAACAAAGGCGGTCTAATGACCAAGGGCAAAAAGAAAAAGAAAAAATAACTATAAGGCTACTCAGCTTCGGCTGACCCCAACATAAAAAGGAGAACAATATGCCTGAATTAACAGCAGTAGAAAAACCAAAAACAGCAGGGTTTGTTGATAGAGGTTATAACTACGAAAAAAAGCGTAAGCGAATGGAAGCTGAAGAAGAGGAGATTCGTAAACTTGAAGCTGAAGCACGTGGAGAAACAAACGAAGAACAGCAACCAGAAGAAGATCCTAAAGAAGAAGCTACCGAAGAGAAAAAGGCCGATACAGAAACTAAAGAAGAAACGTTATCTGCTGAAGAAAAATCGTTTAAAAAACGNTATGGNGATNTAAGACGGCATATGCAAGANAAAGAAAANGANTGGGACGANAAGTTNAANNCCTTTGAAGAACGATTAAAGAAAGAATCTATTGTACCACCTAAGTCTGATGAAGATATAGAAGAGTGGTCTAAAGAATATCCAGACGTAGCAGGTATAGTAGAAACTATCGCTGCTAAAAAAGCTCAAGAGATGTTTAGTAAAGCTGAAGCTCGTATGCAAGAGTTTGACAAGATTCAAACAGAAGCTGAAAGAACTAAGGCAGAAACTCTGATACGTAAATCACATGAAGACTTTGATGATCTACGTGCATCCGATGAGTTTCATAACTGGGTTGAAGAACAACCTAAGTGGGTACAAGATGCACTATACGAAAACTCAGATGATCCAGCCTCTGTAGTTCGTGTTATAGATCTTTATAAAGTAGATAAAGGTCTGACTAAAAGTGCAAAGAAAGCAAAAGCTAAAGATGCAGCTTCTACTGTAACTAAACGTAGTAAAACAGAGATAGATGTAGAAGATGCAAATGATGTAATTCGTGAGTCAGAGGTTGCTAAAATGTCCGACAAGGAGTTTGAAGCAAATTCTGATGAAATAAACAAAGCTATCCGTTCGGGTAAGTTTGTTTACGATGTATCTGGTAAAGCCAGATAACTGTTGACAAATAAAAATTCAGCAGTATAACTATGGGTATGTTGACAAAAGCCTCTTTTTGACTACCTTTTGTCGCACCCAAATCTACAAAAAAGTCTAAACTAAGAAGAACTACCTGGACAAGTATAGGCCCAGTGGTATTCGGTAGCGCAACCTAATGCTAACTGCACCCTAGAAAACGTACAGCCCCTTTTAGATGTTTAAGCTTAATTCAAGCCAAATATCAGGAGGATTTAATTATGGCTTTTACAACCGCATCGGGTTACGGCAATTTACCTAATGGTAATTTTAGTCCCGTAATCTATTCCAAGAAGGTACAGCTTGCGTTTCGTAAAGCTGCTACCGTGGGGGATATCACCAATTCAGACTATTTTGGTGAAATTGCCTCACAAGGCGACACAGTTCGCATAATCAAAGAACCTGAAATCTCAGTTCAGTCTTATGCACGTGGCACAACAGTCACAGCACAAGATCTTGACGATGAAGATTTTAATCTAGTAGTGGATAAAGCTAACTACTTTGCGTTCAAAATGGACGATATCGAAGAAGCTCATTCACACGTAAACTTCATGGATCTTGCAACAGATCGTGCAGCTTACAGACTAGCTGATCAATATGACCAAGAAGTTCTTGGTTATTTGTCAGGTTTTAAGCAATCTTCTCTACATGCACAAGCAGACACAGTTAATGACAGTGTAAACGGTTCAAAAGCTGTGACTACCGCAGGTTCAGACGAATTGCTTACAAGCATGAAACTCCGTAAGGATTCATTCGGTAACATCACAACAAGCTCTGCAGGAGATCACTCAATTCCTGTCGTAGCACGTTTACCAGGTGCAACTGCTTTGCCAACAGCTACAGCTTCACCTGCAATGGTTGTTGCAAGAATGAAAAGATTGCTTGATCAGCAACAAGTTGACTCACAAGGCAGATGGCTCGTTATTGACCCTGTGTTTATGGAAATCTTATCAGACGAAGATAGCCGCTTCATGAATGGAGACTACGGTGAGTCTGGTGGACTACGTAATGGTCTTGTAATCAACAACTTTCATGGCTTCCGTTTGTACGTGTCCTCAAACCTACCTGCTGTAGGTACAGGCCCAGGTACAACAGGATCAGCAAACCAAAATGCAAACTTTGGTGTGATTGTTGCTGGACATGATTCTGCTGTAGCAACTGCAGAGCAGATCAACAAGACAGAAACATATCGTGACCCTGACAGCTTTGCTGACATTGTTCGTGGTATGCACCTATACGGCAGAAAGATTCTTCGTCCAGAAGCTCTCGTAACTGCTAAATACAACGCTGCGTAAGAAGGGAGATTGAACAATGGCTACTATTTCAATGAGCACGAACTCAGCCTCTACTTCCAACAATGGCGGTACTGGCAACAAGCAGCTTCGTGGCAGCTTAGTTACTTTACAAAANGATATAGATCTTGCAGATGCTATATTACAAAATGGTGGTACTGCACTAGCAGCCAATGATATCATTGAGGCTATTGCNGTTCCTGCCAACACTTTGATACTACATGCAGGTTTTGAAGTTGTAACTGCNATGGCAGGTACTACTACAGACTCTTCNATNCACGTTGGTATNACAGGAACAGACGTAGACATTTTTGCTACGGCATTTGATCTAGACGGTGCATCAGTAGGGGATCATACTCCTGCTATTACATCTTCAGGTGTATGTTCTAACTTACCGGTGTTTACTGCATCAGCAGATACTATTGACGTAGAAATTCATGCGTCAGGTGGAACTATAACTGGTGGTATTATTCGTGTATACGCTGTATGCGTAATGATGGATGATATAACACAGTCCACATCTGCTAATGAAGTAGATCGTGATCTACTAGCATAAAATAACTTTAGGGGCTGACTTAGGTTGGCCCCTTTAGCTTATCTAAGGAAAAANNATGGCTNTNACATTTCTCTCNTTNACTAANGATGTAATTACACGAATGAACGAAGTAACACTTACTTCTACTACTTTTGCTAGCGCAAGGGGTGTTCAGGTACAATGTCAAAATGCTGTTAATGAAGCCATCAGATATATAAATCAAAGGGAGTTTGGGTATTCTTTCAACCATGCACAGAACAGCTCTACTTTGACTCCAGGTGTGTGTAGATATACCGCACCTACAGATACTAAATCAATAGACTATGCTACTGCTAGAATTAAAAAAGATGATGATGTTAATGCTGCAGGAAATAATTTAGTACTTCTTAACTATAACGAGTACATAGAAAAAGGTTATCCTAATGAAGAGGACGATGTTGCAACTACAACCATCAATGCAACAGATGGATTATCTGCAGCTGTAACAACAATAACAGTTGCATCTACAACAGATTTTAGTGCAACAGGGACTCTACACATAGGTGGAGAACAAATAACTTATACAGGTATATCAGGTAATGATTTTACAGGATGTACAAGAGGTGCAAATAGCACCACAGCAGCAGCAATAGCTAATGGCACTACAGTAACACAGTTTGATGGTGGTGGTGTTCCTAGAAACATAGTTAGAACTCCAGACAACAACTATCTACTATATCCTTATCCAGATAAACAATACACACTTATATTTGATTATTTTACATTTCCATCTGACCTATCAGCTCATGGAGATACTACAAGTATTCCAGATAGATTTGCACCTGTAATTGTAGATGGAGCTGCTGCTTTTGTTTATCAGTATCGGGGTGAAACACAACAGTATCAATTAAACTTTGCTAGGTTTGAACAAGGTATTAAAAATATGCAAAGTCTACTTATTAATAAATATGAGTATGTACGATCCACAGTCATCATTGCCCCTAGAGGTTCAGCTAACTTTATGGGTGGAGTTGTTTCCTAATGCCAGATCTATCTCAAGCACAACCTGCAGCATTTAACTGTGAGGGTGGCTTAGTTTTAAATCGTTCTACATTTCTAATGCAACCTGGCGAGGCATTAGAGTTAGAAAACTTTGAGCCTGACATTGAGGGTGGTTACAGAAGAATAAATGGTTTTCGTAAATATGTAAATCAACAAGTTCCACAAACATCTGACTCTGGTGAAAAGATATTGATGGTTGCTAACTTTGCAGACAAAGTATTAGCAGCTAGAGGTGAGAAGATATTTAGTTCTGCATCTACTGAACTTGCAGTTAAAATTGTTTCTACTACAGGTATGACAGGATCTGGAACTATTACTGTAGACTCTACCACAGGATTTTCTTCTAGTGGAACGTTACAGATTAACGATGAGTTATTTACTTATACTGGTGTTACCTCTACTACTTTTACAGGCGTAACTCGTGCTACCACAAGTACAACTGCTGCCAACCATGCTCTTGATGATGTGGTATCAGAGTCTTGGACTGAAAGGGATACTGGTAGAACTAGTGCAGGTAAATATAGTTTTGAAAGATATAACTTTGATGGTAACGAAAAGATTATAGTTGTTGATGGTACAAATGCCCCAACTATATTTAATTCTTCTCTATCAGCAACAGATATTAGTGAGAGTTCTGTATCAGGTTCTACTATAGTTGTAGCTTTTAAATCTCACATGTTTTATGCAGGTAAGTCTAGCACACCACAGACCTTAGTATTTAGTGAACCTTTTGATGAAGATGGTTTTCAATCAGGTGACGGTGCAGGAACCATTAAAGTAGATGACAATATTGTTGGGCTAAAAGTATTTAGGGATTCTTTGTTTATATTCTGCGAAAANAGAATATTTAAAATGACAGGATCTACTGTTAGTGACTTTGCNATANANCCAGTTACNAGAGATATTGGTTGTGTAAATAGAGATACTATACAGGAATTTGCAGGTGATCTNTTATTNCTTGGNCCTGATGGACTCAGAACTGTTGCTGCTACTGCAAGAATTGGTGATACGGCTCTTGGTGCTATTACACAGAATGTTCAGTCTATATTTGATGCTAATATTAAAGACTCTACAGTTTTTGATAGTGTGGTTATACCAGACAAAACACAGTATAGAATATTCTTTTCAAAAGCAGGACAAGGTGAAAACTTAACTAGAGGAATTGTTTGTGTTAGAAGAGCAGATAAGTTTGAGTTTTCTGAAATACGTGGAATGAAACCTGCAGCTACGGATGCTCTAGTTGTTGATGGAGATGTAAGAGTAATACATGGTGACTTCTCAGGNTTTGTTCACAGACAAGAAGCAGGTAATACTTTTGATGGTACAGCAATATTAGCAAGATACAGAAGTCCTGATTTAAGTTTTGGAGACACTGGTGTTAGAAAACACATGCAAAGAGTTATCCTTAACTTTAAACCTGAGTCAGCAATAGATGCAGACTTATTTGTTCGTTATGACAACGAAGCATCTGACTCTGCAAGACCTGCAGCGTATCCTCTAGACAGTTCTCAGGTTGCGGCACAGTTTGGTACTGCAACTTTTAGTACATCTAGTAGTGCCGCACAGTTTGTTTTTGGTGGTCCATCACAGCCACTTGTAAGACAGTCAGTAGAGGGATCAGGTTTTTCTGTAGCGTTAAGAATTAAAGATGGTGGAGAGACAGCACCATATTCCCTAAAAGGGTTTCAATTAGAATATTTAGTAGGAGCAAGACGTTAGATGGGTAATACATACACGAGACAATCTAGTTTTACAGACGGTGATGTTATTACTGCCGATCTGTTTAACAATGAGTACGATCAACTTTTAGCTGCCTTTGCAGCAAGCACAGGACACACTCACGATGGCACTGCTGCAGAAGGTGGNCCTATTACTAAACTATTAGGCACAGGTATTACCATTGGTGATGGCACAGCAGGTACAGACATCACTGTAACCTTTGATGGTGAAACTAATGATGGTGAACTTAAATGGATGGAAGATGAAGACTACTTTGAGTTTTCTGATGATATTCTCATAGCTTCTAATGAAAAGATACAGTTTCGTGACACAGCTATTTACATTAACTCTAGTGCTGATGGTCAGCTTGATCTTGTTGCAGATACAGAAATACAGATTGCTGCTACCACTGTTGATATAAATGGTAACGTAGATGTATCAGGAACACTTACAGTTGCAGGTGCTGTAGACTTTGGTGATGCTGCTTTATCAAATGTAGGTGCAGTGCAACTAGATAGTATCGCAGGTGATGCTGACTCTAACACAAGCATAGCTTTTAGTGGTTCCGATGTAATCACAATTACTGCAGGTGGTGAAACACAGGTAACATTTAATAACGGATCAATACTTCCTACAACAGATGATGATGTAGACTTAGGTTCTAGTTCTTTTGAATTTAAGGATGGTTACTTTGACGGTACACTTCATGCAGATGCAATAAACTTTAATGGTACAGCTATTACAGCAACTGCTGCTGAACTTAACATTATGGATGGTGTTACTTCTACGNCTGCAGAGTTAAANATATTAGATGGTGCTACAGTAGTTGTAGGAGAGATTAATGCTCTTGATNTAGGTTCTACAGGCACAGGTACAGCTATTAACTCTAAAGCAGTNGTNTTAGATGCTAACAAAGACTACACNGGTATAAGAAATCTNACACTNACAGGTGATCTTACTATNGGTGGTGATGATCTTACTATGGCTACCAATACTGCAGGACATCTTATGATTGCAGATGGTACAAACTTTAANCCTACNGCTGTNGGTGATTTATCTGAAATTAGTACAGTTGCTAATGATGATGTGTTTCTTGCTGTAGATACCTCTGGCGGTGGTCTTAAAAAGATTACACGTAGCACTATAGTTTCTGGTCTTGCTGTATCTGGTGCTGCTATATCTAATGTAGTAGAGGATAGCACTCCACAGTTAGGCGGCAACCTTGATATGAACGGTAACGATATTGTTACTACATCAAATGCTGATATTGATCTAGCACCTAACGGTACAGGTAAAGTAGTCGTAAAGGGTAATACTAATCCTGGTACTGTAGTATTTAACTGTGAGTCTAACTCTCATGGTCAAACAGTTAAGTCACAACCACACTCAGCTTCTGTTACTAACGTANTAACTNTNCCTNCNGGTGGTGATCAAGAGATTGTTGGTACTACAGCAACACAAACACTTACAAATAAAACAATGGGTGCTACTAGCTTTGGTGACAACGACATTACTAATGTTGGTGATATTGCTCTAGACTCTATCAGTGCTGATGGCACAGATATTAACGTGGCAGTATCCGATAACTCAGCTACTGCCTTTACAATTAAACAAGGCTCAGATGCCTATCTTATAATTGACACAGCTAACAGCAGTGAGTCTGTCTCTATCGGTACAGGTATATCTGGTACAGCTATTACGTTAGGTCACAGTACCTCAGAGGTTACAGTAGCAGACAATCTTACAGTTACAGGTGATTTGACTGTATCAGGCACAACCACTACGGTAAACTCTACAACAGTAAATCTTAATGATCACAATATTGTTCTTGACAGTGGCAACAGTACATCTGCTGTAATTAACGGTGCAGGTATTACGATAGAGGGTGGTAGTGGTGATGATGCTACATTTACCTATAA
>FUFK010064444.1_pt1 | contig 11767 bp, 10 predicted proteins | sample 1021851 | NCBI WGS metagenome assembly FUFK01 (sample SAMEA51879418, study PRJEB19060) | metagenome
GGGGACCTTTTCAGATGGTGAAATACAAGTAGAAATTAATGAAAATGTTAGAGGTCATGATACCTTTATAATTCAGTCCACCTGCTTTCCAGCTGATAAACATCTCATGGAATTAATGTTACTAGCTGACGCCCTAAAGAGATCTTCTGCTTCTAAGATTACTGCAGTTGTTCCTTATTTTGGCTATGCTAGACAAGACCGAAGAGTAAGATCTTCAAGAGTCCCAATTAGTGCAAAAGTTGTGTCTGATATGTTTAGCTCTGTGGGCATTAATAGGGTTCTAACTCTAGACCTTCATTCTGAGACAATCCAAGGTTTTTTCGATATGCCTGCTGACAATGTTTATGCAACAAGACTTATGGTTGAAGATATATCTAAAAATTATTCTAAAGATAATTTAGTTATTGTTTCACCAGATGTAGGTGGTGTTGTAAGATCGAGAGCATTAGCAAAATATCTAGATGGCCTTGATCTTGCAATTATAGATAAGCGAAGAGATAAGGCCAATGAGTCAGAGGTGATGAATATTATTGGTGATGTTGCTGGAAAAGAATGTATTGTTCCTGATGACATCATCGATACAGCAGGAACATTATGCAATGCAGCTAAGACTTTAAAAGATTCTGGGGCAAGTAAAGTAAGTGCATATATAACTCATCCTGTTTTATCAGGTCCGGCTATTGAAAGAATAAGTAATTCTGAGATTGATGAACTTGTTGTAACTAATTCGATTCCTCTTACCAAAGATGGTCAAAAATGCAGTAAAATACGCGTCATATCAATCGCACCATTAATATCAGAGTGTATTAAGAGGCTTTCTAATGAAGAATCCTTGAGTGCGGTTTTTTTATAAGAGGTTTTTATGTCAGAACAAATAATGATAAATGCAGTTTCNAGNTCTGAGCTTGGGTCTAATAGAGCNAGNAATATNAGAAGTGANAATATGGTTCCAGCTGTAATTTATGGAAATGAGAAAGAGCTCTTAAATGTAAANATCCCTCTAAATGAGCTCACAAAGGCATCACAGAATGANCTATTTTTTACTCAAGTTCTAATCATTAAAGTNGGTGACAATGATGAAAAGGTTGTNCTTAAGGANCTTCAAAGGGAGCCTATGAAAGGCAAGTTGCTTCATGCTGATTTTATGAGAGTTTCGAGGAAAACTATGCTTAAAGTCACAATTCCCTTTAACTTTTTAAATGAAGAAGACTGTGTAGGAGTTAAAACAGAGGGTGGAGTTGTTACAAAAACGATGAGAGATATTGAAATTCTATGTTCTGCAGAAAATATTCCTGAAATTATTGAAGTTGATATTGCCGGACTTAATTTAGGAGACTCTATTAGACTTACTGACCTGTCTCTTCCAGAGGGTTCAGAAATTCCAGGACTTACAGAAGAAACTGATCAAATGATAGTTTCTGTAAATGCTCCAAAAGCTGTGGTTGAAGAAGAACCTCTTGAAGATGAAGTTCTTGAAGGAGACGAAGATGGTGATGAGGTCACTGATGGAGCTTCTGACGAAGGCTCTGAAGAATCAGAAGAAAAAGAAGAAGCTACAGAATAACTATCCTGTGCAAAAGGTATTTATTCTTGGTATCGGAAATCCAGAAGAAAAATATAACAATACCAGGCATAACATTGGCAAAGATTGGGTTGAAAAAATTGCTAAAGATCACGAACTAACTTTCGTAAAAAAATCAAAATTAAAGTGTAGTATTTGTGAAGTAGAGCCCCATGTTTATTTAGTGGTGCCAGATGTGTATGTAAATGAAAGTGGCAAAGTTGCTGCATTGCTCAAAAGATATCTAAATGCTAAACCTGAGCACATTTTAGTATTGCATGATGATATTGATATACAGATTGGTGATGCAAAATTTAAATCTGGTGGCGGAGATGGTGGTCACAATGGATTAAAAGATTTATCTAATGTTATTGGAAAAGATTTCAAAAGATTAAAAATTGGTGTTAGCCATCCCGGTAGAAAAAATGAAGTTACAAATTGGGTTTTAGGAAAGTTCAAACCAGCAGAGACTCAACTTCTTGAAGAGTTATATAAAAAAGTTATGGTTCACAAAAATAAAATATTTAGCCTTGAAATAGAAAATCTTCAAAACTTGGTAAATTAANATGGGCTTTAAATGTGGAATCATTGGTTTACCAAATGTAGGTAAATCAACATTATTNAATGCCATAACTCAATCCTCTATACCTGCTGAAAATTTTCCTTTTTGTACAATTGAACCAAATGTCGGAGTCGTTGAAGTTCCTGACTCGAGACTAAATCAATTACAAGAAATAGTAATAGCTAAAAAAGTTATACCTACAACTTTAAACTTAGTTGATATTGCTGGATTGGTTAAAGGCGCCTCTAAAGGTGAAGGTTTAGGAAATAGCTTTCTATCAAATATAAGAGAAATGAATGCCTTAGCTCANGTTGTAAGATGTTTTGACGATAATAATATCACTCATGTAGATGGTGAAATTAATTCAACCAGAGATGCGGAGGTAATAAATCTAGAGCTTATTTTTGCCGATCTAGAAACCTTAAATAAAAGAAAAGAAAAAATTGAAAAGAAATTAAGGTCTGGGGATAAGGATTTAGCTAATGAATTTAACTTAATTGAGAATTGTATAAAAACTCTTGAGTCTGGAGATTTTATTGATATATCTGACTTCTCCAATAAAGAGGATCTAAAAATAATTCAGTCTTTTCAATTATTAACAGCTAAACCAATCTTCTTCATTGCAAATGTTTCTGATACTAAATCATCTAAAGAGAATCTTGATAATCTTAAGGAATATGCAAAAAAAATGAATCAAGAAGTTATTGAAGTTCAAATTAAATTAGAAGAAGAAATAGCTAACCTTGATGCACAGGATAAAAAAGATTTTCTAGAACTAGAAGGTATAGAAGAACCAGCCCTCAACAAAATTATTAAAAAAGGGTATGAAATACTTGGTTTGGATACTTTTTTTACTGCTGGCCCAAANGAACTGAGAGCNTGGACATTAAAAAGAGGCTCTCTTGCTCCTCAAGCAGCTGGAAGAATNCATACAGACTTTGANAGAGGTTTCATTAAGGCNGAAATTATTAGCTTTGAAGACTATNTATCTTTTGGTGGCGAGGCAGGCTCAAAAGAAAATGGTAAGTTAAGATTGGAAGGGAAAGATTACATATTTAAAGATGGTGACATAGCCCACTTTAAATTTAATGTTTGACTTTTATTGAGAGTAAATTATTATTTCGGGTCAATGGCTATGTAGCTCAGATGGTTAGAGCACAGCACTCATAACGCTGGGGTCGGTGGTTCAATTCCACCCATAGCCACCAATTTCTACTTCTTGTTTATTAAAAAAATTATTATCAAGGATACAAGAGCAACNACTCCGCTATCCCCAATNGTATCTAANATGGTAACAAGGTTTGAATATACTACTCCAACAAATGGAGCATCAGGACCAAAAAGAACTCCNAGCAATAGAGCNACTGCGACTANAACTAGAAGAACGTCTGTNACCTGTTTNAGGTAACTTTTGATTTTGTTTAATGANTAGTAAAAATCTAGCTTCATTNTTAAGATTTTAAGTCAAAGGGAGAAATTAATCTCCCTTTGAAANAATAAATGATTACTTAAGCAATCCTATTAGGATAGCAGCAACAAGTAATCCAACGAGTCCAGCATCACCAAGTGAAGAAACAACACCTAGAAGATTTGAAAGAACATCGCCGAAGAACCANGTATCACCAAAAACGATACCAGCTACAACACCTAATCCGATAACAGCAACAAGGATCTTTGTAAGACTTGATACTATATCACCAATCATTTTCATTGCATTATCCATAATTNCCCCCCTATAAAGGTAATGGTTAACACGCATATGAAACCAAAATTGATGATGGTTTTCAAATTACCTCAAAAGNATATTTAACGTAATTTGACTTTTAGAACTTTATTTACTAAGAGCTTTAATNGANAGTTTCATTTTNCCCCTATCAAANCCAATAAGCTTAACTGTAACTTTCTGTCCTTCTTCTAAAACTGCTGAAACATCCTCAGTTCTCTCTTCCGAAATCTCTGAAATATGAAGCAATCCATCCTTTCCAGGTAAAATATTTACNAATGCTCCAAAGTCCACAATCTTNACAACTGTTCCTTCNTAAACTTTGTCTAATTCAGGCTCTTCAATAATCTTATCGATAATATCNAGTGCTGCCTGCATCTTAGCCTGGTTATCACCAAAGACTGATATTTCTCCAGTATCGTTTATGTCNACAACAGCTCCAGACTCTTCTTGAATAGACTTAATGACTGCTCCACCCTTTCCAATAATTTCTTTTATCTTATCTTTATTNACCATGAATTTTTGCATTGATGGAGCATCTGAAGCTAANTCCTTAGGNTTAGAAAGNACTTCNTTCATCTTTTCAAGAATATGCATTCTTGCANCTTTTGCACTGGTAAGNGCTTCNTCCATTATTTTTTCATTNATNCCATCAANTTTTATNTCCATNTGNAATGCNGTTATTCCTTTTTCNGANCCAGCAACTTTAAAATCCATATCTCCCAAATGATCTTCATCTCCAAGAATATCTGTTAGAACTGCGAACTCATCGCCATCTTTAATCAAACCCATTGCTATTCCAGCAACAGGAGCTGTTAAAGGCACTCCAGCATCCATCAAGGAAAGAGAAGTTCCACACACAGTAGCCATTGAACTTGAACCATTTGACTCTGTAATCTCAGAGACTATTCTCACTGTATAACCAAAAGNATCAAAGTCGGGAAGAACTCCTTTTANAGCTCTCTTTGCTAAATTACCNTGCCCAATCTCCCTTCTTTTTGGGCCCATTGGCATACCAATCTCACCTACGCAATAAGCAGGAAAATTATAATGAAGCATGAAATGATCATGTTCTTCGCCATCAAGAGATTCAAGCCTTTGAGCATCTCGAGGAGATGCAAGCGTTGCAGCTACTAATGCCTGAGTTTCACCTCTGGTGAATAAAGCTGAACCATGAGCTCTATTCAGAACATCGGTTTCAACTGTTAATTGTCTTACGGTATTTAAATCTCTTCCATCGATTCTTGGTTTACCTGAAAGAATATTTTTCCTAACTATTTGACTCTCAAGTTTTTTGAAGGCACTCATTACTTTTCCAGTAGCTAACTCATCAAGGTCTTCATATTTTTCTAGAATTTCAAGACGGACTGCGTTAATAGCTTCAGATCTGTCGGATTTCTTTGCAATTGTGAATGCTTCCTCAATCTTGGATGAAAAATCTGATTCAAGTTCAGCAAAATATCTAGGTGTTTCCTCATCTTTTTCAACTATCCAGTCCTCAACACCCACTAATTCTCTAAACTCTTTTATTTTATCAATAACTATCTGCATAGATTTATGACCAAACAATACAGCNCCTAGCATAAGATCTTCATTAAGTTCGCTTGCCTCAGATTCAACCATAAGAACTGCTTCAGATGTACCAGCAACTACCATATCCAGGAAAGACTGATCCATTATTTTTTTTGACGGATTAAGAGCATAGCTCCCATCAATAAAACCAACTCTAGCAGCACCAATAGGTCCTTGAAAAGGCACACCGGACAAAGATAATGCTGCAGATGCCCCAATCATAGCTGCAATGTCAGAAGAAAATTCTTCATCAGAAGAAATGACCGTAGACATAATCTGAACATCATTTTTAAACTCGTCAGGGAATAGAGGCCTAATTGGTCTATCGATAAGTCTGGACGTTAATGTTTCTTTCTCAGTTGGTCTAGCTTCTCTCTTAAAATACCCACCAGGAATCTTTCCTGCCGCATAAAATTTCTCTTGATAAAAAACTGCAAGTGGGAAGAAATCCTTTCCNGGATCAGCTTCTTTTTTTGCAACAACTGTTGTAAGTACTTGGGTTTGATCTACAGTAACAAGAACAGCTGCAGTTGCTTGTCTAGCTATTCTTCCTGTTTCGAGGGTTATTTCTTTTCCCCCATATTCAAATGATAATGATTTTGGTTCTAAATGTTTTTCCACGTTTTATCCTCTTAAATTAAGGTCTGTAATAATTTTTTTATAACTTTCAGGATTAGTTCTTTTCAAATATGCTAAAAGTTTTCTTCTGAGATTAACCATCCTAATTAGACCTGTTCTTGAGTGATGATCTTTTTTATGTGTCTTGAAATGACTTTGAAGTTTATTAATATTTTCCGTAAGTAAAGCTATCTGAACCTCTGAAGATCCAGTGTCGTTTTCATCCTTCTGGAATTTTTTGACTAAATTAGCTTTTTCGTCTTTTAAAAGCGCCATAATTATTCTCCTAGGACATACATTTTTATTTATTTACACCCGTCAAACCTCGCATGTCTAAAGTTTGAGTGCGTAGCTTAAAGGTATTTAAAGATATTAACAACTAATTTCTTTTATATTTAAANGGACAAATCCTCCATATTTATCAAATCACTCATTTGGACATCNTCTACTTTTTTTGCATCTTTAAGTTCAAATTTACCTTGAGAAAGTCGCACAAGCTCTACTAAATGGCCGCCGCATCCAAGTTTGTCACCCAAGTCTCTTGCAATAGATCTAATATAGGTGCCCTTGGAGCATGATATTTCAAAGGAAACAAAAGCATTTTCCACAACAATATTTAAAATCTTGTAAATTTTTATGTCTCTGGGTTCTTTTTCTATCAGNNTTCCTTCTCTNGCATGNTTATAAAGCGGTTTACCTTTNTATTTTAAAGCAGAGAAAAATGGNGCTTTTTGCTTTGANTCCCCTACNAANGTTTTAATCATTTCAATAATTTCNTCTTCACTTACTTGAATCTTTTTCTCCTCAATAACNCTCCCCTCAGAGTCATCAGTTGTNGTTTGNATTCCCAACATAATTTTTGANAAGTATGACTTATCTAGATTTAGAAATCTTTCTGATAACTTTGTGCCCTTATTAATTCCACACACTAACAAGCCTTCTGCCAAGGGATCAAGCGTGCCAAAATGACCAATTTTTTTTATGTCCAGCCTTCTTTTTATTTTTTGGATAGCTTTATTAGATGAAAGACCCTTGTCTTTATTTATTAAAAAAATACCTGAATTCATTTAATATTCTTTAAGAGATTTTCTATGTTGTCTGCTTCCTCAGGCGTTTTATCAAAAATGAATAGAATCTTAGGCACCCTTCTAATTTTCATTGATTTTGAGATCTCGCTTCTAATCATGCCTGAAAATTTTGAAAGAATTTTTTCATTTANTTCANTTTCNTCTTGATAGACCGAATAAAAGACTTTNGCNACTGAAATNTCTTGTGTTACAGAAATATGGTTTATGACTATAGATTTAAGTCTTGGATCTCTAACTTTTTGAAGAATTATATTTGAAATTTCTTTTTTAAGATAATCTGCAATTCTTTCAGGTCTTAAGGACATATTAACTTAAATTGATTGAGATTCTTCTTTCCTATCAAATACCTCAATCTTATCTCCCTCTCGAATATCTTTATAATTTTTGATACCCATTCCACATTCTGTTCCATTCTTGACTTCATTAACGTCATCTTTAAATCTTCTTAAAGAATCCAGCTCACCCTGGAAAATTACAATATCATCTCTAAGAACTCTTACCGGCTTATTCCTTAGAACAGTCCCCTCTACAACAACGCAACCGGCAACTTGCCCAAATTTTGGTGAATTGAATACTTCGAGAACATCAGCTGTTCCAACTATCTCTTCTCTAATAATTGGGTCAAGTAATCCGCTTAGTTTTGCTTTAGCATCATCAATGAGTTCATAAATAATGCTGTAGTAAGTTAAGTCAATTCCCTCTTTTTCAATTATCTTTTTTGCTGCATTGTCAGCACGAACATTGAAACCAACAATGCTTGAGTTAGTTGTAATTGCTAAATTTGCATCGGATTCTGTAATGCCGCCAACTCCAGAGGCAACAATCTTAATTGAAACCTCATCATTCCCTATTTTAGCNAGAGANGCATTTATAGCTTCAGCAGTTCCTGCAACATCAGTTTTAATTATTAGGTTTAGAAACTTCATAGAAGCTTGGCCCATTGATTCAAATATATCTCCCATGCTGTCNTCTTTTTGCTTAATTTGTTTCTTTTCTTTTTGCTTACTATCTCTAAAATCTATAACTTCTCTTGCAGCTTTTTCATTTTTAACAACTTGGAAGGAGCTTCCTGCATTTGGAGCAGTATCAAGACCAAGCACCTCAACAGCTGATGATGGTCCTGCTTGCTTAATCTTCTCTCCAGATGAATTTGTTATTGCCTTTACTTTCCCCATAGACATATCACTGATCACAACGTCACCAACCTTCAAACAACCATTCTGAACTAAAAATGTTGAGACAGCTCCTCTAAATTTATCTAATTCAGACTCAATTACGACACCTTGAGCATCCCCTTCATGAAAAGCTTTAAGTTCAAGAATTTCTGCTTCAAGAGAAATTGCTTCAAGAAGCTTATCGACCCCTTCACCATTAAGGGCTGAAACAGGAATCATCTGAACATTGCCACCCCAGTCTTCTGGCACTAGGTCTTTTGCTCCCAAATCNCCTTTTACCTTTTCAGCATCTGCTCCCTGAAGATCCATCTTATTAATAGCAACTATTATCGAAACTTCAGCAGCTTTTGCATGATTTATAGCTTCTTCAGTTTGGGGCATAATGCTGTCATTTGCAGCAACTACCAGCACAACAATATCAGTTGTATTTGCACCTCTAGCTCTCATAGAAGAAAAAGCTGCATGTCCTGGTGTGTCTATAAAAGTTATACTGCTATCCTTTGACTTTACCTCATAAGCACCGATATGTTGCGTAATGCCTCCAGCCTCTGAATCAACTACTTTAGCTTTCCTAATAAAATCTAAAAGCGTTGTTTTCCCATGATCTACATGACCCATTACTGTTACAACAGGTGATCTTGTTTTTTCTTTACCGTCATAAGTAATTTGATTTAATAATTCCTCTTCAACATCATCTGAGGCCTTTGCAACACTGTTGTGACCAATTTCTTCAACAGCCAATATCGCTGTTTCTTGATCTAAAATATCATTAATGGTTGCAGAAACTCCTAAACCCATTAGAGTTTTTACTAGCTCACCACCCTTAATTGCCATCAATTTTGCTAATTCTCCAACTTGAATAGATTCTGGTATCTCAATATCTTTTTTAATAAATTCTTGAGGCTTTTCAAACTTGTGCTTTGGATCATCAATATCCATTCCATCACTTTCTGCATACTTCTCAGCTGCTTTTGAAAGCTCTTCTTTAACATTTTTAGGTTTTTCAGCAGCTTTTATATTTTCTTTATTTTTCTGTTCTGCTTTGAATCTTGCTTCTCTTTTAGAGGCAGCTTCTTTTAGCTGTTCTTGCCTTTTTACTTGCTCAGCTTTCAATGCTTCTGAAGCAGCCTGTCTTTTCGCCTCAATATTGTCCGAGTAGCTCTTAGTTTCACTAGAATCAGCAACAGCTTTACCACCTTTAGATTTAACCTTTATGCCAACTCCTGATGAAGATGATATTGATGATGAGGTTTGTTTTTGTTTCTGCTTTAAAGATCTTAGAAGAATTTGTTTGTGGGCTGTCGTTACTTCGTCTGTTGCACTGCTATGAGACAATCCAGCAGATGACATCCTTTTAAGTAATGCTTCCTCAGAGATTTTAAGAGTCTTTGCAAAATCTTTAACTGTTGTTTGTGCCATCTTTTATTTGAACCAATGCTCCCTTGCTTTCATAATCATTTCTGAGGCTGAATCCTCAGAAATATCAATTATTTCCATTAACTCATCTGTAGCAAGTTCAGCTAAATCATCTTTATTTTTGATGCCTGATTTAGTCAGTGCATTTACCTGTTCATCGCTTAACTCAAGATCAGTTAATGACTCTTGATCTTGTTCATCCTGCTCAACTTCGCTCATTGCTTCTAAAAGAGCAGCATCTTCAGCAGCACTTTTCACTCTTTGAATTTCTTCTTCATCTTCAAAAATATTTGATAGTTTTTTCTTGGAAGCGTATGCAATATCATCAAAACTCCTTAATCCTAATTCAATAATTGATTCTGCTGATTCTTCACTTACTTCAAGACTAGCAACAAGCTTTCCAAGGAATTCAGTCTCGTCAACCTTTTCTTTAGCTTCTGCTTCTTCACTGCTTATAATATTTAAGTCCCAACCCGAAAGTTTTGATGCTAATCTAATATTCTGACCTCTTGCTCCAATTGCTAGTGCAAGATTTTCTTGATTGACAGCAATCTCCATAGATTTTGATGTTTCATCTAAAACTATTGACTCAATCTTAGCCGGCGCTAAAGAATTAATTACTAATTGGGCAGGATTATCATCATAAATTACGATATCTATTCTTTCATTACCAAGCTCTCCAGAAACTGCTTGAACTCTTGATCCTCTCATCCCAACACAGGCACCTACAGGATCAATTCTTCCATCATTAGTTTTAACAGCAATTTTTGATCTAGATCCCGGATCTCTGGCAACTCCTCTTATTTCTATTACATCTTCATTGACTTCAGGTACTTCTATTCTAAAGAGCTCAGTAACCATTTCTGAGCAAATTCTACTTAACATTAATTGAAGTCCTCTGCCTTCAATTTCTTTTATTTGTAATACAGCTCTAACTCTGTCATTAATTTTAAAAATTTCTCCTGGTAAAATCTGGTCTCTTGGAAGAATAGCTTCAGCATCTTGACCTAGATCAACAATAATGTTGTCTCTTGTCACCCTCTTAACAAATCCAGATACTAAATTATTGTCACTTGACCGAAATTTCGAGACGATAAGCTCTTTTTCAGCCTCTCTAACTTTTTGAAGCATGACCTGTCTAGCTGCTTGNGTTTCAATCCTTCCAAACTCAACATTATCNACTTGCTCAAAATAAAGTTCTCCAATCTCCATAGATGATTCAGANGGTGATATGTAAGATTCCCTGTGNAATTCTTCATCATTNTCATCAAGNACTTCCCACTGTCTTTTTGTAATNAATTCTCCAGATCCTCTATCTACTTCAACAATAAGTTGAGCATCCTCATGAAAGTGTCTTTGTGAAGCAGATGCAATTGCTAACTCCATAGCAACAAAAATAACATCTTTCTCAAGACCCTTCTCTGAGGAGACAGAATCTACAACAGCTAAAATTTCTTTACCTTCCATTTTTTTCCCTCAAAATTTCTTTGTAATTTGGCATTAATTTGCACATATCTATTATTCCAAAGTCGATAGTTAATTCTTCTTTTCCAATATTTAGTTCAAGAGAATCATTTTCGACTGACTTCAAAATTGCTTTAAATGTTTTTTTATCATTAATCTTGTCTTTCAGCTTTATCTTTAATGTTTTTCCTACAAAATCATTCAATTGATAGCTGTAAAAGAATTTTCTATCAAGACCTGGAGTTGAAACTTCAAGAACATAATCATCTATAAAATCTGAATCAACTGAAAGTTCAAGATTTAAATCTCTAGAAATATTTTCACAATCATCTATAGTGGCGCCATTTATGGCATCTATAAAAACCCTTAATGTAGGAATATTCTTACCTTGGGAGATCTCTAAGCCCCAAAAATCACACCCATGATCATTTACAATGGGTTCAATAATTTCTTTTATTCTTTCTTTTTCCATATTCCATATACAAAAATAGGGCATATGCCCCATCAAAAATTCTAATTTTTGACTGGTAGCGGGGGCTGGATTTGAACCAACGACCTTCGGGTTATGAGCCCGACGAGCTACCAGAC
>FUFK010041007.1_pt1 | contig 11766 bp, 9 predicted proteins | sample 1021851 | NCBI WGS metagenome assembly FUFK01 (sample SAMEA51879418, study PRJEB19060) | metagenome
ACGTATTAGATAACATTGGTGGAATTGCAGGTCCATTTGTAAAAGGTCCTGTAAATGAAGTCACTCAAATCAATACATCACAAGGTCTTATTGATACATTTGGAAAACCACAATCTGCAAATGCGCAGTATGAGTATTGGATGACTGCTTCATCATTCCTTACTTATGGGGGAGTTCTTAAGATAGTTAGAACAGACGATGACAATTTAAACAATGCAAATGCTGGTGTAGGTATTGCATCAACAAGTTCAGCAAAGATTAAAAACTTTGATGACTATGAAGCAAATTTCAAAACTGCAACTAACTTCACATATGCAGCAAAGACCCCTGGTTCTTGGGCAAATAATTTAAAAGTATGTTTTATTGATAATGCTGCTGACCAGACACTAGGAATCACAACTGATGATCCAAGCAATGCTGGTATGGTCATTGGATTTGGTGTAACAACAGCAATATCTGCTGCAACAATACCAGGAGATGGAACAACATCAACCTTTACAGGATACCTGAAAGGAATTATTACAGGTGTTTCTACAGATGCAACTGGTAAAGCATCAACAATTGATGTTAAAGTTGTATCAAGAGTATCATCTGGTGGTACAGAAACTAAAATTGATTACTCTGAAGGTGATCCTATCAACTCATTTGAAGCTGGTGAGACATTATTCTTTGTAAACAATGCTGGTATTAATACTGGTGGTGGCGGGGCAACAGGAAGATCTGAACCAATTGCAACACAAACTGATTGGTATGATTCACAGACTCTTGGATTAACTAACTCAACTGTTTTCTGGAAAACTATCGCACCTAAACCATTAACTAGTAACTTTGTTTCTTCAAGACAAGGTAAAAATGACTCAATGCATATTGTAGTCATAGATGACACAGGAAGCATAACAGGTATACAAGGTAATATTTTAGAGACACATTTAAATCTCTCTAAGGCAAAAGATGCCATAGCAGATGGTGAAACAGGTAAGAAAACTTATTATAAAGATTTCCTTGCTTTAAATTCATCTCAAATTTATGCTGGATATAACCCATCTCAAGCACATGATGCTTATTTCAATACTGTACCATTAGTAGATGGATTTACAGGAGGTGGAACTAGTCCAAACTATACTAAGTTCTCAGTAGCTGATGGCACTTGGGGACAAAATGCACAAGGAGTACACTTTGCTAGTTTAGGAAATGTATCTTATACATTTACAGGTGGACAAGATTATAGTTCTGGAACAGGTAACTATACAGCAACACTTGGTTCACTATTAACATCATATAATCTATTTGAGAATAGAGATGATGTAGCAGTTGACTTCCTGATGATGGGTCCTGGTTGTTCTACAGAGCAAGAGTCACAAGCAAAAGCAAACTTATTGATTTCTATTGCTGGTAAGAGAAAAGATTGCATGGCAACAGTTAGTCCACATAGGGCAAATGTTGTTAATGTGACCAATGCAAGAACACAAACTAATAACATACTGAAATTCTTCAGTCCATTATCATCCTCATCATACTGTGTATTTGACACTGGATACAAATACATGTTTGATAGATTCAATAATGAGTTCAGATTTGTTCCATGTAATGGTGACGTTGCTGGATTGATGGTAAGAACTGGAATCTTTGCATTCCCTTGGTTCTCACCTGCTGGACAACAGAGAGGAATCATCAATAATGCTATTAAATTAGCATACAGTCCAAGTAAAGAACAGAGAGATCTACTGTATTCTTCTAGAATTAATCCAATTATTAATCAGAAGGGAGCAGGTATACTTCTCTTTGGTGACAAAACTGGACTAGGATATGCTTCTGCATTTGATAGAATCAATGTTAGAAGATTATTCCTAACAATTGAACAATCACTAGAGGGAGCAGCAAATGCTCAACTCTTTGAACTCAATGATGTTAACACAAGATCTAATTTTGTGAACATTGTTGAACCATTCTTAAGAGATGTTCAAGCTAAGAGGGGTTTATTTGACTTCTTAGTTGTTTGTGATGAAACTAATAACACCCCTGATGTTATTGACAACAATGAGTTTAGAGCTGATATCTTCTTGAAACCAACCAAGTCTATCAACTTTGTTACTCTAACCTTCGTTGCTACTCGTACTGGAGTTAGCTTTGAAGAAGTTGTAGGAACTGTTTAACCATTAGATGAATAACATAAGGAGGACTTAAAACAATGGCTGAAACAAGAACACTTTCACAATTTAAATCAAAACTGATTGGTGGTGGTACCAGACCCAATCTGTTTGAGGTATCAATTCCTACTTTTCCTTCAGCAATTTCTGAAGCATGGAGTGCAGGAGATGATTCAGAAAATGGTATCTTTAAATTTCTATGTAAAGCATCTATTCTACCTGCATCAAACTTAGGTAGTATAGAGATTCCTTTCAGAGGAAGAACACTTAAAGTTGCTGGAGACAGAACATTTGATGATTGGACAGTTACAATTATCAATGATGAAGACTTTAAACTCAGAACAGCATTTGAAAGATGGTCAAATGTCATGAGTAGATTAGATGATGCNACTGGTGTTACTAACCCAACTTCTTACATGACTGATGGTTATGTACAACAGTTAGGTAGAGGTNNNCAANTTGNTGCAGCATCAAATGATGGTGGTGANTCATCAGTTCTTAGATCTTATAAGTTCTTTGATNTATTCCCANTNACAGTTGGTGAAATAGCACTAAGTTATGANACAACTGATNNNNTAGAGGAATTTGATGTAACATTCAGATATCAGTACTTCACAATTGGTAACTCTGCTCAATCTAGTGGTGGCACTGGAGAGGTATTGATTACTTAATAAATAGTGCTATAATAGTATAATAAAATAAGAATATACCATGGCGAGACTATTTGGATTCTCCATTGAAGATACAGAAAAGACACCTGCTGGCGTAGTATCTCCAATCCCTCCCAACAGACAGGACGGATCGGAGTACTACGTCAGTTCTGGTTTCTATGGTTCATATGTAGATATTGAAGGTGTATATAAAACTGAAAATGANTTACTTAGAAGATATCGTCAGATGTCTTTGTATCCAGAATGTGATAGTGCCATTGAAGATATTGTAAATGAAGCNATTGTATCTGATACTCATGATAGTCCAATAGAAATAGAATTATCAAACTTAAATGCTAGTGATGGTATAAAGAAAAAGATTAGAGAAGAGTTTAAATTTGTATGTGAACTTCTAGATTTTGATAAGAAAGCACATGAAATTTTCAGAAACTGGTATATTGATGGTAGATTATATTACAATAAAGTCATAGATCAAAAAGATCCACATGCAGGTATTCAAGAGTTAAGATATATTGATGCTTCTAGAATGAAGTACATACGCCAGATAAAGAAAGGAAAACCTGGTGATCAAATACAAAGATTAGCAAGTCAGGATGTTCAAGCTTTTCCTGGTATAGAAGAGTACTTTATGTACACTCCTCAAGGATCAACTACACCATATACAACTGCTGGTGGAAATCCTGCAAAAGGAATTAAGTTAACAAGAGATTCAATTACATATTGCACATCTGGACTTGTAGATAGAAATAAAGGAACTACATTATCATGGTTACATAAAGCAATCAAACCATTAAATCAATTAATGATGATTGAAGATAGTCTTGTAATTTATAGATTATCAAGAGCACCAGAAAGAAGAATATTCTATATTGATGTAGGTAATCTTCCAAAAGTAAAAGCAGAACAATATCTCAGAGATGTAATGATGAGATATAGAAATAAATTAGTATATGATGCTAATACTGGTGAGATGAGAGATGATAAGAAATTCATGTCAATGATGGAAGATTTTTGGTTGCCTAGAAGAGAAGGTGGTAGAGGAACTGAGATCACAACATTACCTGGTGGTCAGAATCTTGGTGAAATTACAGATATTAATTACTTCCAAAAGAAATTATATAGATCATTAAATGTACCAGAAACTAGAATTGCTGGTAGTGATGCTGGTTTCTCATTAGGAAGATCATCTGAAATTTTAAGAGATGAAGTTAAATTTAGTAAGTTTGTTGGTAGAATGAGAAAGAGATTTACACATCTCTTCAATGATATTTTAAGAACACAATTACTTCTTAAAAATGTTGTTACTCCAGAAGATTGGGATNTTATGAGTGATCATATTCAATATGATTTCTTATATGATAATCATTTTGCTGAACTTAAAGATTCTGAACTTTTACAAGAGAGATTAAATCTTGCTAGTGCTGCTGAACCTTATGTTGGTAAATATTATTCTGCTGATTATATAAGAAGAAAAGTTCTTAGACAAACTGATCAAGAAATAATAGATCAAGATAAACAAATTAAACAAGAAATAGCAAAGGGAATCATACCTGATCCTAATGCTCCAGTTGATCCAGCTACTGGACAACCTATCCCACAAACCAATGGTGTTCTTGGTAAAAATACTTTAGAACCTGAAGTTGAAGAAGAAAAATCTGAAGCTCCAGCAACTCCATCTGGTGGAGAGATATAAATAACCTTATAAGACTACATTTATTGATATGGAAGAACTTATGGATTTGCTTGTGAGTGATGAATCACCTTCACAGGTAAGCGATAAAATAAAAGATATTCTCTACTCTAAAAGTGCAGAGAAGATTACAAATGTAAGACCAGAAGTTGCATCATCATTATTTGATGATGGAGAAGAATTAGAAGATTCTGAAGAAACAACTGATGAATTAGAAACTGAAACTGAAGAGGAATCTGAAGTAGAGGATCAAGAGGAATTAGAACCTGTAGAATAGAGTTCATAATTGCTAAATAACGTATAGGATTAAAGTAACCTTATAAAATAATGGCATTACAACCCGTTGGAAGTGGATCATCAATAGCTAGTGGAGCATCTGCATCTCACGCAAAATTCGCACATAAAACTGATGCAGTGAGAGTTTATGCTGATGGATGTACAGCAACTGTTGCTGTTGGAAATACTGCTGTTGCAACAGCTACTGATTTCATAGTTCCTGCAAATCATGANCCTGAAACTATTAACATAGGAAGACCAAGTGCTCAAAGAGTAGTTGGTATAACAACTACAGCCACAACTACTATTATTGATTTTCCAGAGGGAACTGGTGCACCATTTTTTGTTGGTCANAGAGTAAGTTTAACTGTAACTGATCCTCAAAATAGACATTTTGAGTTTACAGATAAACCAATTGCAAGTATTAATAATACTTCTAATGTTGGTGGTTATTTTGGAACAAGACTAGTAGTCACACATAATTATGGTGCTATAGTTGGTGTTCATACAGCATTTGTTAGTGGAGATGGTCAAACTGCTGAGTTAAGAGATGTGGTTCACATTTCTGCTTTGGCAAAACCAAATAGTCATGGCAATGCTGCAACAGGTGCAGTTTATTTTCAACAAGTTCAAGTTACTAGTGGAGCATAATGAAACTTATTAGAGAAGAAATAGAATCAGTTGACTTCATTGTTGAAGAACGCAATGGTAAAAAGTCAATGTATATTGAGGGTATTTTCTTACAAGGAGATATTCAAAATAGAAATGGAAGAATGTATCCAATAGACACCTTAAGAAAGGAAGTTCAAAGATACAATGAATCTAATATTGTGACAGGAAGAGCACTTGGTGAACTTGGACATCCAGATGGTCCTACTGTTAATCTTGANAGAGTTTCACATAAAATTGTTTCTCTCAAAGAGAATGGAAGCAATTTTATAGGAAAAGCAAAAATTCTCAATACACCAATGGGAAATATTGCAAAGTCTCTCATAGATGAGGGAGTAAAACTTGGTGTTTCATCAAGAGGAGTTGGTTCTTTGAGACCAACAAAAGAAGGATATAATGTAGTCAGTGATGACTTCATGTTATCCACTGCTGCTGATATAGTAGCAGACCCTTCTGCACCTGATGCTTTTGTTGAAGGAATTATGGAAGGAAAAGATTGGGTATGGGATGGTGGTGTTCTTAGAGAACAACAAATTGCCAAAACATACAAAACAATCAACACTCTAGTTGATAAAAAACAACTAGATGAAAATAAATTAAATGTTTTCAACGATTTTCTAAATTCGTTGTAAAATTTTAATCTACTAAATAAATATAGATTTAAGTTAAATAAATCCAAATGTCTCGTGGTACAAAATTACAAGAAATGGAGCAATCTAAAACTGCTGTGAATGCCAACGCAACTCCTGGTGATACTGCCATGCCTANTGCAGGTAGTAATGCATCTGGTGTAACTGCTGGTAGTACAGCCCAAGTAGAAGACCTTGGAGGTCCTACACCCCAAAATTACAAACCAGATGATGATTCTGCCAAGTTAAAAGAACCTGGTTCAACTTTAAAACAAGTTGCTGATGTCATCACTAAAAATGCTGCAAAAGCAGATGCAATGCCAACAGGTAATGCAACACCTGGTACACTATCTCAAGGAGATGAAGTGGAAATAGAAGACTCACAAGAAGTAGTTTCTGAAGATCAATCAGAAGAATCCACAGAAGAGGCAATTGTTGATGAGAGTATTAACATTGAAGATGATGTTAATGCACTATTAGGTGGAGAAGAATTATCTGAAGAATTTAAAGAGAGAGCAAAGACAATCTTTGAAGCTGCTCTTAATTCTAAAATCAAAGAAATTCAAGACACACTAGAAATCCAGTATGAGCAAAAACTCAATGAAGAGAAGGAAGAACTAAAAGTCTCTCTACAAGAGAGAGTTGATTCCTATCTTGAGTATGTTGCTGAAGAATGGATGACAGAAAACCAACTAGCTATTGAGCACGGTCTTAAGACTGAAATGACTGAATCATTCCTTTCTGGAATGAAAGGTCTATTTGAAGAACATTATGTAACAATCCCTGAAGACAAATATGATGTGCTTGAAAGCATGGTAGAAAAACTAGATGACATGGAAACCAAGCTCAATGAGCAAATAGACAAGAATATTGGTTTAAACAAGAGACTTGGAGAGTCTGTTGCTACTGGTATACTTGAGTCTGTTTCTGATGGCCTTGCTGCTACTCAGAAAGAGAAGCTCGCTTCACTTGCTGAAAGTGTAGAGTTTGAAAGTGAAGAAAAATATCGTGAGAAGTTAGAAGTTCTCAAAGAATCTTACTTTGCAAGAACAACTAATGAGTCTGCTAAAGAAATCTCTAAAGCACAAACCCTTTCTGAGGGTGTAGATAGCACACCAGCTCCTGTTTCAACAGGAATGGATGCTTACTTAAATGCTTTAGGTGCATTTAAACCAAAAAAGTAGATCTGAATTAATTATTAATCAAACGTAAATTTCACACAATTAGGTAAATCGCAATGTTCCAATCAGAACAATTGCAAGAAAAGTGGGCACCACTCTTAGACTATGAAGGTCTTGATCCAATCAAAGACAGTCACAGAAGAGCAGTAACCTCTGTCTTGCTAGAAAACCAAGAAAAATTTTTAAAAGAAGAACAAGCATTTTCATCAGGTATAAACTTGATGGAAGCACCAACAAACTCTGCTAACTCAGCAGGTGCACAAGGTGGATTTGGTGCAGATTCAACTGCAGCTGGTCCTACAGCAGGTTTTGATCCAGTTCTAATTTCTTTAATTAGAAGGGCAATGCCTAACTTAGTTGCTTATGATCTTGCTGGTGTTCAGCCAATGTCTGGACCAACAGGTTTGATCTTTGCAATGAGATCCAGATTCACTAACCAGAGTGGAACTGAAGCACTATTCAATGAAGCAGATACTTCATTCTCTGGTACAGATGCTGGTGATGATAACACACTAACAAACCCATTCTCAGATATCAATGTTGGTTTGGGTACAATCACACAAGCATGGTACAAACCCAGCAGCACTTAACCCAGTTGGTACTGCATCAACAAACGAAGCAGGATACACAGTTGGTCAAGGTATGGCAACTGGTGATGCTGAATCACTTGATGGTACAGGTAATGATGCCTTCAACCAGATGGCATTCTCAATTGAGAAAGTTACTGTTACTGCTAAGTCAAGAGCACTAAAGGCAGAGTACAGTTTAGAACTAGCTCAAGACCTTAAGGCAATTCATGGATTGAATGCAGAAGCTGAATTAGCAAACATTCTTTCTACTGAAATCCTTGCTGAAATCAACAGAGAAGTCATCAGAACAATCTATATGACTGCTGAACAGGGTGCTGTTTCAAACACATCTACTGCAGGTAATTTTGATTTAGACATTGACTCAAATGGAAGATGGTCTGTTGAGAAGTTCAAAGGACTTCTATTCCAGATTGAAAGGGATGCAAATGCTATTGCACAGAGAACACGTCGCGGAAAAGGTAACATGATCCTTTGTTCTGCTGATGTTGCTTCTGCATTAACAATGGCTGGTATCTTAGACTACACTCCAGCATTAAATACAAACTTAAATGTTGATGACACTGGTAACACATTTGCTGGTACAATCAATGGTAAGTTCAGAGTGTACATTGACCCATATTCTGCTAACCTATCTGCTGCTAACGCACAGACTACATCAGGTAATCAGTATTATGTTGTAGGTTACAAAGGTACATCACCATATGATGCAGGATTATTCTACTGTCCATATGTACCTCTACAAATGGTAAGAGCAGTTGGACCAGATAGTTTCCAACCAAAAATTGGATTCAAGACCAGATATGGTATTGTTTCTAACCCATTTGCTGAAGGAACTACTCAAGGTCTAGGTAGACTGCGCATCAACTCTAATAGATACTACAGAAGAGTTGCTGTTAAGAACTTAATGTAAATTAATATTTACATACTTACAAAGAGATCTCTTCTTAGAGGTCTCTTTTTTTATTCCTAAAAATAATGATATTAGATTTAATTCCAGAAGATAATCAAATACTACATCAGAAAGTTAAAAAATGTAGTTATAATCTGGATCGCAAAGAATTATCTAAAACATTGATTGAAAATATGAAACATCATGATGGTTTAGGATTGTCTGCTAATCAGATTGGTATACCTGAGAGAGCATTTGCTATGATAAGAAATGTGGAATATAATGAAATTATGGTTTGCTTTAATCCTAAGATTGTAAAAACATCTACTAAAAAATCAGTTATGGAAGAAGGATGTTTATCCTATCCAGAATTGTTTTTAGATGTGGTGCGTCCAAGTGAAATTGTAGTTAAATATGAGGATGAAGATAAGAAAGTGCACAAATTAAATCTAGTAGGATTATCTGCAAGAGTATTTCTACATGAATATGATCATATGGAAGGCATTGTTTTTACTCAAAGAAATCTAAATAATTAAAAAACTCATGGCACCTCCAGTAAAGAGTATTGGTAATAAGGGATCATTTCTAATCAAAGAATTAAAGAAAAAAATATATTCTTTTCCAAGTTATGGTAAGGAGGAGGATAATATAGTATTGATAGATCCAAAAAAAAGTGGAAAGGTAACTGATATAATATTTGGAGTAGATGCTGATGAAAAACCAGTTTTAAAAATAATAAATCATGCTATTAAAAATTTTGGAACAATAGAAAAACCTAAAGAAAAATTATATGATTCATATGAATTTGGAAGAATTGTAAAAGGAAAAAAAGTTACGCATAAAGTAAATTTTATTAAAAAGAAAGTTTCTAAAAAAACACCTACTAAAGTTTTTGAAAAAGGAACTACAGAGGTTTTTAATCAAGCTTTACATAATAATAAAAAATTTAAGAGTGCTTCAGATATTTTAAATGATAAAGAGACAAGAAAAGAATTAAATAATATTTTTAAAGGTTATGAAGATGCTTTATCTGGTTGGGTTCATACCTATTATGAACAGCAAAAAGAATTTTTAAAAGAATTTGGTAAGAATGAATGGTCTGTATTTGAATATGATAATAAAAAAGATTTTGTTTCTTTCTTCTCAGATCAAATTAAAAGAGTGGGAAGAACTTTGACAAAAGATAAAGATGGTAAGATGATGGTTATAGAACCTGTGGGGAGATATGAGGTTTGGAATCCCTCTGATATTTGGGCAGCTTATAAATTACCACAAGTACAAAAGGATATAAGAGATAATTTATCACCAGAAACTCAAAGTTTAGCTGAATTGAACTCTATGCTAATAGATATGTTTAGAGAAAGAAGATTAGTAGGTATATCTTTAAAACTAATAGGACCTAAAAAAGAAGCAAAACTTGTTTATAGAAATGATAAACCAGAAAATATGAAAATAGCAAATATTGAAAAACTGGAATTTAGAGATATAAAATTTAAACTTGATAATATTTGGCAAAAAGCAGAAAAAGGTGGTGGAACTGTTTATGCTGATTATGGTAAATCTTTTGGTGTTAACTTTATGAGAACTGATTCAGGAATAGCTTTCTCAACTCAGGTAAAAGGAACATCTGCACAAGGAGGAAATACTCCTGTTGATATGGTTGTAAAACTTTTAGAAAAAAATATATCCAATAATACTTATACAAAAGATATAAACAAATATCCAAAGAATTTTGAAGAATTTGCAAAAGAAGTTGATGAGTATGAAAAATTATATAATATTATAAAACCTTATTTTAATGGTGCACCCCCTTTTGGAGGCACTGATAATTCTTTTGTAATGACTCTTGATAAAGCATTTTCTGCCAAGTCTCAAACAGGTAAACTAGGTGTTAATGGAACAGCAAAATTAATGTTTATTAAATTTTTTGGAAATGCATTTAAGATTAGAGATCAAGATAAAAAGAAAGAATTTTGGACAGATATTTTATATCTAGGTATGAAAGTGGGAGAGAAAGGAGAATTTGCTCCTCATATCAAAATTGGAGAAAAGACTTCCTGACCTAAATAATTAAAAACTTATAAAAATGGTTTGGCATATTAAAAAAACTAGCATGATATCTTCAGTAGGGACTGTTTATTACAAAGGTAATAACTGTTGGACTGAGGATTTTAGTGAGCGTGCAACATATACCTCTCAAGCAAAAGCAAAAGAAGAGGATTATATTTGGGGAAGAAGTAAATGGGATGTCACTGCTGTTAATGAAGGATAATGAAAAGTTTTATTGATTTCTCAGAAAATTTAGATGATAAGAAAAAACAGTTGATGCAGAAACAGAGAGTGATGCAGCAACTGGAAAAAGAGAGAGCGTCTAGATCCAATCAAGAATTTCAACAGGATAAAGAAGAGAAACAATCTAGAATAGATCAAGAAAAAGAAGAAGAGAAAAGATTAGAACAGATAAAAAAAGAAATTAAGAAAGAAATAAAACAAGAGATGGAAGTAGATGAAGAGTTTGGTAAGATGACAAAGAAACAAACTCAAGCATATACTGGAATGGATGATAAGGAACAAAAGGCATTATATAAAAAAATGAAAAAGGATGGAAATTTTGATGTCAAGAAAAATCTAGCTGGTGCAGCTTCTGATGATAAAGATCTTGGTGAAGAACTAAACAAGGATGATAAACCATTTATAAAAAAATTGGTTGGTAAACTAAGAGGTGGTTCTAAAACACATGCTAAACAAGCAGATGACTTAGAAAAAGCAATGAAGGAAGAATCAAATCCTCGTATTCCTAGAAAGAAAGGTCAACCAGCAAACTCTAAAAAACACTCTGATTTGTATACTGATGAAAATCCTAAAGGAACTATTCATGGACTTGGTTTCAAGGACGTTGCTACTGCTAAAGCATCTGTCTCAAAGATCAGGAATTCTTCTAGATCGCATGCTCATAAAATTCAAGCTGCTGTTGCTATGGAACAAAGGGCAAGAGAAATGGGTAAAACCTCTGAAGCAGCAGTC
>FUFK010041493.1_pt1 | contig 11766 bp, 8 predicted proteins | sample 1021851 | NCBI WGS metagenome assembly FUFK01 (sample SAMEA51879418, study PRJEB19060) | metagenome
TCGAGGATATGACAGCGATCATGAACGTGTAGTTGGAGATGTTAGTAAAGCCGGGGTTGCGATAGATTCGGTAGAGGACATGAAGATCCTTTTCGACCAGATTCCGCTGGATAAAATGTCGGTTTCCATGACTATGAATGGAGCAGTTCTGCCCATTATGGCGTTCTACATCGTTGCTGCGGAAGAACAGGGCGTAAAACCAGAATTATTGTCAGGTACGATTCAGAATGATATATTAAAGGAGTTTATGGTAAGGAATACCTATATCTATCCTCCTACTCCTTCCATGAAGATCATTTCAGACATATTTGAGTATTCATCTCGAAATATGCCGAAGTTTAATAGCATTAGTATTTCCGGTTATCATATGCAGGAAGCCGGTGCTACCTGCGATATTGAGCTTGCGTATACGCTGGCTGATGGACTGGAGTATATTCGTAAAGGACTAGATGCAGGAATGAAAATAGACAGTTTTGCGCCGAGACTCTCGTTTTTCTGGGCGATTGGAATGAACCATTTTATGGAGATCGCCAAAATGCGCGCAGGAAGAATGTTATGGGCAAAACTGGTAAAGCAATTTAATCCTACGAATCCTAAATCTTTAAGTCTAAGAACGCATTCACAAACCAGTGGATGGAGCTTGACCGAGCAGGATCCGTTTAACAACGTGGCGAGAACCTGTATCGAAGCAGCGGCAGCTGCCTTTGGTGGAACCCAGAGTTTACATACCAATGCTCTCGATGAAGCGATCGCACTGCCAACGGACTTTTCAGCAAGAATAGCTCGAAATACGCAACTTTATCTTCAACAGGAGACGAATATTACCAAGACGGTGGATCCATGGGCTGGAAGCTATTATGTTGAAAAGCTTACCGAAGAGATCGCTGCCAAGGCCTGGAAGCTCATTGAAGAAGTTGAAGAACTTGGAGGGATGACCAAAGCTATTGAGGCCGGGATTCCAAAAATGAGGATCGAAGAAGCTGCTGCCAGAAAGCAGGCCCGAATAGACAGCGAAACAGATGTGATCATAGGTGTGAACAAATATCGTCTGGATAAGGAAGATGATATGGTTACTCTGGAAGTAGACAATCAAACCGTACGAAAACAACAGGTCGCCAGGCTAGAAAAAATAAGATCGGAGAGAGATTCAGATAAGGTGAAAGATAGCCTTGAAAACCTGACCAGAGCTGCTAAAGAAGAAAATGCTAACTTACTGGAACTTGCCGTTGAAGCAGCACGTGATCGTGCTACATTAGGTGAAATAAGTGATGCTCTGGAAAGCGTTTATGGTAGATATAAAGCTAAAATTCAGTCATTCAGCGGAGTATATTCAAAAGAAATGAAAGACAACAGCTCATTTAAAAAGGCTCGTGAAATGGCCGACAAGTTCGCTGAAATGGAAGGTCGCCGACCTAGGATCATGGTTGCGAAAATGGGACAGGATGGTCACGATCGTGGAGCGAAGGTAGTTGCTACCGGATATGCCGATCTTGGTTTTGACGTAGATATTGGACCATTGTTCCAGACTCCTGCCGANGCAGCACAACAGGCTGTNGAAAATGACGTTCATATTCTTGGGGTATCTTCACTGGCTGCTGGACACAAAACCCTTGTTCCCCAGGTTATCGAAGAACTTCAGAAGCTAGGACGTGATGATATCATGGTCATCGTTGGAGGTGTAATTCCATCTCAGGATTACCAGTTCCTGTTCGATTCTGGAGCCGTGGCTGTATTTGGCCCGGGAACCAAGATCAGTGATGCTGCGATACAATTACTAGAAATATTAATCGACGAATAATCATATAACCAACCAAAATATGGATTTAAAGAAAAAAATGCTCCGTGATGATGCTTTAGCCGGAAAAACGATAGTTGTAACCGGCGGTGGTAGTGGTCTTGGAAAATCGATGACTACTTATTTCCTGGAACTGGGAGCAAATGTTGCGATCACTTCCAGAAATATGGAAAAGCTGGAGAAAGTAGCAAATGAACTGGAAGAACAAACCGGTGGAAGATGTTTACCATTGCAGTGTGATGTTAGACATTATGATCAGGTGGAAACTATGCGTGATAAAGCTGTCGCCGAATTTGGATCTGTAGACATTCTCCTGAACAACGCAGCTGGTAATTTTATATCCCCAACAGAACGTTTGAGTGCCAATGCCTTTGACACTATTATAGATATCGTTTTAAAAGGTAGTAAAAACTGTACGCTTGCTTTCGGGAAACACTGGATCGACGAAAAGCAGGAAAACAAAAATATTCTTAATATCGTTACTACCTATGCCTGGACGGGATCTGCTTATGTAGTTCCTAGTGCTACCGCAAAAGCTGGAGTACTTGCCATGACCAGATCTCTGGCAGTAGAATGGGCCAAGTACGGGATTAGATCTAATGCCATAGCCCCTGGACCGTTTCCTACTAAAGGCGCATGGGACAGATTGCTACCTGGAGATCTAAAGGAAAAGTTCGATCTGGCTAAAAAAGTCCCCCTTAAGAGAGTTGGAGATCACCAGGAACTGGCAAATCTCGCGGCATATCTTGTTTCAGATTTCTCTGCATATGTAAATGGCGAAGTAATCACCATAGATGGTGGTGAATGGTTGAAAGGCGCCGGACAGTTTAATTTACTGGAAGATGTTCCTGAAGAAATGTGGGACATGCTGGAACAAATGATCAAATCTAAAAAAGGAAAGTAGTTATACACTCCTTAATTTAAACCGGGCCTCGTAAGCCCGGTTTTTTTATGAAGCTCAATGTTATTTTTTAGACATTACCGTATTATTAATATGTATTAATTGATCTGAAATATTATCTTGTGCGCAATTAATTAACACCTATTTCAATTTATTATGAAAAAAAACCTAACAGGCAACCTATGGATGCTGTTCCTGGTATTTACTGGTATTGGTTTCGCTCAAACTAGCGATACCGATGAGATCCCAATGGATCCAAATGTGAAGATCGGGAAACTTGACAATGGTCTAACCTATTACATTCGCAACAACGGGAAGCCGGAAGACAAATTAGAATTACGCCTCGCCCTTAAAGCAGGCTCTATTCTGGAAAACGATGATCAGCAAGGTCTTGCTCATTTTATCGAACACATGAACTTTAACGGTACCAAGAATTTTGAAAAAAATGAACTGGTAGATTACCTGCAAAGCATTGGAGTAAAATTTGGAGCAGATCTTAACGCTTACACCAGCTTTGATGAAACAGTGTATATTCTGCCAATTCCAAGTGATGATGCTGAAAAACTTGAAAAAGGATTCACCATTCTTGAAGACTGGGCGCATAATGCTCTTCTTACTGAAGAAGCTATCGACGGCGAACGAGGAGTTGTGCTGGAAGAATACAGACTTGGACTTGGGCCAGATAAAAGAATGATGCAGGAATACCTTCCGAAGGTAATGTACAATTCAAGATATGCTGAAAGACTTCCAATAGGAAAGAAAGATGTGATCGAGAATGCAGATTACGAAACTATTCGTAACTACTATAAAGACTGGTACCGTCCAGGACTTATGGCGGTTATTGCCGTTGGTGATCTTGATGTGGAAACTATCGAACAAAAGATCAAATCTCATTTCTCAAATCTTGAAGCCAGAGAAAACCCGGTAGAACGTAAAGAATATGGTGTACCTAACCATGATTCAACTTTTGTAGCTATCGCATCAGACCCTGAAGCTAATTTCAGCCAGGTTAGTATCTATTATAAGGATATGGAAGAAGCGGAAGATGTAGTGACTATAGCAGATTACAAAAAACAATTGGAGAAAAACATGTTTTCCTCTATGATAAATAACAGGCTGCAGGAACTTGCTAATTCCTCTACTCCTCCATTTACTTATGGTTTTTCTTATTACGGCGGAACATATTCCCCAAAGAAAAACGCATACCAGTCCTTTGCTATGACAGGAGAGAATTCACAAATGGAAGCTCTAAAAGCATTGGTAACAGAAAATGAGCGAGTAAAAAGGTATGGTTTTAGCGAAGCTGAATTTGAAAGAGCCAAGAAAGAATATCTTGCACGTCTTGAGAAAGCCTACAAGGACCGTGACAAGCAGGAAAGCAATAGAATTATTGGACAATACGTAAGTCATTTCCTGGAAGATTCACCAATACCTGGAACAGAATGGACCTATGAATTTGCTAAAAACAATCTTGATGACATTAAACTGGACAACATCAATGGATTGATAAACAACTTCCTGCATGATGAAAATAGAGTGATCGTTTTCACCGGTCCAGAAAAAGAATCGGTTAAAAAGATTTCTGAAGAACAGGTACTTGCTGTTCTTGCTGACGTTAAAAACTCTGAGATCGAGAAGTATGCAGATGAGGAAGTTCGTGAAAATCTGATTACTGAAATACCTGAAAAAGGTTCTGTAAAAGAATCAACTGTCAATGAAGAATTAGGGATTACGACCATGATCCTTAGCAACGGTGCTAAAATTATGATGAAGAAAACTGATTTCAAAAATGACGAAATCCTGTTTTCAGCATATAGTGAAGGAGGAAACTCTTTGTACTCAGACGACGAATATATGTCTACTGTCTATGCCAATGCTGGTCTTAACGAAGCTGGTGTAGGAGGTTTGGATAAGAATGACATGAATAAAATGATGAGCGGTAAGATCGTGAATGTGAATCCGCAGATATCTACTTATTCTGAAGGTTTAAATGGATCTTCTACACCTAAGGATTTCGAGACCCTGATGCAAATGATCCATTTGTATTTTACAGATCTTAACAAAGATGAAGAGGCATACCAGTCTTTTGTGACTAAACAGAAGAATTTTCTAGGTAACCTGATGTCCAATCCAAACTTCTATTTTCAGAATGAGTTAAGTAAATTCAGAAATGAAGGTAATACGAGATATGTAGGTTTCCCTACTCCAGAAAAGTATGACGAAATGGATTACGATCTTGCTTACCAGAAATACCAGGAACGTTTTGCTGATGCTTCAGACTTTACATTTTTCTTTGTTGGAAATGTAGATGAAGCTCAATTAAAGGAATACGCCAGCACTTATATCGCAAGTCTTCCTGCTTCCAATTCTGATGAAGAGTACAAAGCGCCAGTATTTAGAGAGAAAACCGACGAGCAGCGTACTAAAACTGTCTATAAAGGTTCAGATCCTAAAAGCCAGGTAAGCATTATCTGGAATGGTGAAACTGAATACGACAAAGAAGATGATCTTGCATTTTCTGCACTTGGAGAAGTTCTTACCATTAAACTGGTAGAACAACTGCGTGAAGAAGAAGGCGGTGTTTACGGAGTTGGAGCTCGCGGAAACATGTCTAAAATTCCTTATAACAGCTACAACTTTTCGATCTCCTTCCCTTGTGGCCCTGAGAACGTAGACAAGCTTACTAAAGCTGCTCTTGCTGAAGTTGAAAAGCTAAGAACTGAAGGTCCTACAGAAGAAGATCTTGCAAAAGTGAAAGAGACCTTTAAGGTACAGCGCAAGGAACAGTTACAGGAAAACAGATTCTGGATGCAACAGCTTAGAAAAGCTGAAGAAGAAGGTTTCAAATTAAGCGAGATCAACAAGTTCAATGAAATGGTTGACGATCTTGAAGCAGAAGAGCTTCAGGAACTAGCGAAAGAATTCTTAGGTTCTAATTATTTACTGGGAGTTCTAATGCCAGAAACTGAAGAAGCTTCAGCAGAATAAATAGAGAAAATTTTAGTCTAATTGACCGCCGCCAGAATTAACCTGACGGCGGTTTTTTATTTTAAGAATTCTTCAGAAGCTGTTAACAAATACATTTTCTAAACCTATAATAAATTGTATTTTTACCTTTCAAAAATCAGACTGAATTAATGGGTAAAATCATTGCTATTGCCAACCAAAAGGGAGGAGTGGGTAAAACCACAACATCTGTAAACCTTGCAGCTTCACTTGGGGTTTTAGAGAAAAAGATCTTATTGATTGATGCCGATCCACAGGCCAATGCCACGTCGGGATTGGGGATAGATGTTGAGGAAGTGGAAAATGGGACTTATCAACTATTGGAGCACTCGGTAAAAGCAGAAGACGCCATTCAAAAAACCAACTCTCCAAACCTGGATATTATCCCGGCACATATTGATCTTGTTGCCATAGAAATTGAATTAGTGGATCAGGAGAACAGGGAAAGCATGTTGAAACGGGCTATTACTCCTTTGAAGGAATTGTATGATTATATCCTGATAGATTGTGCTCCATCTCTTGGACTACTCACGCTAAATGCGCTTACTGCTTCAGATTCTGTGATCATACCTATCCAATGTGAATATTTTGCACTCGAAGGTCTGGGTAAATTATTGAACACTATTAAAAGCGTTCAGAAATTGCATAATAACAAACTGGACATTGAAGGTTTGTTATTAACTATGTATGATTCAAGATTACGTTTATCTAACCAGGTGGTAGATGAAGTTAAAAAACATTTTGATGAGATGGTCTTTGAAACAATCATTCAGCGAAATGTTCGTTTAAGTGAAGCACCAAGTTATGGTGAAAGTATCATTAACTATGACGCTTCCAGTAAAGGAGCCAGCAATTACCTAAGCCTGGCACATGAAATTATTAAGAAAAACGAATAGAAATGGCTAAGGCTACCAGAAAACAGGCATTGGGAAGAGGACTTTCAGCCTTATTAAAAGATCCTGATAACGATATAAAATCGGCAGAAGATAAAAATGCCGATAAACTCGTTGGGCACATTGTTGAACTGGAACTATCTTCTATTGAAGTAAACCCATTTCAGCCAAGAACCAGTTTTAACGAAGATTCGCTTAAGGAACTTGCTACTTCCATCCGGGAACTCGGAGTTATCCAGCCAATTACGGTAAGAAAACTTGATTTTGACAAATACCAGCTGGTATCTGGAGAAAGAAGATTTAGAGCATCAAAACTGGTAGGTCTTAAAAGCATACCGGCTTATATTCGAATCGCAAACGACCAGGAATCCCTGGAAATGGCGCTTGTAGAGAATATTCAGAGACAGGATCTGGATCCTATAGAAATTGCCATTTCATACCAGAGATTGATCGATGAGATCCAGTTAACCCAGGAACAGTTAAGTGACCGTATTGGGAAAAACAGGTCTACAGTTGCTAATTACCTCAGGCTTTTAAAATTGGATCCTATCATCCAGACCGGAATGAGAGATGGTTTCCTTAGCATGGGACATGGCCGTGCGCTCATAAATATTGATGACACGCAGCAACAGCTTGACATTTACGAGAAGATCCTTCAAAAATCATTGTCGGTTCGAGAAACCGAGCAATTAGTTCGTGAGCTTAATGGCAAGGGTAAGACTTCAGCAAATATAACTGCTAAGACCAGTGTACCAAAAACCTATAAAAAAGGAATCAAGGAATTTTCAGAATACCTGGGAACCAAGGTTGATGTAAAGGTGACCAAAAAAGGAAGTGGAAAACTAACTATTCCATTTTCTTCGGAAGAAGATTTTGAGCGTATCAAAAACCTGATCAAAAGTGAAGAATAGATCACTACTTTGTATATTTCTAATTCTGATCACTTTTTCAGGAATACAGGCGCAAACCGACTCTTTAAGCATTCAGGCAAAGAAAGGTGTAGAAACGGAAGTTGTTGAGAAGGATTACGAACCTTACAACGCGCTTGCCCCGGCAAAAGCTGCATTCTACTCGGCGATACTTCCCGGGTTAGGACAGGCTTATAATGGCAGCTACTGGAAAATTCCTATTGCTTACGGCGGACTGGCTACAGGAATTTATTACTATCTCGAAAACGATAAGCAATACTCGAAGTACCGGGATGCCTATAAGAATCGAATCGCGGGTAGAGAAGATCAATTTAACGGCAAGGACGAAAGGGTATTTGTTAGTACAGATGGTCTTATAAGAGCTCAGGAGGTCTATCAGAAAAATAAAGAGATCTCATTACTGGTAACGGTTGGCGTTTATATTCTGAATATCATCGACGCCAATGTAGAGGCTCATTTACGACAGTTTAACGTAGATGAAGATCTAACACTTCAACCTAATTTCGATTTCAATTCACTTACCGGAAAAACTAATTACGGACTTACTTTAAACTTTAATTTTTAAATGAAAATTGCTCTTTTAGGCTACGGAAGAATGGGTAAAACCATTGAAGAAATCGCGAAAAACAGAGGTCACAAGATTGTACTGAAAGTAAGTGATGGCATCGAAAATAGTGATCTCACTAAGGTAGATGTTGCTATAGATTTCAGTGTACCCAATGCTGCATTCAAAAATATTACTACTTGTTTTAAAGCTGGAGTACCTGTGGTAAGCGGAACTACCGGATGGCTAGATGATTATGAAAAGGCAACGAAAATCTGTTCCGAAGAAAATTCAGCATTTATATACGCTTCAAATTTTAGTCTAGGGGTCAACGTATTTTTTGAATTGAACCGAAAATTAGCCGGAATGATGCAAGGTCTGGAAGATTATTCCGTAGAGATCGAGGAAATTCATCATACTAAAAAACTGGATGCCCCTAGTGGTACCGCAATTAGCCTTGCTGAACAGATCATTCATGAAAACAAGCAATTAAAAGGCTGGCAATTAGACTCAGCAGATGAGAATAAAATACCGATTCACGCTAAGCGAATTGAAGATGTTCCAGGGACACACGTGGTTAGCTACGATTCTGAAATCGATACTATAGAGATTAAACATACCGCTAAAAGCAGGCAGGGATTCGCCCTTGGAGCCGTGGTCGCTGCAGAATATCTTCAAGACAAAACAGGTATTTATAGCATGAAAGATGTACTTGCAGATCTTTTTAAGAACTAAATTGTAACAAATGCAGGCGTTTTCAGCCTAACCAGTAAAAGAAATCAATATGACATTTACCGAATGGTTCATTTTTTTCCTGATCATACAGGTGGTTCATTTTTTAGGGACCTGCAAACTTTATCAGCGTGCAGGTAGAGAAGCATGGGAAGCTGCGATTCCGGTTTATAATGCGGTAGTTCTAATGCAGATCATTAACCGACCAAAATGGTGGGTTGTACTTTTCTTTATTCCCATCGTAAACCTGATCATCATACCAGTTACCTGGGTGGAAACGATTCGAAGCTTCGGTAGAAATTCTACTGCCGAGACCTTTGCGGTAATTCTAACCTTAGGATTTTATATTTACTATGTCAATTATGCTACCAACGATTCATATATCGTAGATAGAGACCTTAAGCCGCGATCTGAAGTTGGTGAATGGGTTAGTTCCATCCTCTTTGCGGTAATTGCAGCGACGATTGTGCATACTTACTTTATGCAGCCNTTTACCATTCCTACATCCTCTCTCGAAAAAACTTTGCTTGTAGGTGACTTTCTGTTGGTTAGCAAATTCCATTACGGTGCAAGAATACCGAAGACTGCAGTGGCCTTTCCAATGGTACACGATACAATTCCTGTAGTAAATACAAAGTCATATCTTAATGATCCACAGATCCCGTACCTTAGATTTCCCGGTTTTGAAGATATAGAACGTAACGATATTGTCGTATTCAACTGGCCAGTAGATACCGTAAATGCTTTTCAGCAATATGGAGATGGGAAGTATTACGAAAAACCCATCGATAAAAAATCCAATTATGTGAAGCGTGCGGTGGGNGTTCCGGGAGATTCATTATCAGTAAAGAATGGATTGGTATATATTAACGGAGAGCAACTACAATTACCAGAAAGAGCAAAGCCTCAGTTTACTTATACCGGTGTTACTAAAGGGCAACCATTCAATCCTCAAACGCTATACAAAGTTTATGATATTACAGATGGTTTTGGNTATAATCCAGCCACAAATGAATTTACTTTCGTTGCTATTACAGAAGAGACTTTTGAAAGACTTAAGAATCATCCNAATGTGGCCAGCATCAAAAGAGCGGCAGATACTTTATCTAAAAGCAGCAGGTTGTTTCCAAATGACCGCGCACGCTGGNACAATGATAATTTTGGTCCCATCTATATTCCGAAAAAAGGTGTTACNGTAGACATCACTCCTGAAAGTATGCCGTTTTACAAGGAGATCATCGAAACTTATGAAGGTTCTGAATATGGTTTGAATCATAAACTAAGCCTTAATGGAACCCAGGTATTGTTGAATGGAAGCCCGATCTCTGAATACACCTTCCACCAGAATTATTACTGGATGATGGGAGATAACAGGAACAATTCTGAAGATAGCAGAACCTGGGGTTATGTCCCNGAAAATCATGTGGTAGGTAAACCTGTATTCATCTGGTTGAGCTGGGATTCCAATGCCAGCGGTTTTGATAAAATACGCTGGGAGCGTGTATTTACCACGGTTAAAGGNGATGGNGANCCAACTTCGTTCTTACCATATTTCCTGATCGCCCTGGTTATTTTCTTTGGGTGGAAATTTTTCAAACAACGTAGAGAAGCATAGAAATGGATCCCGTTTTATTACATCCCTCCTATTTTGGACCTGTGAGCCAATGGGTTGCTTTTACAAAAGCTGAAGCAGTAGTATTTGAATCTGAAGATAATTACCAGAAACAAACCTATCGCAACCGCATGTATATATATGACGCGAACGGAAAACTGACTCTGAATATTCCAATTAAACATAGTGCTGCCTTAGGGCTCCCAAAAAAAACCAGGCAAAAATATCGGGATATACAGATCGAGAATGACTTCCCTTGGCAGTTGCAACACTGGCGAGCGTTTAAAGCGTCGTACCAGACCTCTCCTTTCTTCGAGTTTTACGAAGATGAATTAAGTCCACTTTACAAAAATAAGTTCAAATATCTACTGGATTTCAATTATCGCTGTATGGAATTTGTCGCCAATTCCTTGCAGATAGAATGGACTTTTGATCAAACATCAGAATTTGAACTGAAGCCGGAGGGAACTGTTGATCTTAGAATCCTTATAAATGCCAAATCAGATTCTGGGTTTGAAAGCGAGAGGTATCACCAGGTTTTTGAAGAGAAGCAAGGTTTTTTAAACAACCTGTGTGTTCTTGACCTTATCTTTAATGAAGGGCCAGCATCACTGGCTTACCTGAAGGAACAAAATTTATAGTTTAATTGAAGTAGTTACTGGGAAATGATCTGAGAAGTCAACTTCAAATCTTTGAAATTCGAGTATTTCCATATGCTTTTCTATCAATAAGAAATCGATACGAAGTGGAAAATAATTCAGTTTGAAGCTTTTTCCGAAGCCTGTACCAGCCGTTAAAAATGCATCGTTAAATCGACCATCCTGACGCACGAGGTCATAAATATAAGAGAAACTGGTATTATTAAAATCACCCATAATAATGGTCTTAAAAGGGGATCTGTCTACTTCTTTCATCATCATTTCTGCCTGTTCCTGCTGTAGAGAGAAGCCATAACCAATTCTACCAAGTAATTTCTTAGAATCTTCGTTCTTAAGATCGGTGATCCCTGGTTTAATATTTAATGACTGGAAATGCACATTAAAAATACGCAGTGTATCATTATTAACCAGAACATCGGCATATATTGCATTGTTATTCCCATCATGGGGGAAGTCTACGGAATGCTCCTTTAAAATTGGATATTTAGAAAAGATCGCCGATCCAAATTCTGAATTCTTACCCTTCAGCTTAACGTACTTATATGGATAGATTTTCGATAATTCGGCAGCACCAACATAATGTTCCTGCACACTAAGAATATCCGGATCCTTTTCTTTTACAAAAGCAGTGATCTTTTCAGGAATATCAGTCCTTTCGGTCCAGTTATAGGCGTTGAACATTCGAACGTTATAAC
>FUFK010039364.1_pt1 | contig 11765 bp, 6 predicted proteins | sample 1021851 | NCBI WGS metagenome assembly FUFK01 (sample SAMEA51879418, study PRJEB19060) | metagenome
CAGCGCTTCCAAGAACAGTGACTACCGTGATTGCAATGTTGAGGGTGGCGGGATCCATTACTTCTTATACAGCTGTTCATTTGTGACTCGATACAAATTCCAGATGCTCATGACACAGATGAGCAACCAGCCCAAGTGTGACCCCTGCATCATGCCTGCCATCGTGTAGTTGGCGACAGTTGCGATTGAAATAATAGATGCGATTTGTACAGCAAGCTTACGCATTCTAAGCGTGCCGTTGTAGAGAGCTGCCCAGATCTGGAAAGCTCCAGCCATGTGGGCGGCCACCTGCAGGATAGCCCAAGGCTTTCCCAGCTCGAACATAGCGAATGGGAGGATGCACATGTGCAGCACTCCGATCATGAGCTCGTTGGATTCCGAGTCACAATACTTGAGGAGGTACTTCGCCCTCGCCAGCCCTGTTTCCTTGAGTGGCATTAGATCTCTGTCTTCTTATGACCCTGTCGTTCGAAAAGCCAAAGTGATGGGCAGAACTTAGTCCACACTGCGACCTGAAGCATGCTGATCACAAAGACTACAGCTGCCCAGGATTGATACAATGCAGCCAGCGCAAGGACCAACGACTTTAGCAAATACACCATTCTTATTGACGTCCATTCTTTCATCAGATCATTTTGTTAAACTCCATAAAGGCCCAGATCAACTTCTTCCAGAACAGTTTCATCGCAGATCCTTTAGTTTCTTAATATCCTTCAATCCCTTTACAGCGACTGCAGCGGTACCGATGGCTCCGATTGTGTTGGCCACCTTGTCCTTTGCCCTCTTGCTTCTTTCAGGGCTAAAGCCGTCAGACTTTCGAGTCGCACGCTTGGTGCGTCTGTCGTTTCTACGGCTGGCTCTGTTTTTCTTTACGGCTCTTGGCATCACTTTCTGGATTTCTCGATGGTTCTTCCTGCGAAGTAGGCACCGAATGCGGTCAGCATAAGGATTTCCAGCAAAGATACATAAGAATCTTTGACGTTAAATGGCAGATTATCAAGGGAGTCTGCAACCATGGTGGCCATGAACATGACCATCAGGCAGATCAAGGTCACAGGTCTGATCAGCTTGGCCAGCTTCACGTCACTTCCCATGTCTGCCTTCCACCTGGCCGTTACGTTCTCTTGGAATCGGACCTCTGCCTCCACGGCTGCCGCTGACTCTGCGGGGTCAACGTCAGTCGTGTTGTCTAGCAGGCTCTTGACAACCCCCAAAGCTCCTCGATCGGGAAGAAGGTCTCCCGCCACGTCAAGCACGGAGGGAGCCTTCTCTTTGAGCCACTTGCCAAGGCCAGTATCTTTAATCTTCTGCCCTTTCATTCTCGTAGACTTCTTGCATGATTTGGAACAGCATCAGAGTATGGTTTCGGAATCTGTTCCCTTCGTACTCAATGGCGCCGTTGTAGTTGTCGTTGATCTTGTTCATCGCTCTCACTCTCTCCTCGTCTCCCATTCTGGCGTACTCCTCGGTGTTGATCAGAGCTTCGAGCTCTTGGTAGCGTTCCTTTCCTGAAGCCTCCATCAGCTTGTTCAGCTGCGTGGTGTTCAGGTAGAACGCCTCAGCCTGGAAATCTTCGTCCTGCATCCATGGGTAGTTGATGCCTGCTTGCTGCAGCTTCTTCTTGTATCTAGACGTGATGTTTGGCACGTTGATCTTGCGCTTGGATGCGTACCCTGGGGTTCCGCAAGCCTTGGTCAAGTCCTCAGTCTGCTCGTACAATCTGTAGATCTCGTTCGACACAGCATCAGCCTCACCCTGTCTGGACTTGGTGATATCGAAGATCTGATATGCGATGCCTGTGGTTCCTCTTGGGGTCTGCTTAATTGGGTTGCCCTTCCAGTCGATACGAACTGGCAGGTCTCCCAAACCAAACGTTCTGTCCTTAATGGTGTATGCCATCTGGGTCAGGATACGCTCGCCTCTGCTCATGTCCTTGGTGACACGAGTGTCTGGCAAGTACTCTCTGTCTCCTCTATAGAGGGCCGACAAGGTGTTTGGCAATGCCGTAGCGGACACAGCAGAGAAGGTTGTCTTCACCCACTTCTCAAACCCAGCACCCAAGTCCTCTGCGTCAGATGCGCTGATCACATCGATCAGTGTAGACATGCCCTGCATGAAGCTCTGGTCCATCATGTAGGTGATGCCAGAGAACGCACCCAGGCCGAACACGTCCTGGAGGGCGTGCGTAGCCATGTCCTCATCTTCTCTTTGTCTGAGCTCCGATCTGTCTACAGACTTAGCTGTAGCTCCAATCACNGCCCCCAAGATGCCCAGCTTGTTGTANCCCACGAACACGTCGTCAGGCTGGTGAGATGGGTCTTCGCCNCTCACCCAGCGCTGAACGCCTGTAACGTTAATGCTGCTTGGCGGGAACTGATCGTAAGAGATGTTTCTCTTCTCGTCATCGCTCCAGTCGAGAGCCTCTGAGATGAGTCCTTCACGGATCAAAGCCACTGCAGTCTGTGACACCATGGTTCCCACAGCGATCTTGCCGAAGTCCTGAGCTGCACCCCTCGCGTCTCCGTGAGAAAGCTTCTTCAGGATGGACGGGCCAGCTACGTATGGTGATACATAGGTCAAGGTTTCGATAAGCATGTTCGCTGGAGTCCGAACGTAAGGCATGTTGGATCTGACGAGGAACTTGGCGAAGGCCTTTGAGTCCATACCTGGAACCCATGACATGCCCTTGCTGATCATTCTCTCTAAGAATCCGATTGCATCCTCAGCCATGTCAGACATGTTCGTTCTCTCCTGGAACGTCAGCTTGCGTCCCTCTCTCTCAGCTGCCTCTCTCTGCTTCTTGGTTGGGTGCTTGATGAAGTTCTTCAGTGCGTCCCCCTCCAGTCCCTGAGCGCGGCCTGCTTGATAAAGCTCGATGCCCTCCACGTATCTTCTGAATGGTGTATCACCCAGAGTCAAGAATCGGAACATGGTTTCTGCTGGGATACCGAGAGTACCCTGCACCGCAAGCTTCATGCGCTGCATGTTAGACACGGTGCCGTCAGGACCGAGAGGCAAGTCACCCTTACCCATGGCAGACATGAGTGATCTGAACGGAGCGAATCCTCTGTGGACTCTCCACTCAGTCACGTCAGCCTCCTGTCCTGTTGCGATCGTGTCCAGTGCCTCGACGAATCCCTGACCAAACTTACGCAGTCCGTACATGTAGGCGTTGATCGAGTAGTTGCGCTTCATTGGCGACTCGATCCCGAACATGTTGATCAGTCTCTCCACTGGCAGGGCGATGGCATCCACGGCCACCTTGCCAAGAGCGTTTATCATGTTTGCCCCCACGTTTGTGATCTGGGACATTGGCGTCAGCAAGTTACCCTGGATCAGCATGGTCCCAATCTCACCCCATCCGCGCTCCACGACACCATTGGAGAAGGTGTCGAGTTCACGCTCGGTCATCTTGACTCTGCGTGTAGCTGCCTCAAGCTCTACCTCAACGTCCTCACCAGCAATGGCCTGCTTCATGAGAGCTTCATGCTCTGCTTGGTAGCGGAACAAGTCGCTGGCCATTCTTTCAAGGCGCTGCTTCTGTGAGTCTGAGAGTCTGTTTCCTCGCTTTGCAACGGCGCTCTCGATGATGGAGACGATTCCCGCAGGCGAGCTAGACTTGAGCTCTCTGAGGTGTCTCAAAAGGCGTCCAGCAGTAGTACCCATGGCGGCTGCCTGCTCGACCAAGAATGGAACAGCATCACCATCACCTCGTGCAACGGCTCTGTTGATCAGCTCTGAGGTCGCCAGGACGCCCATGTCGTCGTTTCTGCTCTGCAAGCTGGCCAATCCCTGACCGCTCATCATTGAGATCAACTCTGCGTCTGTCTTCTCTTCGAGGTTGCCTTTGGCTTCCTTCAGGCTCTGAGGCGTAAAGTAGTTCTTCGGGTTGTTGATGATGTCACCGCGCTGGCCTGGGTACTTCCTGGCCATGCGCCCTGCAGTCTTGCGAATCTTGAGGAGATTAGATGCTCTGCTTTCTGCCTCTTCCATTCTTGCTGCCACCTCGCTCTCGTTGAGAGCCACCTTAGATTCGATAGGCATGTTGTCGTATGCAGCCTCCAGCTCCACGTCGTTGAGGAACTCGACACCGTTGCGCTCTGCCATAATCTTGAATCTCTTCAATGCCTTTGTGTACTTAGGCCCCCGCTTGACTCTCTTGGCTCTCTCTTCTGCTGTCTCCTTTCTGCCCTGCTCAAGGATCGGATCGGTGTAGCTGTAGTACTCGATGTCTCCACGCAGGTACACTGTGTTNCCCACGATGGTCGCTTCTTCGGCAGACTTGATGGGTCTGCCTGCAGCGTCCACGAACACGTTGTGCTTGAATGGATTGAAGAATGCCTTCACCCCATCGAAGTTCATGTCGTCGATGTTTCCAGTCAAGAACTCGCCGTCGACACTGGCCATAGGAAACTTGTTCTCTTGGAAGGTAACGATCTTCTTGCGAGCGTTCTGATTGACGTTNAGGTTTGGATTCTTNACCATCACGGCACCAGCGTACTTCAACGCCTCGCCTGTAAGNGGTCTTGTCGTGAAGTGTCTGTACTGGCACGCCAGTGTTCTTCATGACGTTCAGGTTGAGTCGGATACCGACCTTCTGTCCTTCCTTAATCTCTACATTCTTAGCGATGATTCGTCTAGACGTGGCGTCCGTAGACAACGCCTCGTCTACGACTCTGTTCGTGAGGCGCTCTCCATCCTTGAGAACCTTGAGCTCTGTGGCAGCCTTTCTCTTTCTGAACAAGCTAGACTCTGTTGCGTCTTGCTTCCCTGCCTGTGTCGGGAACATGACGAGCTGAGATGTTCTATCAACATCACCCATGGTGATCGGAGGCAGAGACTTCATACCCGCTCCGTATGTTTTGTACGGATCAGAAGGTTTTACTGCACCGCTCTCATCAAACACACTCTGATCTCTAGCGCCCAAGAAGATCTGCCTGTCCGCGAAGATGAGCTGACCAACCTGAGAGTTTGTGAGGTTCAAGTCGTACTTCTCGTTCAGGTGCTGAGTTGCTCTTGACACAAACTGCGCTGCTTGCCTCTTTACCACGCTGCTTTCGCTGACTGCAGGGTTTTGCATTCTTTCGACGGCGCGTTTAATCGTATCGATTTTAGGGTCTCCTAGTGGCAGACTGTCGATTTTTTCTTCAGCCTTGGTGTCGAGATCTTTGGCAATCTGAACTGCTCTATCGACAATCTTCTTGTCTTGACCAGTCATAGACTTAAAGTCAAATCCTGGCTGGGAGGCGATTTCACTTGCCGCCTCAATCACCTGAGCATTCGTCCAGTCGAACCCAGTTCTTACTCCGTTTACTGCGGCTCCTTCAGAGAGGTCAATATCCAAAGCGCTTGCCAATGACATGACCCCGCTCAGGTATTTACCTTGAGCGCTAAAGAAGATTCCGTCAACCAATGTAGCTGTGTTCAAGACGTGCGTGTCAACTGTGATAACATCTGCCAGTCCAACACCTTCTGGGGAAGCCACTCCTGGGAATGTCTTTTGATTCATGTTCAGCATCCATGCTCCAACCTTTTGGCCAAAGATCTTTTGACCCATGGTCTGACCCTTGACCTTCACTCTGTCTCCTTTGTACTCGGACACAAGGAAGCCGAGAAGCCTATCCCAATCAATACCTCCCTCTTCATTAACGAACGGTCCGTTGGCATCGATCTCTTGTTTCAAGGCTGTTTTCACCGCCTTAGGGATGCCTTTTCTTGAGTCCAAGTTGCCGTTAATCAGTTCGTTAAGCTTGTTGATTGCGATAACGTAGCTTCTCTTGGCGATACCGCTCGCCCCAGGAATCTTATCCTTTGACACCAGCTTGGAGAGCTGTGTGCTGATCCCCATCGGCGTGTTCGCTTTCTCCATCTCGGAAGACTTGAGAAGCGCGAGAGCTGCCTCCACGTTTGGCTTAGACGTGTTCTTTGCAGATAGGAGAGCTACGAAGGTGTTCAGCTTAGCCATGTTGTCTTTAAGACTTCCAGTAAGCACTCCGCTCTCGATGGCTTCTTTAACCTTTGCTTCACCCTCGGTGTTGTAGTTGTCAAAGAAGTCGATAGGATTTTCGTTTCCAAACTTTTCGGCAAGAAGCGCTTGAGCTTCAGGTGATCCGTCAAGATAAGTTCCAAGAAGGTTTGCGAACATCATGCCCGACTGACTCATACTCGTAACCTCTCCAGTCTCAATATCAACCCTTGATCCATCCTTCTCCCGTCTAGAGTATGCGAAGTTCGTCATGATGAACTCACGAAGAGCTTCGTATGTTTCAGCCTTTCCGCTAGGCTTCTTCATTCCCATCTCTCCTAATGACTCAGCAATCCTCTTAATCATGGTTGGAGTCAGTGAGCCCTTGTCCACAAGGAATGAAAAAAGAATATCAGAGGCTCTAGACTCTGGGTTGCCCCCGAACTTAAACTCCTTGCCCTGCGCCTCAGCCTCTCTCTTGATNAGACCCTCAACGTGATTCTTAAAACCATCNACCTTCTCNTGGAAGCCTGGNCTCTTGTCGAATCTAGATGGCTGCGCCATGCCTCGCTCCTCAGCTCTCTGAATCTGACGCAGGATAGGGCCAGTCTTGGCTCTAACTCGCTTTGCTACGACGCTTGAGATCAAGCCCTGCGATTCAGCTGCGGCAACCATCTTGTTGATTTCAAGAGCAGTACCCTTGATTCCACCTGGACTCAGAAGGCCACTCTTTCTGGCTCCGTAGGTCTTGATTCTGTCCACGTCGATTTTGTTTCCATCGACGTCAGTGAACCCGTAAAGGTCTTGATCGACCCCCATGTCTGTAGCTTTCTTCCACCAGTTGATGAAGTGCCACTGGTCTCTGAATGTCTTGCTCTTTGCGAATCCTCCGATGTCCTTCTTGCCCTCTCCAAACCCGTAGTGCTTGTAGATGGTCTTCTGGAAGTTGACAGTGACTGACCCGTCTTCGTTCTTCTTGAGCTTAGCGGGTGACACCATAGCCGACGCCATGTCTGTAGAGATCGTGTCGTCGGTCTTGATGTTTGATCCAAAGGTGACGCCTTGATCCTGAGCGAGAGAAAACTTGGCGATGATGGACTGCATGGAGTCGTTGCTTGAGATGGCAAACTCCTTACCTCCACCCATGGTCAACATCATTTTGTTGATGGCGACTCTGATTCGATCGATGATGCTCATCTCTGTGGAGTCTGACGCAAACGCAGACAACAACTCGATCACACCCTCTTCGAACACCTCGTGCTCTGGCTTACCGCTATCCTTGTAGCTCTGCTCCTTTGCCTCCAGTCTTGCGAGGAGCTCTGGATTGCGTCCAGCGATCTTCTTCAGGTTCTCCTTGAAGGCCTTGGCCGCGTCAGGATTGGTGAGGTACAGCTTCGAGATGGCGTTGCCGATCACGGCGTGCATGACCTCCTCCTGAACCGTAGCCTTGAAGCTCTTCGTCTTCTTCAGTCCCGCTGAGAACTCAAGCGACTGGTTTTGCCTGATCTGAGACGGGTTGATGTGAATCGTTCTGGTTCCTGGCGTGTACAGTCCACCCCATGTGGCGCCATGCTTACCGTTGTCAAGCGAATTGGCTGCATCGGGGTTTGGATACAGGGCGATCTTGATACCAAGGAAGTCGGCCAGCTTCTGGAATCTGTTAAGGACACCTGCTTCGTCCGCTGTGAGGCCAGCATCCCCTTCCTTCCATGCAGACTTTCCGTCCTTGCCACGGGGCGTCTGAACAACGCCCTCTGGCAACTTCTGATCCACCTCAGCCTTTACCTCAGACTTCTTTGGCGGGTTGTCAGCGTGAGCCTGATCGATGTCGTCGAAGCTAAACTCCTCGCTAGAGTCCTTCTTGCCTTCGCTTTCAGCGAGCACCTTTTCTGTAGCGGCCATGCCGTCCTCATAGGTCTCGACCATAGGTCCGTCGCCTGCCTTGCCCTCACCCTTGGTGAAGAACACCAGGTCTGGCTGATCCTTCAAAGGAGAGTTGTCGGCATCCCAGCCGTCAGGTGCGTACTCTGGATTGAACTTGATGCGAGCCACAGGCTTGTATCCGTTCTTGATGTAGATTGCCTCAAGCTCAGTTCCGTAAGCGTCGAAGTACTTACCACCGTAGCGAGCTCTGGCCTTTTGCATGAGGCCAGAGACTCCCTTCTGAGAGGAGTCAGGTGACTTGAACAAGCCTCCCATGTATCCGTCTGCCTTCACGTATGCACCAGCCATGCCGTCCTCAGAGATGAAGAGCTTGCCTCCACCATCCAAGATGGCCTGAGCTTCTTGCTCGTTGATCTGAGTAACCTGCAAAAACTTTTTGTCATCTCTCTCCTTGGCCACTTCAAATGCCTTCGCCATGGCGGTTGCGTACTCAGCCGCTGTGGCCTCACGCACACCTTCGATGCCGTCGAGGCTTGCTGAGCGAGTGTCAGCTTCTTGAGCGGTCTCGATGCCGAGCACACCAGCGATGCTGTCTGCTGCGTCTCTTACCTTCTGAGCGTTCTCGTCAGACTTGTTGCCTTCGTATTCTGATCTGGCGTCTGCGTAGATCTTGATGGCGTCCTGAAGGATGGCCTTCTCGTCGTTTACCGCTGCAATTTCTGCCTCTAGGTCAGCCACGTCTTCTGGGGAGGCTGTTCCTTCTGCCAGTTGTTTGCGGGTCTCGTTGAGTCTGGCGTTGAGGTCGGCCTCTTTCTGCGTGAGCTTGTCGACCTCCACTGTGGCGTCCTCACTCATACCTGTAGTGCGCTGCACTGGGTCGAGCTTAATGTCCTTTTCGAGTGAGCTCTCGATGGCGACACGCTCCTTTGCCTTCTTTACGAGATCCTCCTTGAGGGCTGCCTTCAAGTCCTCTTCCAAGTTGGGGTCTTTGAGCTGACCCTCAAGCTGATTGATCTCGATATCGAGGCGCTGCAACTCCTCAGCCTTGACTGGGTTTGCAATCACGAGCTTGCTGTAGTAGTCAGCACGCTCGCTCTGCTTAGCCTTAGCTTCGTTCTCAAGTCTGATGGCTTGCTGCTCAAGGTTCTTTCTCTCCTGTGGAGTGGTGGCTTGATCGATCTTGGACCGAATGACACCAGCTCTAGCTCTCAGCTCTGAAGCCTCGTTACCCTCTTTGCTGTAGCGGGATTCTGCCAAGGCCTCAGCTCTAGAGCTTGTAGACAACTCAGAGATGTTGAGCTCAGAGACCTGTGACCCGAACTTGACGCGAGAGTTGTTGATGGCCTGACGAATGATACGTTTGGCGGCCTCTTCGTCACCCGAGTCAAGTGCCTCTTTGACCGTGCTGTAAGAGAATCTGAACGCGCTTTCAAATGCAGTGCCCACAAGCTGAACTCCGCTGCGTCTAGCCTCCTTCTCCAAAAAGGTTCTTACCTCATCAGCAGAGGGCTTCTGAGCTTTCTTGGCTTCGTCCACACGAGCCTGCAGCTCAGGGTCTCTCTTGATGTCAACACCGTCGAGAATCTCCCCGCTTTTGATCATGGACTCAATGTCAGCCTGTGACACCTTTTGGCCGTTAATCTTGTAGCTAGGCACTGTAGATGTAGCCAGAGTTACAGACCCCATAGGTAGCTCAGCCACCCCCTCAAGGACAGCCTCAAATGCGTCGATCTCTCCGTCAGACACAAGCTGTGCCACTGCTTCTCCAGTGGACGCTCCGACGCCTTCAAGACCCATAGACAAAGCCTGCTTACCAACAGAGCTAGTTACACGACCAGTCTTGGCTGCCAATCCAACAGCCTTGCCTGCGCCAGCAACAGTGAGTGCGTCAAAGATCGCGATGGTTACACCACGAGCGATCGCTTTGTTACGCATCCGATCGGTGATCTGCTCGTCGTTGAAAATTTCTTTAAGGTTGTCGCCAGTCGTTGGCAATCCTCTCTTGTAGAGCTCTTCTTTTGCAATCTCAAGAATGGTGGCTTGAGCGTCAACCATACCAGAGAGCGAGCCGATGGCACCCTTTGTGAATCCAGTCAAGAATCCAGCACCACCACCGATAGCGGTACCCACTGGGGTGGCGAGAGATCCAGCGGTAGCCCCAACAGCAGAGTATGCAGTACCAGTCGCAGTACCTACAGCTGCCATAGCTCCGAGCGTGGATGCTTCTGTTCCACTGCCAAACATCTGACCGAGAGAGCGAGCAACGATCTCCAATCCAGCAGCCTTGTTGCTGCCCATGATGGCCATCTTATCCCAAAAGCCTAGCCCCTCTTCGCCGAGCTGTTCGTTCATTTTGGCACCCGATGCAGACAATCCTAACTTGTCTACTCGGTTAATAGCCTCAGCAAGCTCGTTGAAAGAGCCCTCTCCATCGAGAGCGCCAAGCAACTCAGTGCCCATGCTGCCCTCGATACGTCCACCCTTAAAGGCTCTGGCGTATCCGACCATCTGATCGAAGAAGCCTTCGAAGATGGTGTCGTCTGTAGCGTTGTTGGTGAAGTCCCAGAACGAAGCAGCAGCGCTCTCTAGAGCGTTGTCCTCTTCTGACTGAAGGCTTAGGTTTGTCTCAGTCTGACTTGATTGGGCTATCGTCTTCGGAAGTTGCTTTTGCTGTCCAGAAGATGAAACGTCTTGACCAGATGAGAATGTCGATTGCCCTTGATTTGTCGTAGAGCGTGACGATCCTAAAACGGAAGTTCCTGCGGAAGTAGTTGATCTTGGTGAGTTTTTATTGAGTGTACTGTAGACAAGTTGCTCGGCTTGAGACCTGTCAAGATTATATTGAGGGGAGTTCACGAGAGTATTGATGATATACTCTTCGTTTCTCCCGCCGCCACTAAGGTTGGTAATAAGCTGTACTGCTTGCTCGTTCATATTCGCAGATCTTTACCTGCAAATATACTCAATAATAGCCAGGAGGTTAAACGCCTCTATTACGGTTAAGATCCCGAAAGCCCCTCATACACATCATCGAGCCAGTCTCTGCCAAGTTGATCAGCCACAGTGTTCCATGTTGCAGATCCCTTCTCAATCAAGATGTGCTGAATCTCTGGATCTCCATTTTCAATCTTAAAGTAAATCCTCATTGTGTTTGGAGGGTCTCCAGCAGAAACGGAGAATCTGACTGGACGCTGCATTTGATCTTGTGGATTAGCGTCCCTTTGAAGCCCGTGATTATATGTCCTGATTCTTTGACCTCTAGTGTTAGAGTTTCTTCTTCTGTCTACCGCATGAGTTCTTCCTGCATTACCAGAAGCTTCAAGTACGTCTTCCTCAATAATCTCAGACTTTGGCGCATTGGTCAAGTTGATTTCAAGAGCAGCCTGGGCATCGAGGTCGTTTACGTTGACGTAATTCTCATCGTATTGAGAAGAGTCTTCGCTTACTCCGTTCCAGTCAAACTGATAAACGACTTCTGTCTGCCCCGTGTCGAAGTTACCCTGAGAAGCTTCTAGAACCACATCGAAAGCATCTGGATTAGCTGCGTCTGCATCTTCCTGTCTTTGCTGCTCAGCTCTGTATGCGTCCTCTGCTGCTGCCTTAGCGTACTTCCTGTAAGCGTCCTCCCTCTGGTCCTCGTTGAGCTCAACTTTAGGATCCATGCCTCTGTCGTTTTTATACCAGCGTTCAGCGTTGATCTTCTCAAGAGAGTCATTTACAATGCCAGAGTAGATCTTTGTCTCAAGATCTTCCTGGCTACCAGGCATGTCAACCGTACCGTGCTCTGGCCAGTACGTATCGGGCTGACGAATGTCAGTTGCCACCAAGTTCTGCCTGAAGTTCTCTTCGTCGAAGTGGTCGTTGATGCCAGTTCCGTCGTTCATCACGAACTGACCGTTCTCATCAACAGTAACGG
>FUFK010061626.1_pt1 | contig 11765 bp, 13 predicted proteins | sample 1021851 | NCBI WGS metagenome assembly FUFK01 (sample SAMEA51879418, study PRJEB19060) | metagenome
CTGTTGGTGGCCCTGCTGCTCTCGCTGCTGACCGGTGGTGCCTTGTTCTCTCAGCTGGAGCGCCTGATGCAGCAGGTGGAAGCGGGCAAGTTCAAAGCGGTTGATTTCGACAACTTCGACGAATTCTANCTGAGNGCCTTNNCNNNTGGAAGCGTTNNTTCGCCGGGCCTGATTTCNCAACTCGACGNATTCTTNNGCCCTTAAGCGAAGCCGCTGTTCTGCTTTGTCGGGTTNCGTCCCCGGGCAGAATGGATNCGCTCCCGCCTCATGGACGTGACAACCCTGTCTGCGGCTGTCTCCACCCGTCGTCTCCTCGTGGTGGAAGACGACGACAGCATCCGGGAAACAGTCGGAGAGGCCCTGCGCGCGGAAGGTTTTGAGGTGCAAACCTGCGCCGATGGCGCCTCAGCCCTCAATCTGATCACCGCTGAAACTTCAGATCCGGTGGATCTGATCGTGCTCGATCTGATGCTCCCCGGCTTGGGGGGGCTTGACCTTTGCCGCGAGCTCCGTCGCATCAACAACACCACCCCGATCCTGGTGATCAGCGCCCGAGACAGTGAGACCGATCGGGTGCTGGGGCTTGAGGTGGGCGCCGACGATTACCTGGTCAAACCCTTTGGGCTGCGCGAACTGGTGGCCCGCTGCAGGGCCTTACTGCGGCGGTCAAGTCAATCGGAGACGTCGCCCTCCCAACAGCATTCCTTCACTCACGCCAACCTGTGCCTGTATCCCAGTGAATGCAGGGTCACCCGGGATGGAACGGACCTCACACTCTCTCCCAAGGAATACAAGATCCTCGAGCTGTTCATCCAGAACCCCAAGCGCGTCTGGAGTCGCGATCAGCTGCTGGAGAAAATCTGGGGTGTCGACTTCATCGGTGACACCAAAACCGTGGATGTTCACATCCGCTGGCTGCGGGAAAAGGTTGAGCAGGAGCCCTCATCGCCTCAGTTGATCCGTACGGTTCGCGGCTTCGGGTATCGCTTCGGCTGAGGGTGCTGTGGTGATCTCCGCCGCACTCGGCTTTGCAGCTGGCATTGGGATCACGCTTCTGCTGCAGCGTCGACGCCGCGTTCTGGCGTCCAAGCGAACGTCGAAGCGAACGTCCAAGGATCGCTCCATCGTCTTGAACGCTCCCCAGCTGCTGGCCTGGATTGATGCGGCCACCCAGGGCTGGATGATCCTGGCCCCGGACCACTCCATCGCCTACATCAACGACCGGGCCGAACGCCTTCTTCATATCCCCTCCAATCGCCTGGTTCGTGGCATGAAGCTCCGGGATGTCCTCGACATTCCTGTCTTGGAGGAGTTGATCTTCAGCAGCCGCTATCAGCTGCGTTCCCAGCGTTGTGAATGGGATCAACAGGGGACCCCGCTGGAGGCGGTTGTTCTGCCGGGCAGTGACGAATGCTGGCTGGTGCTGATCCAGAGCCGTCAGTCCCTCGAAGCCCAGCAACAGCAGCAGGAACGCTGGGTGAGTGATGTGGCCCATGAGCTCAAGACCCCCCTCACCGCCCTGATGCTGGTGAGCGATCGGCTGGAACTGGCCGTCAAGGAAGACGACACGGCTCTGGTGCAACGGCTGCAGAAGGAACTCCGGCGTCTTCAGCTGCTGGTGGAAGACCTGCTGGAGCTGTCGCGGTTGGAAAACAGCCTGCCGCAGGACGACAGCGAGCATGTGCCCCTCACCCTGGAGGATCTGGTGGACAGCGCCTGGGGATCCATTGGCCCGATCGCGGAGGAACGGCGGGTGACGCTGCAGCTGGACCGCAGCGAATCCGGCCCCCTGCGTGGTGATCAGCGCCGGTTGCACCGTGCGGTGCTCAACCTTCTCGACAATGCCCTGCGCTACTCCCCTGATGAGAGCAGCATCGACGTGTCCGTCCGCCAGAGCGGCGGCTGGTGGTTGCTCAGCATTCGTGACCATGGCCCTGGCTTGAGTGAGGCCGATCTCACGCGCATGTTTCAACGCTTNTATCGGGGGGATCCCTCCCGNACCCGCTCCAANCGCAGCGGCAGTGGCCTGGGACTGGCNATCGTGCAGCAGATCGCCGTNAACCATGGCGGNCGCATCGAAGCTCGCAACCATCCCGCCGGTGGAGCCTGCATGGATCTGCTCCTGCCCCGGGAACCCCTGCAATGACGCGCCAGCGCCTGCAGAAACTGATCGCTGCTGCCGGCCTCTGCTCCAGGCGCCGGGCTGAGGAATGGCTGCAGGCCGGCCGCGTGACGGTGGATGGACAGGTCGCCCGCGTTGGCGACCAGGCCGATCCGCAGCAGCAGACGATTCATGTGGATGGTCAGCCGTTGCCGTCCCGTGGTGTGGCGCGGGTTCTGCTGATCAACAAGCCGGTGGGGGTGATCTGCAGCTGCGATGACCCGCAGGGTCGCCGCACGGTGCTGGACCTGCTGCCCCCGNAGCATCGGGCTGGTCTTCACCCCGTTGGCCGTCTGGATGCCGACAGCCATGGNGCGCTTCTGCTCACCGATCTGGGTGAGCTCACCTTGAAGCTCACCCACCCGCGTTACAGCCACGCCAAGACCTACCGGGTGTGGGTGAAGGGTGTGCCGCCGGAGCCGGTCCTCGATCGCTGGCGTCGGGGTCTTCCTCTGGATGGTCGCTTGACCCGCCCCGCTCGGGTGCGCCGGTTGCGGGCCTGGGGTGACCGCTCGCTTCTGGAGATTGAGCTGCGGGAAGGGCGCAACCGACAGATCCGCCGGATGGCGGAAGCCCTGGGCCATCCGGTGCTGGACCTGCAGCGCACGGCCATTGCCGGGTTGCCGCTCGGTGATCTGGCCGAGGGGTGCTGGATCTGGTTGAGCGAGGGAGAATGGAAGCCCTTGCTCAAACGGGCTGACCCGATGGAGTGGCCCAACAGCCCATGCGACTGAAGCGTCCAGGACTTTGGTGGCGACGTCCGCGCAAGGGTTCCAGCCCTGATGCCGGCACGGTTGAGGCCCAGGAGCAGCAGCGTCAGGATCTGGGGCTGCTGCTGCGACGGCGCCGCGAGGAGCTGGGCCTCTCGCTGCGTGATCTGGCCAATGAGACCCGGATCACCACCCCCGTGATCGAGGCCCTGGAGCGGGGCTGGCGTGATCGCCTGCCCGAGCGGGCCTACCTCGCCTCGATGCTTCCTCAGATCGAGCGTCGCCTGGCCCTGCCCGGGGGATGCCTCGACCCCCTGCTTCCCCCGCCGGTGTTGCTCCGCCGCGGACCCGCCAAAGCGGGCCTGGGTCGCTTCACCCTGGGCAACATCGATGTGTTCACCACCTGGCAGGGAACGGTCGTTTATGCGGCGGTGATCGCCTTCAGCCTGCTGGCCATCAACCGTCAACAACAGGACCTGGCCCTGCGCAACAGCCTCAGCCTCGAACCCGTGCGTGCTGATGTGGAGGCGATCAGCCGTGGTCCGAACCCGGTGGGTTCAGACGAAGGCATCGCGGCCCTGCGCCCCCTGGAACAGGTTCAGAAACGCACGCCTCAGCAGTGGCTTGATCTGGTGCGGGATGCCCTGCCGCAGTCCCAGGGGGTGCTGGAGGTTGTTGTGGCTGAGCCAAGAGAGCTGCAGCTCTCCAGCGGTGGGGGAGATCGGGTTCAATTCGCAACGAGCGCCGGCACGCTCACCCTGCAGTTGATGGCCCCGATCGAGGTGCGCCTGGACCCTCCGGCTGGTGCTGAGGATCAGGTGCTCTGGAATGGAGAGCCTCTGCCCGTGGATCAAGAGCGGCCGGGGATCTACCGGGTCAACAAATTGCCGGCTCCGGAGAGCGACCTCCCCCAGACCGCTCCCCTGCTCCCGTAGCCGCCCAGGGCATTCCCCAGCGCGGCATCAAAGCTGCCCAGCCTCCAGCTCCAGTTGCCTTCGCAGGTGCCGGGGGTGTTGAACCTGGCCCGGTCGTCGAGGTGCATCAGGTCCTGCAATGGGGCGATCACCAGGCCTGCGGTTGTGGCAAAGGCCATGTCGAGCAGATGCCAGGCCGGAGCACTGATCTCACCATTCACCCGCGTGGCGATGCGGGCGCGGCTGTCGGCATCCANCNCGTTCCACCAGCCCAGCGTTGTGGGGTTGTCGTGGGTGCCGGTGTAGACGACCCAGCGATGCCCATCGGTGTTTTCCGGCAGATAGGGGTTGTCGGATGCGCCGTCGAACGCGAACTGCAGCACTTTCATGCCCGGCAACCGGAAGGCATCGCGGAGTTGTTCCACATCCGGTGTGATCACGCCGAGATCCTCGGCAATCAAGGGGAGAGAGCCACCGGCATCCCTGCGCAGCTTGCGCAGCAGGGCGTGACCCGGCGAGGGCTGCCACTGTCCGTTCTCTGCGGTGCTGTCTCCTCCGGGGACGGCCCAGAAGGCCGCAAGGGCCCGGAAGTGATCCAGGCGCAGCAGATCCACCATCTCCCGCTGGCGCGCAATTCTTTGCCGCCACCAGCGGAAGCGCGTGATNCGATGCTGTCCCCAGCGGTACACCGGTGAGCCCCANAGCTGTCCGGTTGCCGAGAAGTAATCGGGCGGAACACCGCTCTGGGTGGTGAGCTGGCCGTTCTCCTTGACGGTGAAGAGCGAACGGTTGCTCCAGACATCGGCGCTGTCACTGCTCACATAGAAGGGCAGATCGCCAAACAGCTGGATGCCCAGGTTGGTCGCCTGGCGGCGGATCGCCTGCCACTGCCGGTCGAGCTGCCATTGGATCAGCTGTTCCCGCAGCAACGCGTCATGGTGTTGCTCCGCCCAGGNCCGCAGGGCTTTGTTGTCATGCCGNGCCAGCGGCAGCGGCCACTCCCACCAAGCGGTGTTGTGTTGATCGTGCAGAACCTGGAAACGGGCATGGTCCTGCAGCCAGCTGCGCTGTCGTTGCGCCCAGCGCTCGAAGGCGGCATGTCGCGATGGATCCTGCTCAGGCCAGGCGGCAAGCAGGGCATCCCCCAGGGCACTGGCCCGTTGCTGGGCCAGGTTGAACTCCACACGCTCCGCACCCTCCAGCGCTGCATCAGCCCCTGGAGCGGCCCTGAGTGCTTCTTCGCCGATGAACCCCTCGTTGGCCAGGTCCTGGCCGTCGAGGAACCAGGGGTTCAGGGCATTGCAGGAGGGAGAGCTGTAGGGCGAGCCGGTGGGATCCGGCGGGGACAGGGGCAGCATCTGCCAGACGCCGATGCCATGGTCGGCCAGCAGCTGGAGCCAACGGCGGCAGGGCTCACCAAAGCTGCCGCAGACGGGGCTGCCCGGCAGGGCGGTGGGATGCAGCAGCACCCCGGTGCTGCGCCCCCTTCCGGCCTTGGCCGGGTCAACGGTGGACTGATCCATGGGGGGGCCTTGGTCACCCAAGGATGGCGGCTTCAGAACAGCGCCGCATCCCCCAGGTCCTGCCCGGCCATGCCCTCCCGGGCCACGCGCTCAAAGAACTGCTCCAGCGTGTCGGTTCCATAGGACGGCGTGGCATCCGCGTCGTAGCACTGCTTCTGCTCATCCCAGACGAGCATCGATTCGCTGGCGTAGTAGCGGCCGATCCGACCAAATTCCGCCGTGTCGTTGATGCCTGGGAACACGCGAGCCAGGGCGTCCAGCACGGCGATCGGTGCATCCATCAGGGCAATCGGCACCGACAGCATCCGTTCGGGCTTGTTCAGAGCGCGGAAGAGCATCTCTCCCTGCTCCCGGGCGCTCAGCGCCGGACCCGGCCCCCCAATCGGCAGCACCTGGTTGCGTTTGGACTCGTCATGGATGCAGTCGGCCATGAACCGGGCCAGATCGGCTTCGCTGATCGGCTTGCAGCTGGCCAGGGTTCCGCCTCCGAACATCACGTAGGGGCCGCCCTTGCGGCAGCTTTCCACCTGTCCGCCCAGGCTTTTGAAAAAGGCGGTGGGGCGAACGATGGAGTGGCTCATCTCCTCATCNGCCTGCAACACGGCTTCGAAGGCCAGCTTCGCCTTCTGAAATTCCAGCAGCGGCTTCTGCACNCAGATGGCCGAGAGCAGCACGTAGTGGGCCACCCCGGCCGCCCGTCCCTGCTCGTAGGTGTTGAGGGTGGCTGCGTGGTCAATCGCCCAGGAATCCTTGCGGCCGCCGGTGCGGGACGCCAGGCAACTCACCACCACATCCGTGGGTTGATCGAAGGCCTCGGCGGCGATTGAGGCTGGATCGGTGACATCCCCGAAGCGCACCTCAGCTCCCGGGAAATCGGCGATCACCTCGTCCCTGCTCTGACGACCACCGATGCCGCTGCGCTCGCGGGCGAAGGCGATCACCTGGTAGCCCCGNTCCACCAGTTCCTTCACCACAAAGCGGCCGATGTAGCCCGTGGCTCCGAACACCACCACGCGCACCTGTTCGGGTGGTCGGCTGCGGTAGTCGTGGCGGAGGGACATCGATGACGGCTTCACGGGGCCCAGGCTAGGAACTGGAGATCTGGGCGAAACTAAGCGCCATTGCGGTTCGTCCAGCGAAATGAACTGGTTGTCGCCANCCCGAGTTCGCGGTGCGCTGTGTGTCGGTGCTGCCGTGCTGGGGATTGGTGTGACCGGGTGGTTGATGGCGACCCTCTGGCCAAAACCCGATCGCGTTGCCGCGGGCGCTCCGCTGAGTGCGGATCAACCTGAAACTCTGGCCCCCTTCCCGGANGTNCCGGTGACGGTGTTGGTGATCGGTGTTGATGCGGATCGGCTGGGTGCCGCCTCCAATCAGGCTGCGCCCAAGGGGGCCCCCAATGCCGATGCACTGCTGTTGCTTCGCATTGCCGCCCAGGAGCCGCTTCAGGTGCTCCAGATCCCCACGGAGCTCGGNGTTCAGCTCCCTGGNGAAGANAATCCNGGCCCCTTGGCTCAGTTGTGGCGACGGGGTGGCGTCAGTCTTCTCAGCGATGCCATCCGCGACATTGTTGGTCTTCAGCAGGGTGATCCCAAGCGCTATGTGGTGATGCCCCGTGCCGCCCTGCGCCGCCTGGTGGATGGTCTGGGCGAAGTGGAGGTGGTGTTGAGCGACTCCTACAAACGCCAGGACAAGACGCAGGACTACACCGTCATGCTCCAGGCCGGACGACAGCGTCTCAACGGTGCCCAGGCGGAACAGCTGGTGCGCCATCTGCCCGATCCCAAGGCTGTCTCCCAGCGTCGCCNGCGCCAAAACATCCTTGTTGAGGGTCTGATCGAACAGGTCAAGGCCCCCAGTGGAATCGAAGTGATCCCTGGTTTGGTGAACCAACTGAACACTGAGCTGGAGACCAACCTCAGTCGTNCGGAGCAGCTGAGCCTGGCCGCGGCGATCATCGCNAGCCCTGAACCCGCACGGATCANCCGGCTGCCCCTGGCCGAGCGGGCCGGTGAGCAGACCTTGCGCCANATCGACGCCGGCGCCAGCCTTCCCCTCTGGCCCCAGCGTTAAGCGGGGCTGCGGAGTTGCAGNCTCCGGGCGAGGGCGTCGACGCATTCGGTCTGTTCCGGATGCTGTTCATCGGGGATCCAGCCCAGCCAGCTGAGGCCGTCCCGGCGTCGCGCTGGGCCNTTCCAGGGGCCCTGGAGCTGCACCAGGCCCAGCAGGGGCACCTGCAGTTCCCGGCAGAGNGCGGCGTAGGCCGCGGCTGCGCCAGAGATTGAACCGTCCTGTTCAGCAGTGGTCAGCAGCAGCACCGGCTGACGCCAGTCGGCCAGGGCCTGCAGCCAGCTGGCATCACCCTGCGGGGTCGGCCGGGCTGCGTCGCCGCTGAGCCGCACCAGCCCTGTTGCCGCCGGGTTGGTCTGCAGAACCTCAGCCGGTGATGCACCACTGGCCACCGTGGTGAGAGGGCATCGGCAAGCCCGTGCCAGGGCTTCGCAGGCCTGACGCATTTTGAGTTCAGGCAGGGGGCCCGCACCCACCAACAGTGGGAAACCTGTGGACATGGGGGCACTGCTCACCTCTACCATCGGATTACAGCAGAATTCGTTCCGCGGGCGCCGTGACAAGTTTCCTGACAGCAGCCCGTTCCGAACAGGAGCAGATGACCCCGGACAGTCGCCGTCTGCGCCTGTTCAGCGGCACCTCGAACCCTGCTCTGGCCAAGGAGATTTCCGCNTATCTCGGGGTGCCTGATGGTCCCCGCGTCTGCAAGCGTTTTGCCGACGGTGAGCTCTACGTGCAGATCCAGGAGTCGATCCGTGGCTGCGACGTGTTCCTGATCCAGCCCACCTGCGCACCGGTGAACGATCACCTGATGGAGCTGCTGATCATGGTGGATGCCTGCAGACGGGCCTCCGCACGGCAGATCACTGCGGTGGTGCCTTACTACGGCTACGCCCGAGCCGACCGCAAGACCGCTGGTCGTGAATCAATCACCGCCAAGCTCACGGCCAACCTGCTGGTGACGTCGGGCGTTGACCGCGTGCTGGCAATGGACCTGCACTCCGCCCAGATTCAGGGCTACTTCGATATCCCCTGCGATCACATCTACGGCTCNCCCGTGCTGGTGGANTACCTCTCCACCCAGGATCTGGGNGATGTGGTGGTGGTGTCTCCNGANGTNGGGGGCGTGGCGCGGGCCCGGGCCTTCGCNAAGCAGATGAACGATGCCCCGCTGGCGATCATCGACAAGCGCCGCACCGGCCACAACATGGCCGAAAGCCTCACGGTGATTGGTGATGTGNCGGGGCGGACNGCGATCCTGATCGACGACATGATCGACACCGGCGGCACGATCTGCGCGGGGGCNCGCTTGCTGCGGGAGCAAGGGGCCAAGCGGGTGCTGGCCTGCGCCACCCACGCCGTCTTCTCTCCCCCCGCCAGCGAACGCCTGTCCGTTGAGGGCCTGTTTGAGCAGGTGGTGGTGACCAACAGCATCCCGATCCCGCAGGACCGGGTCTTCCCTCAGCTGAAGGTGCTCTCCGTGGCCAACATGCTTGGGGAAGCGATCTGGCGCATCCATGAAGAGAGCTCTGTGAGCTCGATGTTCCGCTGATCGTTGGCCGCGGGCCCATGGACTGTTGAACGAGCGGGCTTGGTTCGGCTTGATCACGGTTGATCCGCGCCATCCTTGAGGCCCGGTGCTTCAACGGCGTTGGCTCAGCGGTGGAAGCCTCTGTTTGGTGTTGCTCTGGCCAGCCTGATGGCGGGGCTTCCCGCNCCTCTGATGGCTGAGTCCCGATTGGACCGGTTGCTCCGNAACCGCAGCACGATGGGGGTGTGGCTGACCAACAGCCCCAGCCAGCTCTATTACGACCGGACGCGCATCAGCGCTGCGATGCAACAGCTGCAGGATGCGGGCTTCAATCGCGTGGTGCCGAACGTCTGGAGCCGTGGCACCACGTTTCATCGCAGCCGCTTCGCTCCAGTGGAGNCGCCGCTGCANAAGGCTGGGGTCGGTCTTGATCCCATCTGCACCCTGGCGGCGGAAGGTCGGCGCCGTGGCATCAAGGTGATGCCCTGGTTTGAGTACGGCNTGATGGAGCCGGCCGATTCATCCGTTGTGCGCAACAACCCCAGCTGGGTGTTGGCCAAAGCCAATGGCCANCGTTGGATGGCGATGCATGGCAACCATCGGATGGCTTGGCTCAATCCNGCCCATCCGGAGGTTCGTGCCCGNTTCATTGGTTTGGTGGTGGAAACCCTNAAGCGCTGTCCGATGGANGGCCTGCAACTGGACGANCACTTCGCCTGGCCNGTTCAGTTCGGTTATGACCCCACCACCGTGGCGCTCTACCGGCAGGAGACGGGACTGGCGCCTCCTCGGGATCACAGCAATCGACATTGGATGAAATGGCGCCGCAATCAACTCACCTCGCTGCTGCGTGAATTGCGGCAACGTCTCAAGCAGGAGCGCCTTTCCACCCGAATCAGCCTGTCTCCAGGCCCCTTCCGTTCGGCCTACAACCTCTGGTTGCAGGACTGGGAGCTCTGGGCTTTGGGCGGNCTGATTGAAGANTTGGTGGTNCAGAACTATGCCTATTCGGTTCGAGGATTNGCCAAAGACCTGGATCAGCCGGCGCTGCGCAAAGCCCGCAGCTGGGGCATCCCNTCGCAGATTGGCGTGTTGGCGGGATTCGGCAAACGCACCACCTCGATGGCCGTTNTGGAACNAAANGTCCGCCTGGCNCGGCAACGCGGTCATGGCGTGATNTTCTTCTACTGGGAAGGCTTATGGGGCAAGCATGTGGCGGAGCGGTATCGAGATCCTCGCCGCGCAGCATTCACCAGGCTTGGATCTGATTGACCAGCAGACCTAGCTCGACACGATCGTTATTGAGTTGCATGAAACAGTTCACCGAAACCAGTTCCGACCCCTATGACCGTCACCACTACCGCGTCTGGTTGTGTGATGGGTCGTTCAAGGATGTTGAGAGCTACGACGCAGCGCAACGCGTTTGGTATTCCAGCAAGACACGGCCAACAACAATTGAGGTGATGCAACCGAAGGGGCGAAGACGTGCCAAAGGCTTTTAGATGTTTTGTTCAACGTGCTGGTTATTGATCGGCTTAGGATTAATTCAGACAGACGCATTTATCTCTCTTGTGCGAAAGGGTCACGTTGAGGGAATAGTTTCGCTAAAATTTTGGTTTATTCGATATTGGGTTTCGAGGAATAGCCTTTTAATGATGAATAGGCGAAAAGTTTAGGTGTTTTGAGTGATGAATCAGTTTGANCTNAANCAGATNCGTTCCAAGCTNCGNCGGCTNGANCTCGATGATCAGTTCATCGAGCGGTANNTCGANAAGNTGATCAGGAACAANGAACCGTTTGTGACGGCATCGAAGGCCATTGATCGTTGGGAGAAGAAAGANTCAGGCCAATTTGTGCTTCAAGCCCTNGCCTGTGGNTTGATTGCAGCCCTGGCTGGNGGTTGGTTCGCCGTTGTTCAGTAGCGGGTTGGATGGAGCCATGAGCGATGCAAGCTTGATCGCCCTGTTCAGCNTNGGGATGGCCTCAACGNNGACNGTNTTGTTCCTGGCCTTTCGGCGCACCTTCCGCCNGGAGCANGAACGCACATTGATGNGGAGAATGCGTCGCCGACTTGATCGGATGTTTCTGAAGCAAAAGCCGTAAAGAAAGCTTCTTTTATGACTGTTGCTCTGCAGTGTTGACCCTGTAGGTGAACAGAAGTGCCAAGCACAGTGTTCCGATCAGTGGGCCCGGTGGCAGGTCAACAGCAATCGCCAGCATCATTCCGCCACCACACAGAAGCAGCCCCGTGCTCGCGCTGCGCAGCATGAGTTCCTTCAGGCTTCGGCTGCGCTCCACGTGCATCAGCACCGGAGCGCACAGCAGGCCAATCACCAGAATCACGCCCACGGCAGTGATGGCGCTGATCACCACCAGGGCGGTGATCAGGCTGCAGATCAGCCGAATCAAGAGCACAGGTCGTTTGGCGATGGCCGCTCCCTCAGGGTCGATGCCAACGAACACCAGGTCGCGGTAGCCCCAAATCAACANCGNCAATANAGCTCCGGCTGCAAAAGCTGTTCGCAGCAGATCTGTTGTGTTGGCGGCAAGCAGGTCGCCGAACAAAACCGTTTCTAGATCCACCCTGGCGTCCAGCAGGGGAACCAACAGAACTCCCAGAGCCGTGAAGCCGGCCAGCACGGTGTTCATGGCGNCTTCTTCTCTGCCTTTGAAGCGCCGGTTCAGGCGTTCAGCCACCAGGGCGCCCAGCAATCCACTGATCAGGCCACCGATGCTTGGGTCGATACCGATGGCCAGGGCGACCACCAAGCCGGGCAGAACGGAATGGGCCATAAGGTTTGCCAGCAACACCCGGCGTTGGGTGATCAGCAACGCTCCAGTGGCCGGACAGATGGC
>FUFK010076776.1_pt1 | contig 11763 bp, 10 predicted proteins | sample 1021851 | NCBI WGS metagenome assembly FUFK01 (sample SAMEA51879418, study PRJEB19060) | metagenome
TTTTTTAGATATAAAATATTTGATAAAATTTTTGCTACATTACACAGAAAAATTAGACCATTGCTTTCCATTTTATTTTTATTGATGCTTCCCTTTTCATGCAGCTATTTTCAGAGTCCCTTCAAACTGCTTTTTATCTGATTGTTTCAGGCAATTCTGATTTGTTTGAAATTATTATGCTTTCAATAAAAGTTAGTNTAACCTCATTGTTAGGAAGCATTGTAATAGGTTTGCCTCTGGGAGCATTCTTNGCCATCCATCGGTTTAGGTTGCGCTCAATTATCCTGTCTATACTTAATGCATTAATGGGAATGCCGCCAGTTGTTGTTGGATTAATAGTTTATTTATACCTCTCGCGTTCTGGGCCACTTGGCTTTTTGAGCTTACTTTATACTCCAACTGCAATGATTATAGCTCAAATGTTACTAGTTATTCCTATAATTGCTGCTTTATCTGCGCAAATAATTGAGGACTTGCACATTGAATATCGAGACTTATTTCGCTCTCTGAACGTATCAACATTCAAGGCTATAATGGCATATATTATAGACGCAAGGATGTCACTTTTGACTGTAATTTTGGCAGGCTTTGGGAGNGCAATTTCAGAAGTNGGNGCTGTTTCTATTGTTGGTGGTAATATTGATCATCTCACTCGTGTTATGACCACCGCAATTGCCCTAGAAACTTCGAGGGGTAACCTTTCATTAGCACTCGCGCTAGGGTTTATTTTATTAGCGATTGCACTTGGTGTGAATATATTTGCGGTCAAAGTTAAAAATTGGGCAATGGACANGTAAGATGTTTGAAACAAATTACTCAGAAGCANCATTCAAATTTGAATTGATACCCATAAAGTTACGCTCAGTATCATTTCAAAAATNGGGCNACAAATCTAATAGATAATATNTCACTTTCTATTAATTCAAAAGGTATAACNATTATNTTGGGCCCGAATGGNGCAGGAAAAAGTATTTTGATGAGANTACTGCATGGGCTTGAGAAACCAAGCNCAGGTGAAGTGTTATTTAATGGTATCAATTTAAATAACACTATACGACTCAAACAGGCGATGGTATTTCAAAATNCAGTTTTGCTTAGAAGAACAGTAATTGAAAATCTTTTTTTTGTAGCAAATCTTCAAAGACCAAAACGGACACCCAATCTAAACAAATTACTTCAAGAGGTTGGCCTTTACGAGAAAAAAAATCTTCCAGCGAGACGTTTATCGGGTGGAGAAAAACAGAGACTATCACTAGTTCGTGCATTGGTTTCAAGCCCAGAATTACTATTGTTAGATGAGCCTACAGCTAGCCTGGACCCTTATTCGGTGCAGATGATAGAGACACTTCTAATAAAATTGCGTAATCAAAATACAAAAATAATATTTATTACACACGATTTAAATCAGGCTCGACGATTAGCTGAAGATATAATTTTCATTCATAAGGGCAAGTTAGAAGCATATCAATCTGCAAGGGTATTTTTTAATAATCCGGAAAGTAAATTCGCGCAGGCCTTTGTTCAGGGTAAACTTATATTTTAAAATAAGGACATATAGGATTTTCAAACATTTTTTTAGCTAAAAAGCTTATTTGCTATCCATTATTGGATTCTCCGTAACCACCTCCAGAGGGCGTTTGAACAATTATTGTTTCAAATGGATAAACTTTAAATTGCACTCTGCTTGCCAACTCTTCAAAACTTCCATTTTTGCGTAAAACAGTATTCCTTCCAGTAATACCATTTCTGCCTCCCATTAAACCCATCGGTGCTATGATGCGCCTACCAGACAAAATAGATACATCCATTTCTTCAAAACAAGTAATATGGCGTTCTATCCCATCGCCCCCTCGCCATTTTCCATCTCCTCCACTTCCNCGCATTATCTTGGAAAGTTTTAGTANAACAGGNTANCTCATTTCTAAAATTTCTGGGTCAGTAAGACGTGTATTAGTCATATGAGTTTGCACAGCACTCGCGCCATGAAATCCATTACCAGCTCCAGAACCTCCGCAAATTGTCTCATAATATTGTAACGTTTCATTGCCAAAATTTAGGTTATTCATTGTGCCTTGAGCATTTGCCATGACACTTAATGCTAAAAAAATACAATCAGCAATTGCTTGACTAACCTCCACATTTCCAGCAACTACTGCAGCTGGGTAGCTTGGGGTTAACATTGAATTCTGCGGAAGAATGATGGAAATCGGTCGCAAACATCCTGCATTAATTGGAATGTTTTCATCAATCATGCACCTAATACAATATAGGATTACTGCCCTGGTGATGGGTTCTGGTGCATTAAAGTTATCAGGCTGTTGGGAACTCGTGCCCGTGAAGTCAAAAACTGCTGTTTTTTTAGTTTTATCAACTGTAATAGAAACTGAAATTTTACAGCCTTGGTCAAAATAAATTTCTGCTTTACCATCATTTATTTTACTGATCATGCGCCTTATGCAATTCTCTGCATAATCCTGAATGTGCCCTTTATACGCTTCAACCGCTTTAAAGCTGAATTGTAAGACCATTGAATTTAGTTCGAGAACACCTTTCTCGTTTGCTGCAATTTGGGCTTTTAAATCTGCTATATTTTGTTCTGGATTGCGACATGGATATTTGTTTTCTGTGAGTATCTGGAAAATCTCTTCATAAAGAAATCTATATTCACTCACTAATTTNATATTATTTAAAATCACGCCCTCGTCTTCAATATGAGTTGCACGAGGGGTCATCGAGCCTGGTGCTGTACCACCAATATCGGCATGATGTCCACGTGATGCGACGAAAAAGATTGGCTTTGTCTGTTTTTCATCAAAGACAGGAGTAATTACTGTTATATCTGGTAAGTGAGTACCTCCATTATAAGGCGCATTTGTTGCNAAAACGTCTCCTTTNTGCATTATNGGATGTGCTTGAATAACAGATGCAACGGACCTATCCATTGAACCAAGATGAACAGGCGTATGCGGAGCATTTGCAATCAGGTCTCCATTGCTATCAAATATGGCACAAGAGAAATCTAACCTCTCTTTGATATTTACAGAGCGGGCTGTTTGTTGCAATTTANCGCCCATCTGTTCTGCAATGGACATGAATAAATTATTAAAAACTTCTAACAAAACTGGGTCTGCATGTTTTTGTTTTATAAATTTTTCGTTNTTTCTTTGGACGCNAGACAAAATAACACAGCCATTGTTATCTATTATTGCCTCCCATGNGGGTTGCACAAAAATCGTTCCTATTTTTTCTATGATGAGAGCTGGCCCAGATATCTTAAGTTCTTTGTTTATTTGGGAACGAAAATACATATCAGTTTTGTGCCATCCACCACCAAAGTATAAGTCACAACTATCTATAGGTTCAGGGCAATTTTTTTTGGGGCTTGGATTAAATTTGTGTGTTTGAGTTGAGCCGCCACTAGCCTCTACTTCCAAAAATTCCAAAATGATATTTGTTTTTGGCATTACAAAGCCAAATTGTTCTTTGTGAGCTTTTTCAAATTTTGCTTTCATATTTTTAAAATCAGAAATTGGAGTTTCTATTGTATTGTCGCTATTTTTATATTTTAAATGACCTTTACAGCTAATTTTTATATCTTTTTCTAAAATATTTTGTTTTATCAATTCTGTTTTTGCATCAGCACTCAAAGAGGAAACTACATTCTGAAGAAATGGAGTTATCTTCTCATCTATAGGCTGCTCAATTTGATGTTGATGATTAGANGTGACTTCTGCAAGCCCCATTCCATAAGCAGACAAGACCCCGGCAAATGGATGGATTANGACTTTTTTAATTCCAAGTAAGTCAGCAACAGCACATGCATGTTGGCCACCTGCGCCTCCAAAGCAAGATAAGGCATAGTCAGAAATATCATAACCTTTTTGAACCGATATTTTTTTTATTGCATTCGCCATATTTTCATTTGCAATCTTAATAAAACCTTCAGCAACATTCAGTGCAGATTTCCCGGTATCTTTCGCTATTTCATTCATTTTTAAAAAAGCTACGGAAGTATTAAGTGCATTTTGTCCATTTGGTCCAAAAAGCTTAGGAAAATATTTAGGCTGCAGTCTTCCAAGAATTAAGTTGGCATCAGTAACTGTAAGTGGACCACCCATATCATAGCAAGCGGGCCCTGGATTTGCCCCAGCAGAAAGAGGGCCCACTTGAAAGCGCTCGCCATCAAAATGAAGAATGGAACCACCGCCAGCGGCTACAGTATTTATCTTCAACATAGGAACGCGCATTCTGATGCCGGCAATTTCTGTCTCAAATTCCTTTTCAATTATTCCTGAATAGTGAGCAACGTCAGTTGAAGTGCCCCCCATATCAAACGTTATTATTTTTTTGGCACCTGAGTATTCACTGGTTTTTATTGCGCCAATAATACCCCCGGCGGGTCCAGATAGAATGGCATCTTTCCCTCTGAATAAATTAGCAGACGTAAGGCCTCCAGATGAGGTCATAAATAATAGATTTAGCTGATTTAGATTGTCATCAAAAACGCTTCTAATTTTCTCTACATATCTATGTAGTAATGGGGACAAATACGCATCTGTTACTGTAGTATCACCTCTGCTTATAAATTTAACTAGCGGTGATACTTCGTGACTAAGTGATATTTGTTTAAAACCAATTTTTTTTGCTATTCTGCCGACTTGTTTTTCATGTTTAGGAAATTTATAATTATGCATAAACACAACAGCAATAGAACGAATGCCAGCATCAAACAAATGCTGTAATTTTTCTCTCGTTTCTTTTTTATTCAGATAGCTTAGTTCATTCCCCTTTGAGTCAACCCTAACATCAAGTTCTACCACTCTCTTATATAATAGGTCGGGCTTTTTTATTTCACGAGCAAATAATGAGGGTCTTGCTTGAAATCCAATTTCGAGCGAATCCGCATAGCCATTATTTGTTATAAGTCCAACAGGTTCCCCTTTCCTTTCTAGCAGTGCATTTGTTGCTACTGTTGTCCCCATTTTTATCGANCCAATAAGACNAACAGGTATTTTTGAGNTCTTCTCCAANTGCATTAAATTCCGAATGGAATGGATGGCCGCATCTTTATACTTGTCTGGATTTTCTGATAATAATTTATCTGTTATCAATTTTCCTTTAGGTGATTGCGCAACAATATCAGTAAAAGTTCCGCCTCTATCTATCCAGAAATGCCATTTACTCATAACAGATTCTTATTTTGTAATTAGGTTTGAACATATGGGATACAGATTTCCTCAATTTACGATAAAACTATATAAATTTGAATACTTTAAAAACAAAAGGTAAATCGATATGATTAGATCATTTGATTTGGAAATTACACATTATGATAACTTTGTACATTACTGGAGCAGGAGTTAGCAAACAAAGTGGNATCCCAACTTTTAGGGGAGAGGATGGCTTTTGGACAATTGGGAGTACGAACTACACTCCTCAGGAAATGGCCACACGTCAGATGTACCGTTTTCAGCCGGATGAATTTTTATTATGGTATTATAAACGTTTTGTGACCTATAAGGATGTCTCTCCAAACAGAGTACATCAATGGCTCTCAGATAAAAAACTTATAACTCAGAATATCGACGGACTTGATGGCAAGGCCGGAAATAAAACATATATTCCTATTCATGGTAGGTTGGATAAGGTAACTGTTTATAGTAGTCAGCAACAACCTCAAGAATTGTTAGAGGCTCCTTGGGAGGATGTAGAGCGTTTAAAAATAGAAACTGAAGACCATATCCGCTTAAAATGTGCATTACTAGAAAGTTTTAAAATATCACTCTCAACAAAAAAGCCTGAAAAGGGGGTTTCGTTGAAACCCTTTGTTTTGTTATTTGATGAATATTATACTGATTTATATAGAATGACAGAGGCAGAAAGATGGATGCAAGAGGCAGATAAAGTGGTTTTTATAGGCACTTCTTTCAGTGTAAATATTACTTCAATTGCACTTNGAATAGCTTTACAAAACAACGCTGATATAGAAATTGTTGACCCTGAACCTATTGACTTAGGCATTCCTTCAATTACTTATCATAGTTTTACAGCAGAGGATTATATTTCACGACTAGATGGGTAAATAGGTAGTCATACTATAGGAAATAAAAATGAGTAAAGAAAATAAAGTTTCTTTCAAAAGAATGGATCACGGAAGCATTGAAGATTATAAGCTTTTGCACTCACTTGAAACTAAATATATTAAAGGACTTCCAGATAGAATTTTAAAAGCTCTTTTGCGATTAGATGACACGTTAGTAGGCTATCAAGTTACACGTCTTGAACACTCTCTTCAGTCCGCTACAAGAGCGGAGGCAGATGGGGCAGATATAGAGTTAGTTGTAGCTGCTCTCATTCATGATATAGGGGATGAATTAGCTCCAGAGAATCATTCTCAAATGGCAGCGTGTATCATACGGCCCTACGTAAGAGCTGAAGTAGCTTGGATTCTAGAAATGCATGGGATTTTTCAATATAAATATTATGCAGATAAGGTTGGACTTAATCCAGATGAAAGAGAGCGATGGAGAGGGCATCCATGGTTTGATAAATGTGAGCAATTTTGCCGTGATTGGGATCAAATGTCGTTCGATCCAGATTATGAGACAAAGTCGCTAAGTTATTTTGAGCCAATGCTTAGAGAAATTTTTAGCAGACCTGCTTTTGATAAAGTTTTTTTAAAGGAACCATCATAATTTTAATTTCTTTAAACCTCTAATTTAATTTGGTTTAATTCAAATTAAGTGGAAAGCTAGTTTGATATTTTATTTCGTGTAGAGAAACGCTTGATGACATCGAAGTAAAATCAATTTTTGTAATAAGTATTTGCTGGAACTTGTCATAGGCCTCAATAGTTGGGCTTACAATCTTCAAAAGGTAGTCAGCTCCCGACCCAGTTAGGCGATGAACTTCAACAATTTCCTTATGCAAATGTACAAGTTCGTTAAATTTTTCTGACCATTCAGTACTATGTCTTCCAACCGAAATAGATAAGAAAACCACGATAGGTAACCCTATTGCATTTCTGTTTAATAAAGCAACCTGCTTGGATATAATACCCTCTTCCTCCAAACGTCTTATTCTATTCCAGCAAGGTGTTTTGGAAATTCCTATTCGCTTTGATAGATTACTCAAAGATATGTTTGAGTTGTCCTGTAAAATATTGAGTATATTGTTATCTATTTCATCCATACTATCAAAACCTAAAATTACAGAAAAATTTCCTTTTTTTATATCTAAATTAGAGAAAAAAAAGAAAAAAGTAAATATTTTGTATTTAATTAAGGGATAAATTACCTTAAACGAATAATTAGTATTTTAATGGAGGTTAGGATGTCTAATAATTCAAAAAATCCAGAGACACTGGTTTTACATGCTGGAAGTTACCGCTCTGATACATCAACAAATTCTGTAGCGGTACCTATTTATCAGACTACAAGTTATCAATTCGATAATACTGAACATGCAGGCAATTTATTTGCACTTAAGGAGTTAGGTAATATTTACACTCGGATTATGAACCCAACAACAGCTGTTCTCGAGGAGAGGTTGGCTGCATTAGAGGGAGGGCTTGCTGCTCTTTGTGTTTCTTCCGGCTCAGCAGCTATTGCATTATCTATTCAAAACCTAGCATCTGCAGGAGATAATATTGTTTCATCTCCACATTTGTACGGTGGTACATGGAACTTATTTAATAATACCCTAAAACAATTCGGAATAGAGGTTCGTATTGCAGATCCAGAAAGACCAGAAAGTTTTGCTGAATTAAGTGATAAAAAAACACGTGCTTATTTTGGCGAAACTCTTCCAAATCCAAAATTAAAGCTGTTTCCGACAAGCGAAGTTGCCAAAATTGGTAAAAAACTTGGTATTCCTCTTATTGTCGATAACACAGCCTCGCCAATTACTTGTAAGCCGATAGAGGATGGAGCTTCTATTGTTGTTCATTCCTTGACAAAATTTATTGGAGGCCATGGGACATCTATTGGTGGAGTGATAATTGATAGTGGTAATTTTAATTGGATAGAAAAACCAGAACAACAGCCATTGATGAATACTCCTGACAACAGTTATCATGGCGCAGTTTGGGGTGAACTTNTCCCTGAAGCTCTTGGCGCACCTATTGCTTTTGCTATAAGAGCCCGTGTAGTNTTACTCCGGGATTTAGGACCAGCTATCTCTCCAACTAACGCCTTTCAAATCATCCAAGGACTCGAAACATTGCCGTTGCGCTATAGAGAACAGCAGGCTAATGCTCAAAAACTGGCTGACTATTTTATTAATCATAATCAGGTATTCAATGTAATTTATCCAAGTTATTTTCTTGGTGCTGATAAAGAAAGAGCTGATAAATATATGCGAACAGGATATGGTCCGCTACTTGGCATTGAACTTAAAGGAGGTGAAAAAGCGGGAAGAGAGTTGATTGATAATCTCAAGATGATTTATCATGTTGCCAATATAGGAGATGCGCGCACGCTTGCAATACATCCGGCATCTACTACACATTCTCAACTAAGTAAAACGGAACAACTAGCAACAGGAGTGACGCCAGGATATGTGAGGTTTTCGGTTGGAATAGAGCATATTGATGATATCATTGCTGACATTGAACAGGCTTTAGATCCTATTGAGAAAGCATTAGCTTCTTAGAGACACCACTAAAGTTTTAAATGTTCAAAAACATCGAGGGGGATTGATTTACAATTTGTGGTTCAAATGAAATTTCAGACATCTTGTCCGGCTACACAACCAGATGACCATGCTCAATGAAAATTATATTCTCCTAAATGTAAAGTTATATCCACAACCTCTCTAATAAAATACAGTCCCTTTTGTGACTTGGCTTCCATGGCTTGTGCTTTATCTTCTGATAGCTTGATGGATGTTTTTATTTTAAAATAATGACTGATTATCTAATTCAAGCTAAGATACTTTGCAAATTTACTATTTTGAGTCCTGGATGAATATTATCAAAGTATTTCAGTTTTTAACCATAAAACATGTGCCTCAATTGTTTTGGCGGTCCCAAAAAGCATTAACCATTCGACCCCCAATATTAAGTATATTAGTATTAATATTGGGATTGGTTTTATTTGGTTTGGGGGAAGCACTGCTAATCGCCGCGGGCGCCGGTGTAAGTCCTTGGACAACTCTTGCTGAAGGTATAAGTTTAATTACTGATTGGACTGTTGGTTTTGCAACATTTATAATTAGTTTTGTTGTGCTGCTNGCATGGATACCNCTTCGNCAGATACCAGGNATAGGAACAATTGCAAACGCATTTATAGTTGCCTCCATGTTGGACCTTTCTTTACCCTACCTTCCTAAACCAGATTTGTATTTGTTTCAGATATTACAATCATTTATTGGTGTTCTNATTGTAGGCTTTGGCGCTGCNCTATATCTTAGNGCNAACCTNGGGCCTGGAGCCAGAGATGGGCTTATGACAGGGCTNACAAGAGTGACCAATTTACCTTTTTCAATTGTGCGAAGCACGATAGAAATATCAGTTGTCATTTCCGGCTGGTTTCTGGGAGGCACAGTTGGGATAGGAACATTATTATTTGCATTTTTAGTTGGTCCATCTATTTCTGTTGGTTGTTTTTTTCTAAACCATTTTGTACCTTCTAAAAAGCACCCCTAATATAACAGTAATTTATTCGTATAGACTAATCTATTATGTCTCTAATGCGAATGTACGCAATCTTTTCGACCTGTAGGCATGCCTCATTAAATTCTGCAGTTTTTGAATTATTCACCCTTTTTTTAAATTGAGATAAAATTTTTATTTTTGTTAGTCCCTTCACTGCAATNATAAACGGGAACCCATATTTATTCATATAAGTTGTATTTAAATACTTAAACTCTGCAAATTCGTCCGGAGTGAGTTGATCTAGACCAGCAGATTTTTGCTCATTTGTTGATTCTATAGTAAGTTCACCTCGCTGTGCTAATTTTCCTGCAAGATCAGGATGTGCCAAAAGAACATTGAGCTTTTTATCATGACTTGATGACCTGAATATTCTGACCATAGCGNTATGAAGGCTATCTGCATNATTATATTCATTCTTAATTCCTGATAAATATAAATCCTCTGCAATCCAACTTGATTTTTCAAAAACACCNCCAAATAGGTTGAGAAATTCAGTTTGAGATAGTTCAGAAAGAATTGGTTTAGTAGTCATTATCTTGTTTCTTAAAAATCGTTTATTTTTTGAAAATATTTGGGGTTTGCTGAATATTATATTATATTTTGATATTTCAGCAATCTGTAAAACTATTGGCTCTCCGAATTTAAAAAAGTGTAGCCTTATGCTTTTTTTATGTTTGGGCTGCTAAACTAAAAGTTTTCAATAATGGTGAAAGGATACCTATCAATAAGAAAGTATACTATTTTAGCTTTGAAATTTAAACTTTATGAAATTAAACTTTTAGTAGTATAATGATACTATTTATTTTTTGGGCAAACAGAAAATCTACGGGTAATCACATGAATAACATTAAACTAAAGTTGATGTTTCTAATTCCAATACTTGCTTCAACGATATTATTATCAAAGATAGGTGTTTCTAAGGAATTACAAGTTGAAATGCTTGAAATGTCTTATTTACCTGAAATACTCTATTCTGAGGTAGGTGACAAAATTATTTGGCCTAAATCAAANGGGCATAACGTAGAGTTTATTGCCGGACCAACTGGATTTTCACCNCCNAAAAGAAGTAAAATGAACAAACAATTTGATNTNGTCTTANATATTCCTGGTGTTTATTANTATTGGTGTACACCTCATAAAGGTACCGGTATGATAGGATTGATCGTCGTTGGAAAAGATATTTCAAATAAAGATGAAATTTCTAATGCTAAAGCCGTTGGTAAAAGTAAAAAAAAGCTTGCTGGTTTAATTGAAAAAATAAATGATTAGCGAATATTCCTCTGATACCATTGGGAAATCGTTAGACGTTCACTCGTTTCCATAGATGCTAAATTTGCAGGTGGCATTGCATGGGAAATAGCAGAATTGATGTAAATCTGCCTTGCATGTTTTAGTATATCTAGTTCTGTCTCTAGTATAACATTTTTTGGAGCAACAATAATTCCATCGTAATAAGGCTCCGCTGCGTGACACATGTTACATCTTGTATAGACAATTTCAACGACCTCTTCAAAATCCTTTGAATTTAGGAGTTCTGTTTGTCGGGAAGTTAAATTTACTTCTGACAAAGATACCTCTTTTCGTTCATTGATTGTTCCCTTAAGTGCAGGATAAATAGATAAAATAATAATAATTATAAACAGACCAAGTGTTACAAACCATGTCCATATTGGGTTTCCTTTTTTAGCATGTATAGTATTAAAATAATGTCGTATGGAAACGCCCATCAAAAAAACAACTGAAGCGATTATCCAGTTATATTCCGTCGAAAATGATAATGGATAATGATTTGACAACATCAAAAAAAGAACAGGAAGAGTTAGATAGTTATTGTGAGTTGAGCGCTGTTTGGCAACAAATCCATAATGTGCTTCTGGTGTTTTACCGGCCTTTAAGTCTGCAATCACAATTTTCTGTTTTGGGATAATAACCATAAATACATTAAATGCCATTATTGTAGCAGTAACGGCTCCCAAATGAATAAATGCTGCTCTTCCAGTGAAAACTTGGTCGAAACCCCATGCAATGAGGACGAGATACCCAAATAGAAGTATCATTAGTAATCCAAATATGATCAAGCCTTCTTCCTCTATTATTTTTTTTAAAAT
>FUFK010717968.1_pt1 | contig 11760 bp, 16 predicted proteins | sample 1021851 | NCBI WGS metagenome assembly FUFK01 (sample SAMEA51879418, study PRJEB19060) | metagenome
ACAGCCCTGCCTCTCCGTTTCATTCCTTGGATTTCCATACTCAAAGCTGCCTTGAGGGCAAGCACTCTGAATGCGTTGATGGCTTCCGGTGTGTCTAACACCACCGCCCCGTTTTGTTTTGTTTTGTTTTCGTTACTCACAACTTACCTTTCTCGCTCTATTATACAGACCTGTACCAGTCTGTCAACATTAAAATGTGCCTGATCATGTACACGCCTAGCCTTTAGGCTTTCGATTTCTTTTCATCTTCTCCAGATTGAAGGCATCGCGTAGGCTTTGAACCCTCACCGACCGATTGCCCTCCCTGCATTTATTCATTAGGTAATCCAGCGTAAACGGTGGCAGGTCTTCAATCTTGATCCAGCAAACGTCTTCTCTGTCGCCCTTCGTTGGCTTCAGTTTTATGTAGCCCTTCCTTTCTGCTTTCATCTCGGTAATGAATTCCCGCCCTTTCCCGAACCAGTCCGGCGCGGTTTCCATTAGTTCGAAAACAAACACCAATTCTCTGGTCAACTTGTGCGCCTCCTCCTCTTTTTTGAGAAGCTCCAAAGCCTTTTCAGATTTTTTCATTTTCAATTCCTCCGAGTCAGTACTGTACAGTACTAGGCCGCGCACACTAACGCGCCACCACATTTCCCGCAGCCATAAAGGGCTTGCCCTCGCAATACTTTATTGTGTCGCCGCTGTGAAAACTCCGTTTCATATCCGCAGCCGTCACACTTGTACGGGTAATAGTTCCCACGCCTTGCCGCCTTGGTGTCATATGTATGGCAGCGCGTCACATCCTCAACGCCTAGATCGCGCATGATATTGCGCCAGCCTTTGCCGTGCGCCTGTCGATACTCTGCCTCACCATTGAATAGCCCATACTGTATAGCGTGGGCGAATTCGTGGGGCACAGTACGCGCTAGAAATTGCTCTGTGTTCGCGGGCGTGTTCATTATTGCCTCGTTAAACCTCACCTTTTCCACCCCGTAATCGTCACCGATTCGCACAGAGTGCATCATGCCCGCAGTTCTNCCGCGCANGTTGAANTCNACTTTGAACCGTGGCAACCCTTCCCCGTACAAGCTCAAGGTGCGCTTGTGTAGNTCATCAATCTTTGCCATTACCTTTGAACGGTTGCCGGATTTAGGGCGCAGCCCTGCCAACATCTGGCCCATCAGATCATCGTTAAGCATTGGACACCCCCGATGGATCAAGCTCGATTTGTTGCGGCTCTTGGTTCTTTGTTTTCTTGGTGATCAAGCAACGCTTGACGCAAACCCCGTCAAGGTAGAAACGGAACTCCCTGTCGCCGTTGTCAAGCTGGCGGTGCGTGGTGCGATGCTCAACAAATACGTGCGAGTTTTTCGCACTGGTTCCCACGCGCACCGTGGTTGCCGCTTCCTTTTGTGCGCCGTATGATTTGCTTCCCTTGTAAGTGCAAGCGGTTATATCCATCCAGATTGGTTTTGAGTATGCCATTGTTTTATCTCCGTTTTTGTTTGTTAGTACTGTCCAGTACTGGCGGGGGCATTGCCCCCGCCAGCTTTGGGTTTGGTGTTTAGTTTTGCGCGGTTACTTTCTTCCCCTTGCGGTTGCCGGATCGGGAGCTTGCGCCCTTGGTGGTGGCTGTCTTGGCGTCTTTGTTGATGCTTTCCAGATCATCGCTGTCTAGCTTTGCCATTTGTTCGCGTGTCTTGGCTTGCTCTGTGCAAGCGCGGGAGAACGCCAGCGCGGCCTTGCTCACAGCCTTGAGGACATGAGCGGCGGCAGCGTTGGGGCATTCGGGGAACTCGCCAGACTCTGACAATGCTTTTTCTAGGAACGGGGCAAACCCCGCTTGCCCTGCTTCAATTGCTTGATCTATGCAAACAAAGCCCTCGCCCTCTGTGCTTTTCATCGCTTGACCTGCGCCAGCCTTGGCGGAGTTTGTTTGCCCGCCTTTGTTCTTTTTGTTGGGGTCTGCCTCAAGGTTGTTTTCCTTGCGCCAATGCCCGATCCAGTTTTTCACGGTATTGATGGAATATGCGCTTGATTCCTTAGCGATCTCCTGAATATGCAAACCAGCGGCAACGTGATTCGCCTTGTGCTTGTCAAGTATCGCGTACAGTTCCGGCTTGAATTTGCGAGCGTGTTCGCCTCGGATTTGCTGATCGTTGGCAACGTGTCCGCCAATCTCCGCCGCGAATTTCTTGACGCTTGCGCTTTGGGTTTTGGTCAGTACGGTTTCAACCTTTTCGGCTTGCGCCTTTTCGTTAGTTTTTTTCATGTCTTTCTCTTTTGTTTATATGTTTCTTTTTGTTCAGGTTCTCCCCTGATTACTGCCCCCGCAGCGCGGGGGCAGGGTATCAGTTGAAACTATTCGCGGAATCGTGGGTGTACGCAGGAGTTGAGGAGTTCAACCATTTCGCGTTTGCTCGCCGCTTCAAATATCGCTTCGCCTTCAAGCTCGCTTTTGCACCTCGGCAGGAATTCAAGGAATGCGTCATATTCCTCAACGCCTAGCTGCTGCCCTTTGAGGTGGTTTAGATCGTGAACCAGATCAGCTTGAAGTTTCTTCATGTGGGGGTTGTTCGCCTTGTCTAGGCGTTCGATTGCTCCGAGTATGATTTGAGCGGCGGTGTGAAATGGTGTTTCTTTGTTCATTGTGTTTTTGTTGTTAGGTTTATCTGGTGGCAAGGGTGGTTGCCCTCGCGTCTCCACACAAGGTATCATATCTGCTACCAGCTACAAGTTTTATTTTCAATAAAATGAAACTTTTTTTCGGGGCGGTGATCGTGGGCAGTACTGACCAGTACTGAATCGGGCCGGATTGCTGGCACATGATCCGGTGGCAGGGTTGGCAATCAATCGCGGGTTGAGGTCGGTAGGATCGGGCCGGATTGGATTTGATGTGGCAGGTGGTCGGATCGGGAATGGTGAGAGGGGTGCTTAAAGTCTTATTTATTGCATGCATTTAACGGGCCTTGAAGGGGTGCTGTAGGCATCGGGTATGCTNNNAAGGTGGTATATCATTCCGGCGGAAAAAAGCCCTCAGAGGGGCATTTAGAGGCCACAAGATGTTGGGGGTATATTCCGCCCGCACCACAAGATGCAGATCGCCCCGAATCGGGCCGGATCGGGGGCCGGATCGGGGCAGGGGATCGGGCCGGATCGGGACGCCTTAACATGACCGCCTTAATCATGATTTGCCCGCTCAACTTTAGGAAGGGCGTTGCCTACCACGGGGGGCGCACCACCCCCCATTGGCCCGACTCTCCACACACCCCCCTCTAAAAAACTGGACGTGTTTTAAACTTGTGGTACATTTTTTGCAACATATGGCAGAGATTTCGGTTAAGAAGAATTTGACGGGGGAGACGCTTGATATGTTTCTCAACAAACTGAGCCTCGGTATCAGCATTACTGGTGCGTGTGGAGCTTGCGGGATTAGCCCTAGTCGGCTTGATAAGCTTAGGAAGGAAAAGCCTAAGTTGAACGCGCAGGTTCTGGCAGCGCAAGCACAGGCCGAAGAGGCTTTGTGCCGGAAGGTTATGGAAAGCCGCGATGGAAAGCTGGCATTGGCTTTTCTACAGTCGCGGTTCCCGCAATGGAATCAGAAGACAACTAAAAGTGACAATCAGTCCGCGCCTAGCACTATCTCGCCTGAGTTGCTATCGCAGTTGTCTTCTATTCCTGAGCGGGTGAAGACTCGCAATTAGTACTGTGCAGTACTGGGAGACTTACACGACCTACACGACCTGCACGCATTTAAGTCATGCACTCCTACTAGACACACACACACACCCTATAGGGGGGTGTGTGTGTGTCTAAGTGTGCGTGATACAGAGAGGACAGAGGAGAACAGAAGAGGTATATGCCAGCGAAGAAGCCAAAGAAGCTTAAAAAGCTTATAGTGCAGCCACCACTGAAAAGGAGTGGCCCAGCACCTAAGAAGGGCAAGTATGGGATTCTGCTGCCTAAGAAGACTATCAAGCCAGTTCCAGCACCGTCCTTAGTCTTGTCCCCATCTGAGAAAAAGTCTCAGAGAGCATTGGAAAGGATTGCTAGGGATAGGGATGCTTTGGAGGAGGCGAGCAAGCTTGAGAACTTTCCAGAGAAGTTTTTGGGGTTAGAGACTTATCCGTGGCAAAAGAAGGTTTTGGAGTCTCTGAACGATAAGGAGTGTCAGGTTGCGCTAAAGGCGGCGAACGGGTCAGGCAAGACGAGTGTGGTGGCTGCGAGTGCGATTCTCTGGCATATGGTTCGATTCCCAGAAAGCCTAGTTGTAACGACTGCGGGTGTCTGGCGTCAGGTTGAGGGCCAGCTTTGGCCGACCCTGAAGAAGTATGTAGGAGGATTGGGGAGAGGATGGAGAGCGACGAGCAACGAGCTTGAGTACCAGAACGGGAGCAGGGCGATTGGGTTCAGTACGAATGATGCTGGCAAGTTTGAGGGCTGGCACAGACAGGGGCCGACAGAAAACTTGTTGATGATTGTGGATGAGGCAAAGACTGTCCCTGATCCTATCTTCACAGCTATTGCTCGCTGCCAACCTTCGCGGCTCCTTGTAATGAGCAGCCCCGGAGCCGCTGCGGGCGAGTTCTACGAAGCGTTCACAAAAAAGCGCAAATTCTGGGACTGTCACACTGTTACCGCATTTGATTGCCCTCATCTTACAAAGGAGTGGATTGACACTCAGATTGAGATGTATGGGGAGAATAGTCCTCTGGTTCGCTCGATGATCTATGGGGAGTTTGTGGATGATAGTGGGGAAGGATTGGTTCTTAACCTTAAAAGCCTAGAGGAGTGTTTGCAGAATCCGCCGGAGCTAAAGATGGGCATGAAGGTTGCTTTCATTGACTTTGCAGCCGGAGGGGACGAGTGTGTTTTCGCGTACAGGAATGGGAACAANGTGATGGAGATGGTGACGTGGCGTGAAAGAAACACGAACACGACCATTGGTAAAATCATAAACCTAGTTAAGAAGCACAACCTTACGCANGACGAGATATACGCTGATGAAGGCGGTATGGGTTTACCGCTGTGTGATGCGCTGATGGATGCGGGTTACGACATACATCGTGTTAATTTTGGTTCTAAGCCATTTGATGAGCGGTACTCTAACCGGAGTGCCGAGATGTGGCACACTGCTGCGAGGATAATTGAAAAGAGGGAAATACTGTTACCGGATGACCAGACGCTTCATCAGCAAATGGTCACTCGCAGGTCGGAGGTTAGCCGGACTGGCAAGCTGGGTCTGGAGTCGAAGGACAAGATGAAGTCCAGAGGGCTGGACAGCCCAGATAGAGCGGACGCTGTGATGGGTTGCATAGCGTGCGGTGGTGGGGTTGGGGGAAGCTGGGAGCGGTTTAACTCGATGTCTCGTCCTACATTCAAGGAATTGATGGAAGAGGCTGAGTCAAGTTTTAAACAAGATTGCTTGCCAGAAGGGATGTTTGTGGGTTATTAGCGGTCAAGTAAATTTTGCATTTACAGCGGTCGGCATTAACGCCAATAAAGTCAAACGGCGAGACTTGCTTTATATGCGGCGAGGTGGGGCAAGCAGTTGCTTATGATGTTGTTTGCAAAGGTTGTGTTTGTGAGGACTGCATTAAGTTTGCGGTTGGGGCGGAAGTTGCAATGATAACAGCTTGGTCAGGGAAGAGAGTTAGACATCCGAACAACGAGGATTTTAAAGATGGCTTACGGTAAGAAGAAAAAGAAAAAGAAAACAACCTACGGCAAGTAGTATGAGCAAAGAACTTTACACTGACATCGTTGAGGATGTCGCTAGTCGCGCACGATGGGAAACGCGACAATCTCTATGGTATCAGATGCGGAATGACGGTTTACGCCGCCGCCAGAAACCGTGGGCCAACGCCTCTGACTTTCATTTCCCTCTGATTGATACCACTATCAATAAACTCAAACCTGCGTTCTTCCAGCAAGCGATGGGGCTAGACGTGCTGGCTACTTTTGTGCCGATGCGTTCGCAGTTGAGTGGGTTTACTACAGCGGCAGAGCATTGGTTTAGCTACAAGCTAAATGAAAAAAGCAACTACGCCTCTGAGGTGATGAGTTGGATTGACCATATGCTTGTTAGTGGTCAGGGGGTTATGAAGATTTACTGGAACCCCGACAAGAAACAGGTTGAGTTTCAAGCGGTAGACCCGATGTATATTATTGTCCCACCGTGGACGAAGGGTCTGGATACGGCTGACCGCATCACGCAGGTCATGCCTATGAGCCTAGACCACTACAAACGTCTCGGCATTTACGATACCAGCAAGGAAACCATCGAACGCATCAAAGGTGGTAACGCTAAGGACTCCGGCATTACAGATGATCTGAAGTACGAGCGGGAGATTCGTGAGGGCATCACGCATTCTAATGACGAAGATCAGATAATTGTTTGGGAAGTCTACACTCAGGATAAGGATGGCAAGTGGTTGATGAAATGTTTCTCACCACAAGCCCCACACATTCCTTTGCGGGATGATATGGAGGTTCCGTTTGACCACGGCCAACCTCCTTTCGCTGTCACTAAGTACGAGATTACTGACGGCGGCTGGTACTCGCCTCGCGGAGTGTGCGAAGTGCTTGCACCTTTCGAGGCTTCGATGTGCAAAATCTGGAACGAGAAGATGGACGCTTTTACGCTGTTCAACAAACCACTGTTCCGAGCCGAGCGCGACTTACCAAATAGTGTTAATTTACGGCTAAATCCCGGCCAAATCCTGCCTTTTGGCATTGCTCCGGTTCAAATGCCCAACACTCCGATGGACTTCGATAAGGAGGTTCAGCAGACGCAAGCCATAGCCGAGCAGCGAGTCACCGTTCCCGACTATGGAATAATGGCGGACAGGGATCGCCGCACTGCGACTGAGGTCGAATCCGTTAACGCTCAAGCGCAGCAGAATATGGATTTGCGTCTGCGCCTCTTCCGTCAGGCTTTGGGAGACTTGTTCCGAATGTCTTGGGAAGTTCTGCTACAGTTCGACAAGAAAAGCCTACAGTACAGGTTCTTGCAGGACAGCCTTACGGTAGACCCGATGGCACTGCACGATGAGTATCAGCTAGAGCCACGGGGCGGGATGGATATGGTGAGCAAGTCTATGCTGCTCAACAAAGCTGTGCAGCGTAAGCAGTTGTTTATGAACTCGCCTTGGATCAATCAGGTTGAGTTAGACAAGTCTATCCTAGAACTGGAAGACCCCTCCCTTATTCCTCGACTGGTTCAAGACCCGAATGAGAAAGCAGCTAATGAAGTTAAGGATGAACAACAAATCCTCCCTGCCCTTTTGATTGGCGAGATGATTCCTGTCGGTCAAGTTAACGAGCATCCGGCTAGGATCGGTGTGCTAATGCAGTACATCGAGAAGGCAAGGCAGTCTGGCTTGCAGATGAGTCCCGATGGGCAGCAAGCTATTATGGCTCGTATGGATCAGTTGCTCTCAGCCTACGAACAGGTTGACACAAACAACGCTCGCTCTATGCGGAAGGATGTTGAGGATTACCTGAGACAGACTGGGATGATTCCATCGGAGCAAGACCAGCAAGCCGCACAGGTTCAACAGGCAATGCAGCAAATGCAACCTCAACAAATGCAGCCTGAACAAATGCAACCACAGCAGATGGCAATGTAATGGCTATTGATAAATCCAAAATGAAATGTAACTCGCCCAAGCGTCAGGTTCAGGGCGGGAAGAAGTTTGTAGTTAAGGCGTGTAAGGATGGTAAAGAAAAGATCATCCGGTTTGGCGATGCCAACATGACGATTAAGAAGAGCGACCCAGCCAGACGGAAAAGTTTCCGCGCACGACATAACTGCGATACTGCAACCGATAAAATGTCCGCACGATATTGGTCGTGCAAAAAGTGGTAATGGCTGAAAAGAAAAAAGAAGACGCTTGCACTAAGAAGGTTAAGAGGCGTTACAAAGTCTGGCCTTCGGCCTACGCATCTGGTGCTGTTGTTCAGTGCCGCAAGGTTGGGGCAAAAAACTGGGGAAACAAGAGTGGCAAAAGAAAGTCTGCATAAATGGTTTGCCCGTAATGACGGGAAAGGTTGGGTTGACTGCAAGACTGGTAAGCCCTGTGGTCGCCAGAAGGGCGAAAAGCGGGATGGCTACCCAGCCTGTAGGCCAACGAAGTCTCAGTGCAATAGCGCGATGAGAAAGAAAAAGGGGCCGGAGCGGATTAGCTGGAAAAAGAATAAATGAGATTTTTTAACTTTATATCTATTGCGTGGCGTCTATCTAAGCATATCCCGTGGATTGGGGAGCCTGAGTGGAAAGCGCAGGAATCCGCTGCTTTAAGGCGTTTCTTGGTGTCTGCGGAGGGTAAGAGGTTTAGGGCAGTGTTACTTAATATGGTTCTCAAACAGAACCAACAAGCAGTGTCCAGTAAAAAAGAACTTGAATTCAACGCAGGTTTTGCGAATGGTGTGAGAACAACGGTTCACACGGTTGAAGCTCTGGCAAAAGAAATCGAGGAACCGGAAGAATTTACGTCTGATATGTTTGGGGTTGATTATCAGGCGAGTGAAAACCCCACAGCAACGTCTAGCAGATTTGGTGCGATTGTTGGACGAGGATAAGCACTAATTGGGAAGCATTATGCCAGAAGAGTCCGTCGAAATTACCGACGATCAAATGAAGGCCGCTGCCGAGCAGTATGACGCTGCTGTAGATGCGGGTGAAACGCCTGAGTTAGAAATAGTTCAGGAAGAACCGAAAGAGGAGGTTCAAGAAGAACAACCTCAAGAGCCATCAGATGAGTCGCCGGAAGGTCAGGACTCTTCAGTACTGNACAGTACTGANGGAAATGCTGACGAACAGGTAAGTTCATTGACAGANGGGNANCCTCCTGAAGCCAGCGAGGAACCCGCCAAGAGTAAGTGGGCCAAGAACGAAGAGCGTAAGAGCAAGACTTGGAAGGAGATAAACCTCCAGAAAGAGTCGATCAAACGCGAACGTGAGGAGCTTGAGTTAGAGAAGGAAAAGATTGCTGAAAGGCAGTCTGATCTCAACGAAGGCAAGGTCTACAGGGATGATGATAATTTTTCTGCTGCGGACTATAGGGCCGCTGCGGAGAGGTTAGAGCTTGAAGGAAGGGAAGACCTAGCTAAAGACGCTTTAGAAAAAGCCGAGGCTGTTGCCGAAGAGGGCAGGAAAGCCGAAGAAGAGCGAGCCGCAAGGCAAGCTGTTAGGCAGCATGAAGAAGCGTTTCTTAAAGCTAAGTCTGAGTTAGAAAGGGATGACCCTGATCTGACTAAACCTGAAACTGAATTGTTTCAAAAAACAAATCAGTTCCTGAAAGAGTATCCCGACTTGGTGTATTTGCCCGATGGCAACGGTCTGCGTCACGCAGTCAAGCTTGCTAAAATGCAAATGGGTTCTGAAAAAGCGGACGTGTTGGAAGCCAAAAACAAAGAACTTACCGAAATAAACAATAAACTGGAAAAAAAACTGTCTCTTAATGGTGGCTACACTAGCGAAAAGGTTGGCGGCGCGCCCTCATTTGACGAACTGTCAGTTGAGGATCAAGGCAGCTATCTTTTGCAAAAAGCCTATGAGGCTGACAACAGTTAGAACCATTATGGACTAATTAGTATAGGAATAACATTATGGCTACAAACACTAGCTCTACTCTTTCCGACCAGTACCAAAACTTCTTCAGCAAGAAATTGCTGTCCTACGCTGTTGAGGCACTTGTGTTGGATCAATTCGGTGAAAAAGCTCCGTTGCCCGCGAAAGCTGGCCACAAGGCTATTTCAATGTTTCGCTACGGCTCACCTTCGACTGCCGCAATCGAGAACCTGACTGAAGGCGATGCGCCTTCGGGTACTCGTTCTTTGACGCTCTCGAAGATTGAGAAAGCACTCACTCAGCGTGGGCAAGTCGTTAAGCTGACGGATATCCTGACTGCTACCGACCTGTTCAACAGCTTGCAACAAAGCATCAAGACCTGCGGTGAAGACGCTGCTCTTGATCTGGACACCATCACGCGCAACGTGCTTGTTGGTTCTAACGCTGCTGGTAACGCTAAGGAGAACGGTGACGGAAGTGCCCTCGACAACAGTGACACTCTTACTGAGATGTACGCTGATGGCGGAACTGACTACACCACGTTTGAAGCTACCACTTCGGGCAACACGCTCGACGCTGCTGCAATCCTCGACGCTGTGACTAAGCTAAAAGTAAACCGCGCTAACCCCGTCTCCGGCGGTCATTATGTGTGTGTTACTTCTCCGCAAGTTCTGAGCGACATCATGAAGATCAATGAGTGGCTGAACGCTGCTCAGTACAGCAATGTTGGCGAACTCTATAAGGGTGAAGTTGGCTCGCTGTACGGTGCTAAGTTCGTGATGACCACCAACCCATTCATTAGCGGTATTGCTAATGCTGAGGATGATGATCGCTTCGACTACGATAACTCCGGTGGTGGCGGTCTGGCTGCTGGTAAGGACGTTCACGCTTCCTTATTCCTCGGCCAACAAGCCTACGGTGTGCCTGATCTGGGCACGCAGTCTCCGTTCAGCCCGAAGGTGATTATCACCGACGAAGCTGATAAGAGCGATCCGNTGAATCAAGTGACCAATGTCGGTTTCAAANCCTTCTGGTCTNCCCTGCGTTTGAACCCGAACNANTACATCGTGATGCGGAGCAAAACCGCTTCGGTTGCGTAGTAATAGTCGCCGTGCACAGTAAAGGTACGGTTGTAATGATTGCCGTGGGTGGCGCGGATAACCGCGCTGCCCACGGTCATTGCGGCTGTAAACACTCTAAGAAAATGATTAAGATTCCTGTAGCGGCCCTAGCCGCAGAAGATGAGGGCGGTCAAGATGTTACTCCTGAAGTGGGTGATATGGTCGCGTTGGACATTGTTGAAGGCGAGATTCGTTCTGTAAGCGAAGACGGTATGGTTCATGTTGAGCTTAAAACCGCTGGTGGCGAGCCGATTGAATACGCTGATGACGAGAAAGAAGAGAAACCTGAAGAACCGTCTGAAGACGCTATGGAAGCAGAGCTTATGGCTGCTGCTCAGAAAGCAGACGAAGAAGAGGGTTACTAATGCCTATTTACTCTTTTGTTTCGGATGAGGGTGACGTGATTGAGAAGGTTGTCCCGCGAGGGACAGACTCGATTGACATTAGCGGCAAGAAATACAAGAGGTCGATTGTGGATGAGGGCTTTTCCATTGGAAGCTTAGTCAGCATTCCGACACCTGCGGAACAGGTTAAGCAGGGTTATCATAAGCTTGAGCAAACAGAAGGCTCACGCTTTTTGCGAAAATCGCAATTTAGTACAAAACAGATTAAAAAAGCTTGGGGGTTTTAAATGGCTGGCAAGAAGACGATTACCAATTTAAGTGAGTTAACATCGGCGGCATCTAATGACGTGCTTCCGGTTGTAGACGTTAGTGACCAGTCGGTAACGTCTTCTGGTGAGACTAAAAAGATTACCGTAACCAACCTGTTAAGCGGTAAGGCGGACAGCAGCCACACGCACGCAATTACGGACGTAACGAACCTGCAAACTTCTCTGGACGCGAAGCAAGCTACTGTTACAGCGGGCGATGGGCTGAGTTTTTCTGGCGATACTCTGAACGCTGAAGTGACTCAGGCTGAATTGGACGCGAAGCAAGCTGCTNCGTCCNANGGTGCATTCGNNGATGGTGACTTAGCTTTTCCGGCGACACCCTGAACGCTGAAGTAACTCAAGCGGAGTTAGACGCGAAGCAATCTGCTCCGTCTGAAGGTGCATTCGTTGATGGTGACAAAACTAAGCTA
>FUFK010069851.1_pt1 | contig 11758 bp, 28 predicted proteins | sample 1021851 | NCBI WGS metagenome assembly FUFK01 (sample SAMEA51879418, study PRJEB19060) | metagenome
TCTTTTGGTGTTTCAGTTTGTTGCGTTTCAGGTGCAACTGCCTTTGTTTCTTCGGACATTGTTTTCTCCTATTATATTATTAGTTCGCCTTTGTTGTCATACCAATCAGGATTGACATAAGACCATTGATGACGACAATTATAACCACCACGAACAACTAAAGGGTCTCCAGCTTTTTTGCCTGACCAACTTCTACTTGCCCACAGTTTTCTGACTTCATCAACTGTGAAAAGTCCACTTTTCCTCTTGTTATATACACCACTAATCATATTTCTGCAAATTTCCCTTGTGGTAGCAATTACATCTCCATAATATTTAACATAAGTTAAACCAGCATCTTGTGACTTATTAAAGTTTAAAGTTGCATCAAAATCACGCAAAGAATCATTTAATATCTGCCCAGCATATCTTTTCATATTTTCTCCGGCACGATCTCTTGCAAATTTAGATTGTAATGTTTGTATTGATTTATCAACCTCTGCTTGTTTTGATTTTTTAAATTTATTTTCATTTACAAAATTAACTAATCGTTGAATTTCTGGGTCATCTGAACTAGCATAGATGCCATTTATTGTTTGTCTTAATTCTTTTTCTAGGGTTGCAAAATCACTTCCAACTAATGTATTCTGGTACACCTTTTCTGATAATCTTCTTGTAAAAGTATTTGATACATCTTTAAACTGCGTAAAATATTGTTGTTTAAGATTCTGTACTAAAGCTAAATCTCCTTTTGTAAGTTCTTGAAACTCTGATGGTATATTACCTATTCTCTTAAATGCTTTTTCAATTCTTTTAGCTTGTTTATTAAAACCCTCTCTTACAACTGTATCTGACCAANCTAAATATTCTCTATCTAAAATAAATTTTATTCTNGGTCTTATAGCAATAGCTGATTGCANTTCTATNAATTTACNATCTTGTGTTGGNAGTCTTCCAGCNAGAGATACNACTTCTCTTTCTATTCTGTCTAATGTTTCTACTAATGATTTATAATATTGTGCTTCAGCAAGTTCTATTTGCTTGATTCNNTATTCAGTAGATTTTTGGATTATATCTGCCATTTNTTTCTCTTATCAAAAATTNNTTAAAAACGCAAAAAGTGTTTTATTGTCGCACCTATTATGAAACACCCTAAACAATGAATCGTCTATTAGTTAGTAAAATGGTTATAACTTTAAAAAATGGAAAAGTGAGTATGATATACTGTGTAAATAAATAACAAAAGGAGAGCAAATGAAAAACCAAAAAATTAAAATAGTCGAAGAGCCTATTTTAAATTTAAAAGTAGAAGTGGATAAGTCTTATCCTAATATAACAGATGGTCACAGACTTGAACCGAGAATGAATTGGTCATCTTTTAACTACATTGATTTGGTAGATGTGTTTATGACATCTTTACCAAACGAACCAACAATAGCTGATGATGTTGCTAGAAAAAGAGCTTTAAAATTTAAAGCTAGATTAAAAGCATACATCATTGAAAAAGCAGATGAGTCAGAATTGAAAAACTTTGATTGGTCTGATTGGGATATTGTATAATTAAATAATTAATTAGGCGATCAGAAATGGTCGCCTTTTTTATATCTGCTCTTGCTCTACTTCTTGATCTTCTTGTTGTGGCTCATCTTGTGTGAACTCTCCAACTTCAGACTTTTGGTCTATCTCATCAAAAATTGTATTTAACTTCTCATCATCATCTACAACTGCTCTAGCAATTTCTTTATCAACTTCTTTGCTAAATGTAGGAGAGCCAATACTCATAGCTTTTGCTTGTTGGAAGTAAATTAGATCAGAAGCATAATCTCTAATGTTAAACGAGTCTGGGTAATTTATCTCGCCATCAAAAGTAGCATTTTGGAATTGTGCATATAATCTAAATAATTGTTCTTCNGCTATTTGTAAGTTATCTGCTTTTTCTGATAGTCTTGCATTTAATAATTCAAATTCTGTTTGTAAAGCTATNCCAGATGATACTGCTTGTTTAGTNGTTCTTACTGCACCNGTNTGTGCAATTCTATTTATAGATTCTACNTTGTTATTTATNGANTCCATNATTGCAGTTAAGTTTTGACCAGATGGTTGTAATAAATATGGTTTTAAGTTTGGNTCTAATTCATCAGGCATTTCAATTACTGCACCAGCACCAGCACTTGCATTTACACTTGGAGTTTTNACTAATGATGGGTGGTTAGTTAATCTNATTAATTGTTCCATNTCAGAGTATTCNTTGTANATAGATTTTTGTAAGTCAGCTATATCAGTNANGTCTGATTGACCAATNCCNCNTTTGTGANNTTTNGNATTGTATAAAATAACTGCTGGTATTTTGCCAATCAGGTTATCGGCAGTATCTATTATTNTNGGTGGCTCTCTNTCTGGCATATAGANAGTTTCAATTCTATCAGGATACCAAAGTCGCATATANGTTCCACCATCTTTATCTACTTCTTCTCTAATTTTAAGATAGTCCAAATAATACTTACCATTTACTTCTCTTTTAAAATTCCAATCTAAAACATTTTCAGGAGTGACGATTGATAGATATGGTCTGATGTCTTGTTCTAATTCTTCTGCTCTTGTGTTTGTTGTGACTCTAGGTTTATCTAAAATCATAAAACAATGACCATAAATTGATGCGTAGTTTTGTGCTTGTTTAATTACAGAGTTTAAATTGTTTCCCTCTAAATCTGCGTCTTTTAAGAATGATTCTAAACTAGGTTCATCTGCTAAAGAACCAAAATCTCTGCTTGGTCTTACTCTAAATAAAAACGATGAATAGATTTGAATAATATTTTTACAATGGTTATCACAAGGAGTGTTTGCAAGTCTTTGATTAAATTCGTTATCTAATTCTAAATTATATCTATTAAGATATTGACCAATCATATAGTCATATCCACCATTGTACGATCTGATATAGTATTCCCAATTATTAACAGTTTGCTGATAGTCTTTGTGAACTTCTAATGCTTGATCTCTTGAATATGCCATAATTTATTTAATTGTCCATCTTGTTGGAGAAGAAAAATTAGCCTGTGTAGTTAATGGTTTTAAATAATCAATCATATAACCAAGAGCATCGTTCATGTGATCGAATCCATCTTCCTTGTCAGGAATATTTGTATTCTCCTTGTATATTTGTCTTTGTAAACCTTTTATCAATGTTTTGCAAGATTGTGAAACAAAAATATGTCTTTCTCCTTTAGAATCTTTTAACCTACTATTAACTGCATTGACNCTATCTCGTATNGCTGGGTGTTTGTGTTTTACCTTAACTTTAAATCCAGCATTTTGNANTATTGATAAATCNGTNCNTCCACCAGCAGATGTTTTTCTTTGTTTAGAAGCTGGGTCAGGGTATATNAATATTTGCATTTTAGTTCCATATCTATCTCGTATTTCTTGCACCATTTCATCAGTATTAGAGCCATAAATAATAACTTCATCTACAAAATAAACTTTATCTTTTTCAATTTGTCCTACACAAGCAGACATTGGGTCAACGTTAAAGTCCATTCCTATATGTAAAGGTTTAGTCCAATCTATTTGTTTTTTAACAACATTATCAACTGGGTGGAAGTTGTAATAAACTGCACCAGCATAGTTTTCAAATGTACCCTCAAACTCTTGTCTAAATGTTCTAATATCTATGTCTTGTTTGGCTTGTTCTATTTCTTCTTCAGTGACCATACCACCATCAATAGTAGTGTATTGAAAAGACTCCCAATCATCATCTTGCTTTCCTTTTAAGATACATTTCATAACTCCAATTACCATAACCTTTTGGAGTTCCACACATTAAAACGTGTCCTAATCTATCTGATATTGATGCTCTTAATACTTCAAACCAAGTACGTTTATCTATATCTGCAAACTCATCTAATATTAAAAAGTCTAATCCTGTACCTCGAAGTGAATCATAATTATCTGCACCTTTTAATGATATTTGACTATTTGTTTTTCTGATTGTTATAGTCATTGTGGTTTCGTTAATATCTTCAATCCAATTAAATTGATTAAGCATTTCTTTAAGAGTTCCCCAGACAATCTCTTTGGCCATCTTAAACGTTGGTGCTACATACCAGATTTTACGATTAGGTTGAGATGCGTATTTCATCATCTCTGTCACTGCTAAATAAGTTTTTCCAAATCTACGACCACTGATTAATATTCTAAATCTAGCTTTCGATTGACTTACTTTAAGTTGGGGTTTTGTTAATGTTATTTTCACTTAAACACCAATATTTAACGATATATTTTTGTTCGTCAAATTCTTTAGGTGCTTTTTGAACTAACTGTATTGTCTTCTCTGCACCTCTTGATACACATTCTGAATAAGTTGTTAATTCTCTATTTGTTAAAGGTGGATAACAAAAATTATTAACTAGAGAGCATAGTTGATATAGAAGTATATATTCCATTCAATTCTTCTTTCTTTTCCATCTTCTTTGAGTTTGGACTCTCCAACACCAATGGAATATTGTCCTTGTTATTTTCTCTATTATTTTTAATACCCAATCTATCATTGTGGAATCTCACTTCGTTTTCAAATGTCCTATCTTCGTCAATCATATTATTCTAAAATTAATTTCTTAATACTTTTACTCCCATCTATATTATCTTCTAATTCTGCCATAGATTTTATACAAGAATATTGAACATTCTCTTGATAAACTCTTTCAGCTTTTCTTTTACCTCGCAAACAAGTGGCCATATCAGGTTGAATACGATGTTCCTTAATCTCGTTATTTACTATCATTAATAATGCTATTACCTCTACCATTAGTGTTGTCCATTACCATTATATTTAATTTCTCTATTAGAGTCTTTTAATTTTTCAATATCTACTAAAGCCTTTTCCATCTGTTTAGTTAAAAATTCAATATTAACTTTGTTAGTCATATTCATCTCTTGTGTTGTTTGTAGTTTTTCAACTTGTTTATATAAATCTTCTATAAGCATAAATTGTTCACTATCTGCTGGTAAAGAACCTAATTGTCCTCTTGGCCATTTTATTCTAAAATCTGTATTCTCTGTTAAATCTTTTTCCATAAGTTCTAATCTTGTTGAGTGTTGATTTAACTTTTCTTGTATCTGAAAAAAACTCATAGTGCCAAGTGCTACGATGACGATCAACGAAGCTACTGTCTTCATAGGCATAGAAACTTTTTGTTCTTCTGATATTTTAAGAGCCATTAAACAAATCCTCTGGTGCAGTTTGTTTTTTCTTTTTCTTCTTTGGTTTTATTGTGAACATATCATCTACCCAAGCACACCACTTGTCTAATGTTCCAAATAAAAAATAACAAATTTTATCTATCATATTCTAAAACCTTTTTTCCAAGATTGTACTGCCCAATAAACAGGAGTAGTATTAAGTTGCTTTCCTGATCTTCTAGCTTTAGCCAAGTATTGGTCTAAATCTTGCCATAAACGATCTCTGTCTAGCTGGTATATTTTTCTTAATAGATAACTCTTTACTACCAAATCTTACAATCTGTACTCTGTTTGTTTTTCTGTTTTTAACATAAACTGCAAACTTTTTAGAACCACTTGGTGTTCTAAATGGTTTATTTAATTTAACAGTTCTGCCTTTGAATTTTGCCATACAAGGCTAATATCATATATTACTCACAAATAAAACCTTGTATTGTACCTCTGCCATCATTTAGATAATAACCATTCTTCATAGCATTATCAAACTCTTTGTAAGTGGCTATTGTTTCTCTATGGTCGTCTGCGTACATCAGACATTCGTGGACTTCCATTGGTCTTGATAGTTCGTATTCTTCTTTTAGCAAAGTTCCATCGAATAACAGTACCAGTATTATAAGTGTTTTGCACATTAGCCCACTCCTTTATTTTTTTATACCAAAGTATTTTATATTTATCATCTTTAGTTTTATTATAAAGATTTGCTAATTTATCTATCTCTTGAAATGTCGTTGTCGCCATTTGTTGCATACATAAGTATCTCGGACTCCTCTAGTTCTCCAAATACCACAAAAATATCTTTTTTGAGAAAACATACCACATGAACCACATGACCCTCTACCTGTTGATGGTCTATAATCCTGTGGCATTTGATAAGGTATTATTTCTCCATTAGGATAAAAATTACTTCGTTTGATTTCCATTTTCTATTAACTTCCTTAAATCTTTTGCTATTTGTAAAGCCTTATTTAATTTTCTTAAAGCTATATCTCTTTGAATCTTTACTTTATCACATTCCAATCTAGCTTGATCTCTTTGTTCTCTTAATTTTAAAAAAGTGTTTTCTCCTATTTCCATCTTATCTCCCTTGTCTGTTATATTTTTTATACGATCTTTTCTCACTTTTGTTTAGTTTTTTCTTATGTCTTCTTGGTCGTTTAGGTGGTTTATCTCTAGGTACAAAATGAACAAATTTAATTCTTGCCATCTATTTCTTCTGCTTTAGCATCAATGATTAATGGTAAAGGCTCAACAATAGACTCTGTTTGAGTTCTATCTTTCATACCTAAATAATTCTTACTTAACCAAATTTGCATATTGGTATTATCTTTTTTAACTGCTTTATCCCACATTTTCTTACGCAAACTAGCCTTACCTTTTTCTCTAAACTGTTCGATAATATCGGCATAATTTCTTTTTAAAGTTCTAGCAGATACTCCCATAACACTTGCTATTTCATAAGTAGGACACCCAATAGATGCTAGGTTTTTTAATATTTCAGTATCTACAATTATTTTAGGTCTTCCAGCACCTTTTCTTTTTTCTGACACATTTGCCTTATTATTGTCCATTTTCTAACTCTGCCTTTTTTCCTGTAAAGTTCTCCCATCTTTTAATTATTACATCACAATATTTAGGGTCTAATTCTATCCCATAACACAATCTATTGAGTTTTTCACAAGCTATAAGTGTACTTCCTGATCCTAAAAAACAATCTAGAACAATATCATCAATTTTAGTACTGTGTGTTAATCCTATTTCAATAAGCTCTATTGGTTTCATAGTAGGGTGTAAATCAGATTTTTTTGGTCTTTTATGATTCCATACATTTACAAGTTTTCTGTCGTCAATAAAAGATTCTCCTGATTTATTCCACCCAAACCAGCAAGGTTCATATTGATTATGATATTTTCCCCTACCCAAAGTAAATTGATCTTTATACCACATAATTGTTGTTGAATTGTGTAAGTAATCATCTAATATTGTAAATAATAATCTTCCGTCCTTACCTTGAGCTCCCCAACAATAAAATATCCCATCACATCTTTGTTTTAAGTTTTCAATAAATTTAGTACAAAATTCTCGATATTGAAATTTATCCATCGAGTCGTTTTTTATATCCCTCATCTTAAATTTTTCGTGTTTTATATTTCCATAATTAATATTGTAAGGTGGGTCTGTATAAACAACATTTGCTTTTTCATTTTGCATTAATTTATCAAAATCTTCATTTTTTGTGCTATCCCCACACATAACTCTATGATTACCAAGTTTCCAAATATCTCCTAGTTTAGATATAGGTTCTTCAGGTGTTTCAGGAACTTCATCTTCATCAGTTAAACCTTGTTTTTCCTCAAATAATATATTGTTTAACTGTTCATCATTAAAACCTAATAAATCTAATTTAAAATCTTTAGCTTCTAATTCTTTTATTTCCATTTTAAGTAATTCATTATCCCACTCGGACTCTTCAGCAGTTCTATTATCAGCTATTCTATATGCGTTTATTTGTTCTTCAGTTAAATTATCAATTATAGATATAGGAACATTTTTAAGACCTAATTTTTTACTTGCCCTAAATCTAGTATGTCCAGCAACAATAACTCTATCCTTATCGACCACTATTGGTTGTCTAAAACCATATTCTTTTAATGACATAGCCACTTTCTCAATAGCAGTATCAGATAATTTTCTCGGATTGTTCTCGTATGGTTTTATAGAGTTTATATCAGCAATTTCAATTTGCATTTTTATATTTCTACCTTTTTCATAGATAAAATCAATCCTTTAGGAATTAGGTTTCTATCGCTAAATGTTTCTTCATCATAACTAGCAAATGTCCAAACAAACTTTCTATCTTTCTTAAATAGATAGGCATTAGTCGTCATATAAGCTGGTTTCATGGCCATAAACTCTTTTTCTGAAGCATGACCACTATCGCCAATGACATCTACCCATTTTATCTCATAGAAATAATATTTCTTATTGGAAATTGAAATGTGGCGAAATTTTGACTTTTTTTTTACCATTAATGTTTCTTATGATTATCTGACTCTACGATTGCCCTATAATATTCTAATTGTGTTTTTAATATCTGATTTTCTATACTTAATGCAATAATTCGTTTTCTACAATATTTAAAAATTCGCAGTATTGCTTTCATTTATACTCTCTAATTGGTTCTTTTTTCCATTTATGTTTAAGATACTGTTTTTTATCTTTTTCCAAAATATTATACTGACCCCAGCTTCCGATGGTTTTATATCCATTATTCACATCTTGGTCTTTGCTAGACCTAGTATTTGATATATGTGTATTGTATTTGTGTATTGACACTTGTTGCGATAGGTGGGCTGTAGGTGGTTGTTCGTTATCCACATATTGATATAAGTCGTAATTTATAAGGCTTATTATAGTGACTTTTCTGCTAGGGTGGTTGTTGCTGGGCTGTAGCTGGGCTGTTCTAGTGCCTATCATTTTTCTTCGTACCAGACGTAGTATGAAAGACCTCATTTCAGAGTAAGTCATACCAAATCTTTTAGCAGTGACTCTTAAAGGCATAATAGCTTCTCCTCGTTTNATAAATATTTCCGAGTCTAAAAANCTTAATGTGACATCTTTATGAGATGCAGATGATATAAAATATATCCAGCAACTAGCTTGTAATAAATTTTTAAATATAGGATTAGAATATATATCTCTATATAAAATAAAATACCCTCTCTTTTTAGCCATTTCTACTCTCTTTCTCAATCATCTCAATTAATTGTCTTCGAGAGTATCTGTTTAAAAGTGTTCTAATTATGTTCATTGTTTTTTTTGTTTTTTCATATTCTCTAGCACGATTGCTAGATACTACCTCAAAGTGTTCTTCTCTCATCTCTGCCATTATTTATCTCGAAATAAGTTATAAGCATCTTCCATAAGTTCTAGTTCTCTGTTTATTTTATGTAAGATTGATTGTTCAGTTCCATACTTTTCTATAAATAGATTTTTACCTAAATGAATTGAATCTTTACCTAATCTGTGGTGCATTTCACATAAAGGAATTGTATCTTGGTGGCTTGGTCTTACAGATAATCCAGTGTTTCCATTTATATTTCTGCAATGATGTACCTCTGCTGGTCTTCCACAACAATAACAACCCATCTGGGCAATCTTATCTAATCTATCTTTATCTACTTTGTTTGCCATACTATCGCTTGTTTGCCATATTTAGTTTCTCGTCTTTTACCAGAGTCTATTACTAACCCACATTCTTGCAATTCGTGAATACGTCCACAAACACTAGAATATGGTATCTCTAGTTCATCTGCAATTTCTATATTAGTAGATGCTTTAGATTTTACAAATTCATAGACTTGTTGCCTTTTAGTCTTAATCTTTGGCTTTATTGTGGCTAGTGCGTCTTGGCTTGTTTTTGTGTAATTTGCTGACTCATAATCGGTAGCAAATATATCTAATTGTTTTTGGCTCATCTCATTCTCTCTATTAGGTGCTGGGCTTCTGGAGAGAATCAGAAAACCCAACACGATCTTATTAAAGTATTGATATGAAAATAATAAATACTTGTCTTGCGACACTTCTCTCTAACATTTTTTTATTTTTTTTCATACCTTTAATTGATTCGTTTTTATAAAATTGATTTGCTAATTTCAATAAAATTATAAAGAAAGTTGTAAATTAACTGAAAAAAGGTCAAAAAAGCTATATTTTACGCCAAAAATAACATTTGCAATATACAACCCATTTGATAGTATTTTTGTATGTTAAATAAAACTAACACTAAAAAAGGAGAGAATATGAACAAAGAAAAAATAAATGTTTCATTTAGTATTGAAGAACTTTATGAACTTTTAACTGCAGTAAATTATTACAGAAGAAAAGAAAATTCTGATAAAATAATTTATGGAGTAAATAATGAACTTGGTAGAGATTATGCTGGTTATTATTTAGACAGAAAATTAAATCATATAATTGTTGCTGAAGAAGATCAAAAGGAGAGAGCAAATGTATAAATCAGCTAGATACATTAGAACAAAAAACAACACATATAAATTATTAAAAGATTTTAATGATTGTGTTGATGTTTATATAATGAAACAAGAAGCTAGAAATCAAAATTGTTGGACAGATAAAGACTATATTTACGATTCTAGTTTTAAATCAATGAAACTTGCTAGAGAAACAATTTATCAACTAGAGGAGAGAATATGATAGTATCAATTATAAAATGTAAGTCCAAAGATTGGAAAGAACATTTTAAAAAAGAATTTGGTGCATACCCACCAAATGCTACGTTGCAAGATGTGGCTAACGATAGAGTGTCAATGTATGGTAATCACGTTGATGCTTTTATAAAGGAAAAAAAAAATGAACCAAAAAAAAATGTTTCAGGTTCAGGAAAGGTTGGACAAGACAATAATCAAGGAAAAAGATTTATTGACTCGCCTTTCAAAGCTGAAGCAGAAAAAGAGGAACTTGGCTTTTAAACTTCATCATTTGAAGTACCATCAACCAGTTCTTTAAAGAGAGGAAACATAAGATATGAAGAAAAAAATACTTTTAATCGCAATCTTTGTCTGCTTATTACAAGGGTGCGCCAAATATGAGCCGATTGTGGATACCAAAGGCAAATCTAAATTTGAAACTTCTAATGCAGTAAATATTTCTGACGATATTTTACATTGTCAAGATTTAGCAAAAAGAAATACTACATTAATAAGTAATATAAGTTTTTGGTTAATTAGTCCAAAAGCCGAAACTCAATATGCAGATATTTATAGAAAATGTATGTTGGGTAGAAACCACCAAGTGCTTAACTAATGCCTAAACCATTAACAAGAAATAAAATTTTAGCTTATATGTGTGCTAAATGTTTTACCACCGATGCTTTAAAATTAGCTTGGTTTTATGGTAGCCAATCAGTATTCAGCGATTGTCTATTATGCAACAAATGTTTTAAAGAATCGTTTAATCAATTAACTCAACAACAGAAAGAAGAATGGGGTTTTTATGAAAAAAAATAATACCATAGAAGAAATAAACACTTCTATAAATAACTTACTAGAAGAATGGAATATTAGCGATGAACATAATGAGAAAGTAGTCACTCATATTATTGGATTACAAATTAAAAAGATTAGACTCATAAATAAAAAAACGCAGACTAGAGTTGCAAGAGCAATCAAAGTGACGTTCCAGCAAGTGCAGAAATATGAAAAAGGGTCTAACTTACCTAATCCAATTAGACTACTAGCTTTAAGTCAATATTTCAAAGTTCCTTACCATTATTGGTTAAAACCTATTTTGGACAAAGAATTGACAATATTAGCACAAAGTTATTATAATAAATATCAACCAAATAATACTGAAGAAAAGTTTAGTATTTATAATTTATAAAATAAAAAGGAGAGAGCATGGAAAAACCTAACAAAATCTCATGGCAAGATAAAAGAATAAAAGCTATGGATAGAACAATCTTTAGAAAAAAATTTACGCATGAATATTTAGTAGATGAATATTGTGCAATAATTAATTCTAA
>FUFK010059000.1_pt1 | contig 11757 bp, 1 predicted proteins | sample 1021851 | NCBI WGS metagenome assembly FUFK01 (sample SAMEA51879418, study PRJEB19060) | metagenome
GCATTCAAAGATATCAACTTATCCTTCAAACGTCATCCTGTGACGAATGATGTAGTTGCAATTCGTGATGAAGATGCTATTAAAAGGTCTGTAAAGAACATAATTTTTACGATTCTTGGCGAAAAACCATTTGACCCGACTTTTGGATCAGTAATTAATGATTCTTTATTTGATTTAAGTACAAACTTAAGTGATATTCGTATTCAAGATGAAATTACATCATCTTTAAATCGATTTGAACCTCGAATCAGTAATATAACTGTTAAATCAACAGTTATACCCGATTCACATGAATTAAATTGCACTGTTCAATATGATATTACTGGAATTCCAGCACCCACACAAACAGTAGACGTTCTCCTTTTCCCAGCTAGAGTATAATGGCTTTCGGTCAATATGTAAATTTAGATTTTGATGAAATAAAAACGTCCATCAGAGATTATTTGAGGGCGAATACAAATTTTACTGATTATGATTTTGAAGGTTCTAACCTTTCAATCATTATCGATGCGTTGGCATATAATACTTACATTACTGCGTATAATACCAATATGGCAGCGAATGAGTGTTTTCTTGACTCATCTACACTTCGAGAAAACGTTGTTGCACTCGCAAGAAATATTGGTTACGTTCCTAGATCTCGTAGATCCGCAAGAGCAAAGATATCTTTTACGGTTGATGGTCTAGTTGAGACCTCAACCATCACAATTAACGCTGGATTGATCTGTAATGGTGCTGGATCAAATACAAATTACATTTTTTCAATTCCAGAGGATATTACAACACCTGTTGTCAATGGAGTTGCAGAATTTAACAACGTTGAGATATATGAAGGAAGCTTTGTATCTCAAACTTTTACTGTAGACACAAGTTTATTCAATCAAAGATATATTCTTGATAATTCTTTCATAGATACATCAACAATTAAAGTTAAAGTTAGTCCATCCTCAAGTTCCTCCACTAGTGTTACTTACAAACAACTTGATAACATTGTAGGAGTTACATCAACGTCTGCATCTTATCTTTTACAAGAAATTGAGGATGAAAGATATGAATTAATTTTTGGTGACAATGTAATTGGTAAAAAACTTTCAAATAATAATTTTATTAATGTTTCATACATTGTAACTGATGGTCGTGAAGGAAATGGAGCTTCTGAATTTAGTTTTGTAGGAAATATTACAAATCAAGATGGTGCTGTTATCAATCCATCACTTATATCTCTTGTTTCAACTGATGAAAACTCTAGAGATGGTGATGATATTGAATCAATCTCTTCAATTAAGTATTATGCACCTCGTATTTACTCCTCTCAGTATCGTGCAGTCACTTCATCTGATTATGAATCAGTTTTAGGGTATATTTACCCAAACGTTGAGTCGGTAACTGCTTATGGTGGTGAAGAGATGAATCCACCTCGTTTTGGAAAAGTTTTTATTTCGGTTAAACCTCGAAATGGTGACTTTTTATCAGATGAGACAAAAAGAGAGTTAATTCAAAAATTAAAAAGTCATGCTGTTGCTGGAATTGTACCAGAATTTGTTGATTTAAAATATTTGTACGTTGAATTACAAGCAAATCCATATTACAACCCAAGTTTGAATGATGATCCAGAAAATCTTAAAACTGGTATTTCAAATGCACTAACTCAATATTCACGTTCAATTGATGTGAATAAATTTGGAGGTAGATTTAAATATAGTAAAGCTGTTTCATTAATTGATAATGTTGATTCATCCATTACATCAAATATTACACTTGTAACGATTCGTCGTAATTTAAAAGCGTCTATAGGTCGATTTGCTCAGTATGAAATTTGTTATGGTAATATGTTTCACACACAAGAAAGTTCATATAATGTTGTATCGACTGGATTTACAATTGATGGTGTTACAGGTCTTGTTTATCTTGCAGATGAGGTTATAAATCGTGAAAAAGGAAGAATATTCTTCTTTACATATACAGAGGGTGGAACTCCTGTTGTAGTGAAGAAAAATGCTGGAACAGTTGATTATATGCATGGTGAAATTCTTATAGATACTGTAAACATACTTTCAACAGTGATTGCAAATAATGTGATTGAAATTCAAGCAATTCCACATTCAAATGATATTGTTGGTCTTCGTGATTTGTATATTAAATTTGACATGTCAAATACAACCATCAATATGATTCAAGATTTGATATCATCAGGTGAGAATACATCTGGATCAAGATTTGTTCATACTCATAGTTATTATACACCGACGTTCACGAGAAAATCAAATTCACCCATATCCACTAGAACTGCTCTTTTACCATCAACCGCAACTTCAACCGCAACTTCAACTTCAAGTGCTAGCACTTATGCAACTGTAACAGCAACTTCAACAGGTTCAAGTTCAAGTGGAACATCTTCAACACCCTCATCATCAGGTGGTGGATCTAGTTCTAGTTCTGGCGGATATTAATGATAGATACCTCAATACAAAGAGTTGAAATTAATCAGGTAATTGAAAATCAGTTACCTGAGTTTGTGCAGGCAGAAAGTCCACTTTTTGTGGATTTTATGAAACAGTATTATATTTCACAAGAATATCAAGGCGGCCCTACAAATATTACTGAGAATATTGATCGATATACTAAATTACAAACTTATGTTGGTGCTGCACTTACTGAATATACAGGATTAACTACAAATACTGAATCAACTTCATCTACAATTTTTGTAGATTCAACAAANGGTTATCCAAGTAAATATGGANTACTNAAAATTGATGANGAAATNATNACTTACACNGGNATNGGAACNACATCNTTNACTGGNTGTGTTCGTGGNTTTAGTGGNGTTGATNNNATGGATCAACCCACNAGNTCNGATNTATTATCATTNAANACAACTGTAGGTGCATCTCANACTGGAGGAACAAAAGTTCATAATTTATCGAATTTGTTTATTCGTGAATTTTTTAATAAACTTAAAACAACTTATGCAAGTGGATTTGAAAATCGTAAATTTGATAGTGATCTAGATCAGGTTAAATTTATTCGACAAATAAAAGATTTTTATCGAACAAAAGGAACTGATGAGTCATATAAAATATTGTTTAGAGCTTTGTATGGTGAGGAAGTTGATATCATCAAACCATCCGAGTTTTTATTTAAACCATCTGATGCGGATTATGGTTTTGCACAAGATTTTGTTGTAAAAGCAATCACAGGAGATCCTAGAAATCTTAAAGGATCTACACTTTTTCAAGATGCTGATGAGAAGGATAGTAATATTTTAGGCGCCTCTGGTGCGATATCAGATGTAAAAGACTTTTTATACGGTGGAGAACATTACTATCAAATTAGTGTATCAAAAGATTCAATTGATGGTGATTTTGTAGTTCCAGGCAGAACTCGTATAACTGACACTGTATCAATCGGTTCAACTGTGATGACAGTTGACACAACAGTTGGATTTCCTACTAGTGGTTCTTTATCATTACCAACAGCAAGTGTAGCTGGAGTTGTTACTTATACAGGTAAAACTGCAAATCAATTTGTTGGAGTAGATACCGCTTTTGATATTTTAAACATTGGTGATGACGTTCGTTTTAATAACGTCGCTTATGGTTATTCTTTTGCAAGTGCAACAAATAAAATTGAAGTATTAATCACTGGAGTTTTAAAAGATTTTCCAATTCCTGATACAACTTTTTATTTTAACAAAGGTGATAAGGTTAAGGTAGGAACATTTGGAGTTAATAAAAGTTCTGAAGATCCTCATTTTGGATCATATGTTTATAATACTAGCGTAAAATTTACTCCAAAAACAGTNATAAGACAATCAAGTAGTAGTTTCACTATTACAACTCTTTCGGATCATGGTCTTTTAGAAGAAGACTCTATTGAAGTTTTAGATGGTCAAAATACATTATTAGGAGTTGGTCGTGTTTTAAGAGTTATTAGTAATTCAACATTTATTTTAGGTGATTTACCTAGTGTTGGTGAATTTAATATTTCATTCATTAGAAGAAGATTGAAAAGAGGAAATAGTTCTCTTCATGATAATATTACAAAATACACAACTGATGTTCAAAATACATATGATCACGATGGAGATAATTCATCAGCATTACCTCCACATCCTCACATATATGTTGCCTCCCCATCTATTCCAAGTTTAGGTAATGAACCNATAGTAGCGCCAGATCGTTCTGTAACGTGGACTGGCGCCACTGGAGGAGACGTTATACAGTTAATACAGGTTACAGAGGGTGCATCAGATCATGGATTTTATTCTGGAGAGGTTGTCAAATATGAAGTCATTAGTGGATTTTTAGGTCAGTTGATTGATGGTAAAAATTATTATGTAAGTCGTGTAAGTTCAAATAACATTCGTCTTGCAAACTCTTTACCAGACTTAATTAATGGAAATTTTGTAAATGCTACTGGAAGTGGAACATTTAAAATATCAGTTCCTGACTTAGCTGGTAAAAAATTAGATCATCAAAAATTATTAAAAAGATTTTCTATAAATCCAGTATTTGATGGTGCAAAACGTGAAACATCGCCAGGCACAATTGGAATGTTGGTAAACGGAACTGAAATATCTAATTACAAGTCTGGTGATGTTATTCAATTTGGTGGCATACAGTCAATTGATGTATTAGAGGGTGGAACTGGATTTGATGTAATTAATCCTCCAAAAGTAAGTATTGAGAGTTTAACTGGTATTGGTGTAAGTGCGACTGCAAATATCAAAGGTCAATTTGAAAGAATTGATGTTATTGATTCTGGATTTGATTATGTTGAACCACCAACTGTAGAAATTAGTGGTGGTAATGGAACTGGTGCTGTTGCAAGGTCAAGATTAAAAAAAGTTGAACATTTCATGGATTTTGATGCATCGTCTACAAGTGATGCGATTAACATTGCTAATAATACGATTGGTTTTGGAACATTTCATAAATTTAGAGATGGAGAGGCTGTAATTTATAAAACATTTGGTCTTGGTGCAATCGGTATTGCAAGTGCTGGCATTACTACCGATCAAGTTCAAGAAACACCAGATCAAAGACTTGCTAATGATGAAGTTTATTTTGTATCAAAAGTCAATGCCACAACAATTAAACTTGCAAATAACGTAAACGATGCTATCACAAAATCAAATTTACTTAATATTACTGGATTCGCTGATGGAACGCAAAGATTTCAAAGTTTAAATCAAAAACTTGTTTTAGGTCAAATTATTATTGAAAATCCTGGCGAGGGTTATGAAAATAAGAGAAGATTAATTCCTACCAGTGGTATTAATACTTACTCAGATTTTATTGAATATGTAGGTCATGGATTTGAAGATGGAGAACTGATTCGTTATTCTAATGATGTGATTAAAATTGGTGGATTGGATACCGATCAAGATTACTATGTTTTAAAAATTGATGATAATAAATTTAGATTAGCAGCTGCTGGTATCGGTTCTACTTTATCGGATGAAAACTATGTAGCAAAACAATTTGTAGGATTAACTTCAGTTGGATCGGGAAATCACATATTTAATTATCCTCCAATCGTCGTCAATGTAAAAGGAGAAATAGGAGTTAACACAACAACAGAAAACTTTCATGCAAGAGTCAATCCAATTGTAAGAGGTTCAATCACATCTATTAATGTTGAAAAATCTGGACTTGGGTATGGAAATGACTCAACATTTAACTTTAGTATTCCACCTCAAGTCCGTGTTTCTTCTGGTTCGTCCTCTGAGTATAAAGCAATCGTAACAAATGGAAAAATACAGTCTGTTATTGTAACTCGTTCTGGCGATGAATACACATCTACTCCTGACTTAAATATTTTAGGTGATGGAGTTGGTGCAAAAATTATATCATCAATTAGTAATGGAAGAGTTGATTCAATCACTGTTGATAATGGTGGTGTTGGATATTCAACCGCTTCAGTTAGTGTTGAGGAAATCATTCCTGGCACTGGTGCTGTATTTTTACCAAAAATTAGATCATGGTCAGTTAATAACGTAAAAAGGTATGAAGATATATTTTATGATGATGACGGATTTTTAACTAGAGGTAATAATGATGAAGGAATTAAATTTACATCATTTTATGCACCCAGAGGTCTTAGAAAAATTTTAAAACAAAAAAATAGTGATGGAACTGTAGATTACACCTCAAATGACTTAAACATAGTAAACAATGCAGAACAAGCGTCTTTAAATCACTCTCCTATTATTGGATGGTGTTATGATGGAAATCCAATTTATGGCCCTTATGGATATGACCGTAAAGATGGTGGTGTTGTAAGAATTATGAGATCTGGATATACTCTCAAAACAACAAGAGAGAATGGGCCTCCAATATCAGATTTCCCACTTGGATTTTTCATTGAAGATTATGAATATACTGCGGATGGTGATTTAGACGAAAATAATGGAAGATATTGTGTTACACCTGATTATCCAAACGGAACATTTGCTTATTTTGCAACCATTAATCCAAATCAAAATGAAACCAGTGGAACATTTAAAAATTTCCGTTCTCCAGTTTTTCCATATCTAATTGGAGCTAACTATGTTGCAAAACCTGATGAGTTTAATTTTGTAGAAACAAATAATCAAGATTTGAATTTAAATAATTTAAATCTAAGAAGAAATGTAAATCCTTACAAACTTGATAGTTCTGGTGCAGAGTATCAAGGAATACATGATAGTAGAAAAATTGTAGACCAAGAAATTGAAGTTGATTATGCATCTCCTGGCAGAATTAATCAATATGAAATATTAAGTGCTGGATCTGGATATCAAGTTAAAGATCCTCTTAGAATTAAAAACTTAGGAAAAGGAAATGGTTTCTCTGGTGAAGTATCATTTGTTAATGGAAAAGAAATTGTATCAGTAGCATCAACAATAGTAAAAATTGAAAATGTTGTGTTTAGTTATGATAATCGCACTGGAAATGTTATAGGACTCTCCTCTCAACCACATGATTTGAGAATAGGAGATGTTATCAACGTTTCTGGTTTATCAACAGATACTTTTAGAAGACTTGATGGAAGACATCAAATTGGATTTAGCACAGCACAATTTACTTTAAATGTTGGACTTGGAAACGTAGCTGCCACAGGCATTGTGACAAGTATCGATGTTGCTGGTAGTTTTTCACCCAGAAATATTAGTGCAAATGATGTCTTAGGTATATCAACAGAAAGAATGTTAGTTTTGAATGTTGATGAAGTAAATGGAAAATTAAGAGTTCAAAGACAATTTGACGGCGTTACTGGCACTGCTCATAGTGCTGGTAGTACTGTAACTTCATTAAACAGATCTATTACTTTTAATGTTAACTTAGATAGTGATGTTGTTACGAATGTCAATGTTCCATATTACTTTAATCCAGCAGAAAGTGTTTCACTTGGATCTACTGCTGGAGTTGGAGTTGGAAATACAATAACTTATACTTACAAAGTTTCTGGAAATGGAATAAGTTCTACTTTTGTTCCAACACAACAAATTTTCTTACAAGAACATGGATTTATAACAGGACAAAAACTTTTATATTCAAACGGTGGTGGAGATTCTCTAAGTGTTTATAATGGTATTTCAACTTTTAGTCTACCAAATAATTCATTTGTCTATGCGATTAATGAAGGTCAAAATTTCTTAGGACTATCAGAAAAACCTATTGGCATTGGATCAACAGGTGCGATTACTGGTATTGGAACAACAGGGCGACAACTTTTCTTTAGTGGTATTGGAACTGGAGTTAAACATAGTTTGAAGCCACAAAAGACTGAAGTTACTGGTTTTATACAAAAAAATGTTGGAACAGTTGTTTGTAAAGAAGCTCATAATTTAAGATCAGGTGATAGAATATCACTATCTGTAGTGCCAGGAATTACAACATCATACAAGATTGAATTTGATGAAATTACAAAAAGAACAATCATTAACCCATTAGAATTTGGAGCATCTGGAGTAAACATTAGTAATGATACAATTACAATTAGTGGACATGGATATAAAACTGGTGATAAAGTTCTCTATCAATCTTCAAATCCAATAACTCCACTTTTCAATAATTTTTCATATTTTGTAATTAGAATTGATGATAATACATTTAAGTTGAGTGAAACTTCTTTTCAATCTAAAAAAGTAGCACCAAATGCTATATCATTTACATCAACTGGATCTGGNCACAAGATAGCTCTTATCAATCCACCAGTATCATTAACTCGTGGATACAAAACTCAATTTGATCTAACTCATTCTAGTTTATCTAAACCAGTAGGTCTCTCAAGTTTTCCCTTATTTGACTTTGAATTATACAGGGATGTTAATTTTACAAATCCATATTTTAATAATAAAGAAGATAAAGGATTCCAAGTTATTGGTATTGGGACAGTAGGTATTGGTGGAACGGTCAACCTCTCATTAACAGAGAACACACCAACCGATCTTTTCTACAAACTTACACCTGTTAATTTAACTATTAGCGCTCCTACAAAAAGAAATCCTGTTGTTGACACTGATGTTATTAATTATTCTAGCTTAAAGATAAGTGATAGTGTTTACAATGATGATTTTACAATTATTGGAATTGGAACTACAACATTTTCATTTGTGATGCCAATACAACCAGAGAGAGATGGATATACAAAAGACGAAGCACCTACTTTAAAATATAGTACAAATTCTACAGATGCAACAGGATCAATTGATCGTGTGAGAATTATTTCAAAGGGTAGAAACTATCAAACTATTCCTGTTGTCACATCAATTGGATCTACTCTTGGAGTTGGTGGTGTTATTAGATTGAATAGTGATGAAACTGGAAAATTAAGAAGATATACAATTAAAAATCTTGGATTTGATTATTCGGCAGATAAAACGATTAATCCAACAGTTCAATTACCTCAAATTTTAAGATTAGATAGATTATCTACTATTGGTAGTATTGGTATTAGTTCTGGTGGTAAAAATTATCTTCAACCACCAAATATTGTTGTTATTGATAGAGTAACTGGTTTAGTTAAGGATGAAGTTATTACAGATGTTGATCTACAAGGAACATCCGTTTCTGAGGTTAGAATACTAAGAAATACGAATTCTTTATATGATACTAATCCAAAAATTGCAGCCATAAACAATAATAATGGTGTTAAAGTAAAAAATCTATCATTCACAAGTGGCACTAATTTAGTAACATTAACTCTTGAGGGTTCATATACCACATCAACTTATCCATTTACGAAAGGTGATAAATTATATGTTGAAAACATAGGTATTGGATCAACAGGAAGTGGTTACAATTCTTCAGATTACAATTACGAACCTTTCGTGATTACTGGAGTAAATACAAATCCAGGCGGAGGAAATGCAACTGTTTCTTACAATCTAGATTCATCAGTCACACAGCCAGGTATTTTCAGTGGCCCTTCATCATCTGGTCAAGCAATTCCATATGAAAACATAGCACAATTTAATATTGATGTTGATACAAATCAATTTAGTGTTGGCGAAATTGTAAGTACAGGTGATAAAAATGGAACTGTGGTTGCATGGAATGAAAATAATAAGTATTTAAAGGTTCTCTCAAATGATACATTTAATATTGGGGAATCGATTAATGGTGCATCATCTAAGTCAATAGCACTTATTGAACAAGTTACTAGTTTTAGTTCTACATTTAACATTGATTCTAACTCAGAGTTTAGAAGTGGTTTTAGAAAAGAAACTGGTAAATTAAATACAGAGTTGCAGAAACTACAAGATAATGATTATTATCAAACATTTTCATATTCTTTACAAAGTCCTGTCTCATATGAAACATGGAAAGATCCTGTTAATAGTCTTGGACATGTTGTTGGATTTAGAAATTTTGCAGATGTAACTATTGTTTCAACTGCTTCTACTGATGATAAAAATAGAAGAAATGCATCTGTTGGAATTTCTAGTAATGTTGCAGTGGTTGTTTCTGACTTAGTAAGTGAGAAGGAATCTCTTCATAATACATATGATTTTGATTTAGTTACAGAAAATTCTAAAAATATATCTGGACTATTTGCATCTGATGAAATTAATTTTAGTAATAAGATTATCACAGATTACATTGAATCAAGAACAAACAGAGTCATTCCAGTTGACAGTATAAGTTCTCAGTTTAATGATTTACCTCGTGCAACTGCGTTTTCTGATGTTGCAGATTTTGTGTTAAATGATGTTGATGGTGTCAAATTTTATGTTTTAGTCTTCGATAGAAGATTTTCTGGTGAAAAACAAATAATTCAAATNAATTTACTTCATGATGGGTCTGTTGGATACATGATGCCATTTGGTCGTGTTGAAACAACAATTGATCTTGGTGAATTTGACTTTAATGTTTCTGGAAATGCAGGTTCATTAAGATTTCTTCCTGCTAAATCTAAGTTTAATAATTATGCATTAAGAATTCTCTCAGTAGAAACATTTAAGGATATTCAAAGTGGTATTAGCACATTATCTCTTGGCACTGGTTATGATATCATTTCAACTTCAGCTGGCGCCACAACTGGAGGCCCATCACCTTGTCAAGTTGTTGGATTTGGAACAACTGCGATTACAACCAGTAAACTATTCATACAAACACAAGAGTTGGGTGGTGATCAAAGAACTCAATTAAATGAGTTAGTTGTATTGAATGACAGTGAAGAGGTATATCTACTAGACTATGCACAGATGATTAATGAGAATACATCTCAAAGTAATTCTCCAAATGTGGGACTTGGAACTTTTGGTGCAGATGTAAGATCTGGTATTACGAGTGTATACTTTACACCTACAGCTGGTGTTGGTGTTACAATGAGAGTGCATCAAGTAGCTATTGGAGGAACTGCAACAGGTATTGGAAGCACGACTGTATCACTCACTGAGATTTTAACAACAACCACTGATATCGCATCAACAGGAACTCCACAACCAACTAGAATTAGTGGAATTAACTCTGGCACATATACTGCTTTTGATGCATTGATTGAAATACATGATACAACCAATAATCGATATGCTGTCACTCAGGTAACTGCAATTCATGACACAATTACTCCTCACTTTACAGAGTTTGGATATATGGACAATTTCTCCACCAATTCTACAAGTTTCTCTGGTATTGGAACGATTGGTGTTGGATACTCATCTGCTTCTGGTGGTGATATTGAACTTCGTTTAACTCCTCCAGCAAATACAGCGATTACAACTAAAGTATTCCAGTATAACTTTACAGAGACTGGAACAGGNGGAGTTGGNTTTGTTACATTTACNAATTCTAGATTAAAGTCTGCNGAGGGTTCATANACTGGAACAGAGAATGATATNAANTTCTCATTCCCTCTAAAACATGCTGGAGACCCAATATTCCANAAAACATTTGATTCNTCAGATGCTGCNGTGGTTGATGTTACAAATGATACATTTATANTTAATAACCATTTCTTCCAGACTGGTGAAGAATTAACNTATACNCCAACTGGTGCTGGNACAACAATGAGTATTGGTATCGCAGCNACANCNATTAGTGGAATCGGTGTCACTACTAAATTACCATCTACAGTATTTGCAGTTAAACTTGCAGAGAATAAATTTAAGGTTGCAAGAACAGCAGCTGAGGCACTTCAAGCAATTCCAAAAGTTATTGATATATCAGCTGTTGGAGTTGGAACAACTCATTCATTTACTTCAAAGAATCTTAACTCTAAGGCTTTAATAACTTTAGATAACAATATTCAAAGTCCAGTTATACA
>FUFK010036713.1_pt1 | contig 11755 bp, 9 predicted proteins | sample 1021851 | NCBI WGS metagenome assembly FUFK01 (sample SAMEA51879418, study PRJEB19060) | metagenome
ATCCTCTCCTGTGAAGCTATTTGGGGATTTCATCACTAAAATTAAAACNTCATCTATAAATTTATTTTGTTTATTTTCCTGAATAAAACCANGAAAAACTCTATGTGATTCCCATGCATATTTAGATTTAGTTTGAACAATCTTTTTGCAAGAATTTATTGCGTCTTTCCCTGATACTCTTATTATCGCAACTCCTCCCTTCCCAATACTTATAGCTGAAGCAATTGCGGCTATCGTATCTTCTGTAGTAACTATCGAATCCATCTCTCGCTTTGTTATGGATAATTAAGTAAGATTATCAAGAATTTAATTTTGAAATTTTCTTTCTGAATGAGATTTAAAAGAGATATTACCTATAAGAAAATTCTATCATTATTTAGGANTCAGAATGGAAGTCCTTTCTTTAATGCTAAAGGTTTAGCTATAGGGGTATTTAGTGGTTGCTTTCCNTTTTTTGGNTTTCAGACTTTAATNGGNNTATTTTTTGCNAAAATAGCNAAGGGAAATATTGTTCTAGCTGCAATTGGAACCTGGATCAGTAACCCTTTTACTTATATTCCACTTTATTATTTTAACTATAAAGTTGGTTCNATTTTTTTAAATACTTCTTCTAATAAAATTCTTGAAAAAAGTTTAGTTATTGATGACTTATGGAAACAAGGTAGAATTTTTTCCCTAAAATTACTCTTAGGTTCATCTTGTGTAGGTTTTTTATTAGCTTTGATTTGCGGCAGTATTGTTTTCTTTATCTACAAGATAAAAAGTAAAAGATAGATTGATCTGATTTTNAAATTAACTTTGTCCAACTCTGGCAATATCTAAAACATCTNCCATTGATTTAATTTGTTCAATTGTTTTGTGAAGTTGATTATAACTTTCAAGACCTACACAAAGATTTATAATAGCTGGTTTACCATAAGCAGTTTTAACATTGGCATCGCTAACGTTTATACCTTTATCAGATAACCNCATAAGAATATCTTTAAGAACTCCAACTCTATCAATTACTTCTATTCGTAGCTGAATTGGAAACTTATTATCGCCAGTTTTATTATCTTGATTCCAACCGACAGGTAATCTTCTCTCTATTGGAATTGGTATTACATTTTCACAATCTTCCCTATGTATAGTTATCCCATGGTTGCCGAGCGACACAGTTCCGATAATATCCTCGCCTGGGAGTGGGNNACAGCATTTNCCTATTCTGTAATCAAGACCTTCTATCCCGGAAATTGGNGATTTAGCTGCTNNATNAGATTGATTAGTGGATAAATTANTATTACTTTTAAGAGATTTTGCTATTTCAGAGTCAGAATCATTTTTTACATCTTCTGTCTGTAATTTTATTTCTTCTCTTAGTCTGTTTAATACTTGATGCAAAGTTAAACCACCAAAACCAAGAGATGCAAGAAGGTCTTCAGTAGTTTTTAAATTGCATCGATTTGCAACTTTTTTCATGGCTTCACTAGAAAGTAATGCTTCAAAACCGTTTCTACCTACTTCTTTTTCAAGTAAATCTCTACCTCTTTTAATCGTTTCATCACGATGGCTTTTCTTATACCATTGGCGAATTCTATTTTTAGCAGTTGGCGTAACTACAAAGTTCAGCCAATCCAAGCTTGGAGTAGCATTATTACTTGTCAAAATTTCTATGAAGTCACCATTTTGAAGTGCTGTAGATAATGGAGAAAGCTTTTCATTAATTCTTATTCCATTACAGTGATTTCCAACTTCAGAATGAATTCTGTAGGCGAAATCTATCGCAGTAGATCCTTTTCTTAAACCAACAACGTCTCCTTTAGGAGTAATTACGAATACTTCTTCATCAAATAAATCTTCTTTAATTGAAGCTAGATAATCATTATGATCACCTTCGTTACCTTCTTGTTGCCATTCGACTAGTTGTCTTAGCCAATTAAATCTTTCGGCATTGCTTTTAGCAGGAGAACCACCCTCTTTATATTGCCAATGAGCAGCAATTCCATATTCTGCTATTTGATGCATAGAAGTAGTTCTAATTTGTACTTCAATAGGTCGATGTCTCCCAATTACTGAAGTATGTAAGGACTGATATCCATTGGGTTTTGGTAAACCTATATAATCTTTAAATCTGCCTGGAATTGGTTTGAAAGTATCATGTACAACCGCTAAAGCTCTATAACAACTATCTGAATTATCAACGATAATTCTTAGNGCAGCAACATCATAAATNTCNTGAAANTGNTTTTGNTGTCTTTCCATTTTNCTCCAGATGCCATAAAGATGTTTTGGTCTTCCAGTTATTTCAAAGTTTTTTAAACCCGCNGANGACAAGTTTTCTTTCATAAGATTCAAGGTTACTTTTAATCTTTTTTCTCTATCACTTCTTTTAACAGCGATTTGATCTTTTAGNTCTTGATATTNTTTAGGTTCCAGAAATTTAAAAGCNAAATCTTCTAATTCCCATTTAAATCTATTTATTCCTAATCGATTAGCTAAAGGTGCATAAATCTCTCTTGTTTCTCTGGCTATTCTTTNTTTTCTCTCATCATTTANCCATTCAATTGTTCTCATGTTATGAAGTCGATCTGCAAGTTTCACNAAAACAACTCTGATATCGCTAGCCATAGCCAAAAACATTTTACNAAGATTTTCAGCTTGTGCTTCAGTCCTGTTATTAAAGTGAATCCCTCCTAATTTTGTTACACCCTCTACAAGTATTTTTACTTCTAATCCAAAATTTGTTTCTATTTCGGATAAATCAACGCCAGTATCTTCAACAACATCATGTAAAAGTCCTGCAGCAATGACAGATGAACTAGCACCTATTTCTTTGAGAAGATTGGCTACGGCAACTGGATGGATAATGTATGGCTCTCCACTCGCACGGAATTGTCCATCATGAGCTTTATAAGCAAGTTTAAAAGCCTTTACTATAAGGTTTTGATTATCATCATTTTGTTTATTTGATTTTTCAAAATTATTAATATCGTTAAGAAGCCAATCGGGTATTTTTATTTGATAATTCAAAGATTCACTTTCATATTTTTTATTTTCAGGCAAAATAGTTTTGGAAACTTCAATTTCGTTTTTTTCTTTTGAATTTGCAGCTGCCTCAGACATTTTATATTGCTTTAGATNTATTTTATTTAGGTCTAGAAAAATTTGCTATAAAATCATGGAAATAAATAAAGAAAAAATTCTTGTAGTTAAAAATCTTACTGTTAAATATGGTTTAAAACAGCAACCTATCATCAAAAATTTTAATCTTGAAATAGATAGAGGAGATCATTTGGCCATAATAGGACCCTCTGGATGTGGAAAGACTACTTTTGCCAAAACATTAGTAAATATATTGCCTGAAAAGGCCACTTCTACAGGGTATTTATCTATTTCTAGTGTAGATCCCAGGAAAATAAATAACAAAAAAGCACAATTATTTAGAAGAAGAAATTTTGGATTTATTTATCAAGACTCCATAAAAAAACTTAATCCACTTATGAGAGTTGGAGATCACTTATATGAATTGTTTAAAACTCATAATCAAACCAAATCATCTGTACTGATTAAAAAATTAGTAAAAGAAGTTTTTCAAAAAGTAGGAATTGAAGAAAGTAGACTTGATGCTTTCCCGCATCAATTTAGCGGTGGAATGAGACAGAGAGTTTCAATAGCAATGGCTCTTGCTTTAAAACCAAAATTATTAATAGCTGATGAACCAACAACAAGCTTAGATACCAGAACAAGTTTTGAAATTATGCAAGAAATAATGCAGTTNTGTAATGAATTCGATACTACTTTAATTTTAATTAGTCACGATATTAATCTTGCAGCAAAGTGGTGTAAAAAAGTTGCAATAATTGAAAAAGGATCGATTGTTGAAAAAGGAAATATATTAGATATTTTTCAATCACCAAAATCAGATATTGGGATAAAGTTAGTAAATGCCTCAAAAATAGTAATTGAACCAAATCTTAAAAAGAATGTCCGAGATGAGGTCGTTTTAGAGGTAAATAACTTAAGACATTGGTATAAATTAAATTCTTCAATTTTTATTAATAAATGGGATAAGGCTTTAAATGAAATTAGTTTCAAATTATATAAGAACGAGACTCTTGGAATAGTTGGTTCTTCAGGCAGCGGTAAAAGTACATTATGTAGGGCTTTAATTGGACTTCTGAAAGTAAGAGGGGGTGAAATAAAAATCTATGATGAAAATCATGTGTCGCAAAAAAATAAATCTTTTAAAAAGCACAATAATATGCAAATTATTTTTCAAGATCCTTTTTCAAGTTTGAATCCGAAAATGACAATTAAAAATATTTTGGAAGATATATTTTTAATACAAAAAATTTCAGATAAAAGAAAAATTGAAAAGGAAATAAAATCAATGTTCAGAAATTTAAATCTTCCCTTAAATCATGAATTTTTTAATTCTTATCCTAGTCAATTATCTGGTGGTCAATTACAAAGAATTTCACTAGCAAGAGCGCTATTGTTGAAACCAAAAATTTTGATTTGTGATGAGAGTGTAAATATGTTAGATGCTTCAGTAAAAATAGAGATTCTCGAATTACTAAGAGTCTTGCAAGAAAAAATGGATTTAACGATTATTTTTATCACTCATGATCTAGGCATAGCTAAAAGATTTTGCGATAGGTTGCTAGTTATGAATCAAGGAAAGATAGTAGATGAAGGAGAAAGTTCTACAATATTCGCTAAAACTCAAAATAGTTATACAAAATCGCTTCTAAATTCCTCTTTAAATCTTATTTAACTTTAAGAACACTTAGTAATTTTTGAAAATCTAATGGTAATTCTGATTCAAATATCATTTCTTTACCATTTATTGGATGTATGAGTCCAAGCTTAATGGCGTGTAAAGCTTGGCCATCTAATTTACATGGTAGTTTTTTACATCTTCCATATAGTGGATCACCCACAATTGGATGATTAATGTGAGCGCAATGAACTCTTATTTGATGNGTTCGCCCCGTATCTAGTTTGAAACTNATTAATGAGTAATTNCCAAATCTTTCTTCTAATTTCCAATANGTACAGGCATANCTTCCTGAAGTTTCTTCAACTACTTTATATTTCAATCTATTTAATTTATCTCTGCCAATGTNNCCCACTATTTGGCCTTCTTCAGAATTAGGTGCTCCATGAATTACTGCAATATATTCGCGTGAAGCTATTTTTTCTTTAATTTGTTTCTGAAGATTTACTAATGCNTCTTGGCTTTTCGCTACCACCATACATCCAGAGGTATCTTTATCTAATCTGTGAACAATACCAGGTCTTAGTTTTCCGTTAATTCCGGGGAGATCATTGCAGTGAAAAAGTAATCCATTAACTAAAGTTCCTGATTTATGTCCAGGGGCTGGATGAACAATCAGTCCAGATTGCTTATTAATTACTATGATATGCTCATCTTCAAAAAGGATTTTTAAATCCATTTTTTCAGGTTTCAAATATACAAGCGGTTCTGGAGGAGGCATCCAGATTTGAACGTTGTCGCCATTTTTTAAAGGGGTCTTTGCTTTAGCAGGCTTATAGTTCACAAGTACAAAACCTGAATTGATAAAATGTTGAATTCTCGCTCTACTCTGTTCTGGCCTTTTACTTACCAACCATCTATCTAGTCTCATAGGAAGGGGTAGCTCATAAATAATTTCTATAAGTTCACCCTCTCCAATGCCGAAAGAATTATTATTTAATTCCATTTTGGGACCTCTAAAGAGATTTTACCAAGCATCTGTGTTCTATAGTCTTCCAATAATTTTTGAGACATTCTTCTTTTATCGCCTGAAGTGTGTTTTAAAGCTGCTTCATCAATCCAATCAGAAGGGCTCTCAAATCCTTTTGTAATATCAACTCCATATCTATTAGATATTTGTTTTACTGAGATATTCGCATTTTTATCTTTATTTAGAGTTGATATAATCTTGATGAACTCAACTGCGACACTTTCTATTTCATAAGCAGCTTCTCCAATATCGTCACATAGTGCAAGGTTAAGTGCTGATTTTTGATCTTCTAAATTTGGAGGTATAACACCAGGAGCATCTAGTAGATCTATACCACTTTCTAACTTTATCCATCTTAAATTGCGTGTCACGCCTGCTTTCCTAGCACTGTCAACAACTCTTTTGTTTGCAATTCTATTAATTAATGCTGACTTGCCTACGTTTGGAAAACCAAGTGTAAGGGCTCTAATTGGCCTAATTCTCATTCCTCTAGAAAGTCTTCTATCGTCAATTGAGGACCTAGATTCTTTGGCGGACTTACAAATTTCTTTAATACCTAAACCTCTTTTAGCATCACACCAATGCGGATATTGATTTTTATCGTTGAACCATTTGTTCCAACTAGTGATGGTATTAGGGGAGATCATGTCTGATTTGTTAATAACAAGAATATGTTTTTTATTGTTAATCCATTTGTTTAAGTGTGGATGTCCTGTTGACAAAGGAATTCGTGCATCTCTAACTTCTATAACTAAATCTACTTTGTTAATAACTTCAGATAATTTTTTTTCTGCTTTTGCAATATGGCCTGGATACCATTGTATTTTGGGTATGTTCACTTCAATAAATCAAATAAAATTTTGTATTCCTTTTAATTTTTATAAGTTTCAAAAAGTATTTACCACTAAATTTTAGTATAAATTCAAAAACTAAAAATTTTTATAATAGTTAATTTTTAAAATTTATTAAGGCATAGGTAACAGTTACTACTTTTTAACCCAATAATCCCAAATTAACGTTAGGGTCTTAAAATTAAGATTAAGCCTATTTAATGTCCAAATTATCTCTTTCCAGTCTTGATAAGACACATTTAGAAGGAAAAAAAGTTCTTGTCAGAGTAGATTTTAATGTTCCATTAAATGAAGATGGTCAAATAACCGACGATACNCGTATTNGNGCAGCGATCCCAACTATTGAATATCTNATTAATNATTNTGCAAAAGTTATNTTAGCTGCTCATTTTGGNAGACCAAAGGGTNAGGTAAATGAAAAAATGAGATTAACTCCAGTNGCAGNAAGATTAAGTGAATTGTTNGGANAAAATGTTGCTCTTACNAANAGTTGTATAGGNGATGAAGCANTTGCANAATCAAANAGNTTANNTAATGGAGATGTTCTNTTNCTTGAAAATGTTCGTTTTTTTGGTGAAGANGAAAAGAANGACNTNGAGTTTGCTAAAAANTTAGCATCACATGCAGANATGTATGTAAATGATGCTTTNGGTGCTGCTCATAGAGCTCATGCNTCAACTCAGGGNGTTACNAANTATTTNANTCNNTCAGTNGCTGGATTCCTTTTAGAAAANGAATTNAAATANNTACAAGGNGCAATAGATTCNCCAANGCGTCCATTGGCNGCAATAGTNGGAGGATCAAAGGTTAGTAGCAAAATAGGAGTGCTTGANTCTTTACTNGANAANTGTGACAAAATTATGATTGGTGGAGGNATGATTTTTACTTTTTANAAAGCTAGAGGNCTAGATGTTGGNAAGAGNCTTGTAGAGGANGANAAACTTGAGCTTGCNAAAGATTTAGAAGCAAAAGCAAAAGCAAAAGGAGTNGAATTANTNTTACCNACTGATGTNNTTTTAGCTAATGANTTTTCTCCTGANGCNGAAAGTAAAATATCNCAAATNGANTCAATTAGTGGNAACTGGATGGGNCTCGATATTGGTCCAGATTCCATNAAAGTTTTTCAGAATGCNCTNGCAGAATGTAAGACAATNATNTGGAATGGNCCNATGGGAGTTTTCGAATTTGATAAATTTNCNGAAGGNACAAATGCNATAGCTACTACCCTTGCGGACTTAAGTGCTTTTTCTGAAGTTTGTACAATAATTGGTGGTGGAGATTCNGTNGCAGCAGTNGANAAAGCAGGATTAGCNGATAAAATGTCTCACATATCTACTGGCGGTGGGGCAAGTTTGGAACTTTTAGAAGGTAAAAATTTACCTGGTGTAGCTGCTTTAAACGACGCCTAGACTATATCTCATCAACAATATCAACACTCTTTGTAAAAGTAATCATCCCTTTTGGGTGAGCTATAATCCCTGACCATATTTGTGTTCCTGGTTTTGAAGGTGCCCTTGTTTTCTTAAAAATCCCACCGGATACCAAAGGCTCGATTGCAATTTCTTGCTTTATAAATGATTCTTCTTGATGAGGTTTTATTCCTCCAGCAATAATCACATCTTCAAGAGGTTCATTTAAGATAATGTCTATATCGTAATTTGTGCCTGTAAGAACTTGATCTGGAATCCTAAAAGAAATATCTATTTTGTTACTATCTGTCCTTATTGTAGTGAATAAATTTTTTATGTAACCTTTATTGATTTTGCCTTCTAAAGTTGAAAATACATAATTAAAGTTTGATTCAAGAGTGTATGTTTCTCTGTTAACTATTTTTTTTCCTTTGACTTTTACCTGAAATATATCCTGTGAAGTTTTTTTAGAATGCATTCGTTTTATTTTCCACTCAGTATCGGGGAATTCTTTAACAATTTTCGAAAATTTATTTAAGATTTTCAGGTTGTCTTTATCTTTAAAACTTGCTTTTATAAATTCTAAATCTCGAGTATTTAAAGCATTTTCTAGATTTTTTCTAAAATTACTTTTAGTAGTTTCTGTTATTGCTGAATATGGAAATATAAGATAAATAAATAGATAGAAAGGAATTACAATCTTTCCTAATGGATTTAAATTAAACATAACGAATGATTATATATTTTATTTTACTTATTTAAATATTTATGTCTAAGAAAAATAATTTATTAGTTGCAGCTAGTGGAACTGGAGGACATATCTTTCCTGCTTTGGCAGTTTCTAAAAATATTGAAAATGTTTGCAATATTTATTGGTTGGGAGTTCAGCAAAGACTTGATTCAAATTTTGTTCCCTCAAAATATAATCTTTTAACCTTAGATCTTAAGACACCTAAAAAAAATATTTTTATAAGTTTTCAGTATTTGAGAATAATTTTCTCGTTTTTTCGCATTGTAAAGATTCTCAAAGATAAACAAATAAATCTAGTTTTTACTACTGGAGGTTATATATCCGCCCCAACAATTATAGCTGCAAAACTGCTCAATATTCCTGTAATTATTCATGAATCAAATTTAATACCAGGTTTGGTTACAAAACATTTTGGATTTTTATGTAACTATGTTTTTACTGGATTTAAAGAAACGAATTCTTATTTAAAAAATTGTAGAACTATTTTTACTGGGACACCTTTAAGAGAACAATTTTATCAACATAATATCCTACCTAAATGGGTTCCCAAAGGTGAAGGCCCGCTTTTGCTTATTATGGGTGGTAGTCAAGGAGCTAAAGCATTAAATAAATTTGTTTTTGAATCTTTGGATTTTTTATTAAAAAAAAATTTTCGAATAGTTCATATTATTGGAGAACAAAATCAAGAAGGTATTAATAATAAAATTCTAAAAAATTATGTTCAAAAAAAATTTACGCATGAAATGGCAGCTTTAATGCAAAACTGCGATCTGGTAATAGCTAGATCAGGTTCAGGCACAATAAATGAATTAATAAAAACTAAGAAGCCCTCAATTTTAATTCCCTATCCCTATTCAAAAAATAATCATCAAGAAGAAAATGCAATGCTTCTTTGTAAAGTTGGAGGTTCATTATTAATTAATCAAGAAAAGATTTCTAAAGATATTTTTGAAGATACTTTAATGAGAATTTTTAAATTAAATTTAAAAAAAGGGAAATTAAGGTATGAATTATTAGATCTTATGAAAAAAAATATGAAGAATATTGATGAAATTAAATCTATTTATGAGATTAAAAAAATTCTTAATTATTTTCTAAAAGAATTATAAATTTCTCTACATAATGTTTTATTATTTTTTGGGCTCTGCAAACTTATTCGAGCCCAATTTTCATTAAGAAATCTAAATGATGAACATTCTCTGATTAAAATTCCCTTTTTTTCTAAAAAGTTAATGTTAGGTTTTAAAGAAGTTTGACTCTCAATTAAAAAAAAGTTTGTTGATGAGTTATGTATCTTGAGGTTATCTATTTTAGATAGTTTGTCATAAATGTACTTCTTCTCAAAAGTTATCCAATCATAAATTTTTTGAGTCCATCCTTTATAAAATGTCTTATCGCTTAGTAATTTAATTCCAACATTAATAGCAAAGGAATTTAATGGCCAAGGATCTCTATACATACTCCATTGCCTTAGTTTTTGAGATGAGCCAATAACGTAACCTAATCTAAGACCTGGAATATTAAAAAGTTTTGTCAAGCTCCTTAAAACTATTAAATTATCGTATGTTTTAGTGAGTGGTATTAAAGATTCTTTCTCACCATTTGGAGTGATTGATAAGAAAGCTTCATCACAAATGACTAATTTATATCTTTGTAAAGCAGACTCTAAAGATTTTTTTTCCCATAATTGACCAGTAGGGTTATGTGGGTTTGTTACCCATAAAACATCTCCTACAGGGTCAATTGGAAAGGTTTGTGGGAAAATATTGCTCCAATCTTTAGGTAATTCTGAAAAAATAAAATTTCCATTCCAACAATTTAAAGATCTTTCATAATCAACAAATCCAGGAGAAGGAATACAGCTTATCCCAATTTTTNATNCTGANNATATNCTGNCCACGTAATCAGCTCAGAGGCTCCATTACCCGGAAGTATATTTTCAGGATTTATTTGATGAAATTTACCAATAATTTCTTTCAAGGTATCTAGATTTCTCTCGGGATAATACCTAAATCCAAGATTTTTGATTTCTTCATTTAAAGAATCTATAAGCATTTGTGGAGGCTTAAAGGGTACTAATGATGCACTTGAGTCAATAATTTCCGAAGGCAATAGATTTAATTTTTTTGCATTAGTGTAAATATTTCCTCCATGATTGAAGCTTGATACATTAATATCTTTTTTATTCCAATTATTGTATTTACTCATAAAATTTTCTTGATTTATTCAATCCATTTTAAATCCGAACCAATAGCATCTTTTATATTTGATAATTGATGTTTATTGAGTTGTTTAATAATCCCATTAAGAATCTCTGGCACCAGTTGGGGTCCTTTATATATCCAACCTGTATAAATTTGCACTAATGATGCTCCAGAGCAAATTCTTTCCCACGCAGCTTCAGGACTATCAATGCCACCTACACCAATTAAAATAATTTTTTTATCAATTTGGTGTATATGTTTTACTATTTTATTTGCTTTTTGTTGAAGTGGTTTCCCGCTAAGTCCTCCATTTTCTTCAGAGAGTAGTAAACCTGTTTGCTCTACCTTTCTTTTTTCAAGACCTAATCTATCTAGACTGGTATTAGTAGCTATTATGCCATCAATTTTTTCTTCAATAATCAATTTGCAAATTTCCTCAATATCTTTAAAACTTAAATCTGGAGCAATCTTTACAAAGAGAGGCGGACAATTAGGTATAGTTCTAATTTCTCTAAGAAGTTCTTTCAATAGGACTGGATCTTGCAATTTTCTTAGGCCCTCAGTATTAGGAGAGCTTACGTTTATAGCAGCATAATCACAATATGGGATTAATAAATTAAGAGAGGTTAAATAATCTTCCTTTGCTTTTGCAATGCTAGTGATTTTTGATTTGCCAAAATTTATCCCTAAACAAATATTTTTTCTATTTTTTCGTATATCAATATCTTGCTCTAGAAAATTTTTAACCAGTTTTTCAGCACCTTTGTTATTGAAACCCATCCTATTTAAAGCGGCTTCTTCTTGCGCTAAT
>FUFK010040698.1_pt1 | contig 11754 bp, 11 predicted proteins | sample 1021851 | NCBI WGS metagenome assembly FUFK01 (sample SAMEA51879418, study PRJEB19060) | metagenome
AAATATTCTAAATCCTCTCATGTGTGGATTAACAAATTTTTCTTTTGGGATTATTTCCCAATCAAGATCTGAGTTTGCAGCAACATAATCAAGCAGCCGCTTAATGAAGTCGCCCTCTATCAAAACAGATTTATGCATAACAAATTCATTTTCACTAGGCTCTCTTGCCTTATCAACAATTATTCTTTTGTCAGAAGTATTTATGTAGTTCATTTTTTATCCTCTTTGGTTGCTAGTTTTATTTTTTTACCACTAGGCAAAGTGTGTCGCTTCATCTTCACTACATATCGGACTTTGCCACTTTCCAATACATCAGCTTTAAACTCTTCAAACTTATAGTGTTTGTTCTCAGGGAGCTTTCGGTTCCATCCAGCTAGTTCTGCAGCTTCAACTTCTTTTTTAGCTTGGACTAGAAAATTATATTTTCTAATTACATCGTTTCTCTCTTTTAAAAATTGTTGGTTCTGTTCGCCTAGTTCCTGATTAAGTTTCCATAGTTCTAGATTATTTTTATAAACATCCATGAACCTTTTGCTCATGGCACAGCCAAGCTCATCATACTTGTTTAGATCTGTTTCTAATTCTTCAGCTCTCTTCTTCCATGAGAGCATCCATTTTTCTAGAAGCTGGCATCTACGGAATAATCTTTTGCTTAATCGTGAAAGCATATCTCTAGTTACATAATTGATTCTTTTACCCATGAAGCTCCTTTGTATAATCTTGTCTACCAACTACTAGGTTCTTACGCACCCTCTTGGAGCTGCCGAAAACTTTATGAGATACTTTCAGCCACTGAAACATATTAATAGAAACTACTGAAACATTGGAACCACTAATGAATGCTGCCCTTTTTTTGCCTGCTTGCAAAAATTTACAGGCACATAATTGAAACTGATCTTTGAACCAAGCAGCACAAGCACTTGCACATGATTTGAAACAACTTGAAACAATGAAACTCACAATCATTTTGAAAAATCCTTACCTCTTTGAATAAAATATTTGGCTGCACCATCCCTGCTGTTATCAACCTTGACCCAATAATTGTAACCATCATCGTATGAAATACCCTGTGCNGTCATTCCATTTTTAGTTTCTGCTGATCCATTCAAGCCATTAACAAGCTGTCGNCTAACTNTAGANTTGATTGTCTTTTCATCAACATTGGTATCTGCAAATTCAGGATCTTTCATNANNACCTGCTCCACAGCTGCATTCAAAGTACATTCATCATTTACCATTAGACTTTTGATTAATGGTATTTGGGACTTGGCAAATGCTTCGTTCTTTTCTGCTTTTAATTTATTTTTAGCTTTAGCAATTTTGTTTATGTCTGAAGTAGTAAATACTCCAAGACTTTCATTCGCTGATTCCCCATCTTCATTAACAACTTCAAGAGATACTGAATTCTTTTTTAGCCAATCAATCTCATCTTCTGTAATNCTGTAATTTGATTTAGCTTCAATCAAGCCAGCATAATTTGTAAACTTTGATCCATCTTTGATATGATCTTGAAACTTATCTTTGAATAGTTTTTTAGTCATGGGCTGAATAGCCAAAACAAATCTAGCAGCAGCTACTAATGATGATGCACCTCTTGCAGCATTAAGAGCNACCTGATGATCAACCAGCAGCTCCCCATCTGTGATAGTTATCATGCTAAACTTGTTTGTGTGATGACCAGCTACTATGCAGCCATTATTTTCTACTGCTAAAGGTATTAAAAAATCTTTTACAAATTGCTCCATCTTGGCATTGTTATTTTCATCGTATGCACCTGTCTGAAAGCTGATTAATGGATCTAATAATATAAATTTTATATTATGTTTCTTAATGGCTAGCTGCAGCTGCAGGTATTCTTTTGTTGCTTTAGCTTCTGCCATTGTAAATTTTACTAATTTAATCTGATCTTCTAATCCTCTTATGAAGATTTTATTGTTGGTTTTCTTATGTTCTAGTAGGTTTTCAATAGCTTTGATTCTTAATCTAATTTCATTTTTTGTTTCTTCTGCAGCTAATATTAAAACATTTCCATTTTCTTTTATTGGTCTACCAAGTATTTTTTGTCCGTTAGCGAGAGCTGCAGCAAGCATTGCCATAAGAATAGTTTTACCTACCCCAGCTTGACCTACAATTAAGGTTAATGCTTTCTTCATCATCCAACCATCAACAATCCAATGCCTAGCTTTTAAAGTTTCTGTTCCTGTGTATTCCTCTAGTTCAAGAGCTTCTAATTGTTCAGCAACAGGGGCGAGTTCAAGATCCATTTCAGCTGCAAGATCTTTATCAATCATTTCGCCTATCTTTCNTTTNANTGTTTCAGGATTTAATTTGTAAGTTTTATATTCCCCATCTTTTATTTTCTGTATTTTTTTATGATCATCAAATGGAGTTCCAAAGTTTTCTACTATTGCATCAATGTATTCATCTTTATACTGACCTGCAGCATGCAGGATAGAAGCTCCAAATAATAATGCATCATATCTATTCTTTCCTGTTTCTAAATTTGTTGCAGCAGCAATGTATGAATAATTATTAAATCTGATTCTGTGTTTGAATTGTTTAGAAGTGTATGGCTTCCCTCTAGGATCATAAGGTATTTGTTTAGAATGAAATGGATAATTAATTCCAACATCTGATCCGTTATGATTTGGGTTACACTTTCCAAAATCAATTGTGTATTTTTTTTTTGCTAACTTCATGCCAAAATCTCTAGACCATTTGGCAGCTACTGTTACTGCAACAGGTTTAGAAAAAAACATCCATATATGCCATCTACCACTAGGCGATTTAATTGGAACAGCTTTTGGATCTAATGAAAATACTTCACTACAAATTTCTTTTGCATCTACTTTTTGATCAACATCAACGACTGCAGCTTTAGCATATTTCTTTCCATCTATTTCAAAACAAAGATTGCCACCCTGTTTAAGCTGCCCTGTAAGATGAAGCTCCCAATCAATATCTTTATTTTCCCAATACTGTTTCTTCTTTCCATTAGGAAGATAGCCATCCCAAATTAATCTTTTGTTCTTCTTTCCACTGATTAATTCTGCTATAAAGTTTTTATCATTTTCAGAAGCCCAATGCATTGTGTTGGGCTTTTGTGTTTCAAGCATGTTTACCTCAAATTCGCATCAACCATATTCTGTTGTAAAGTTTTAACGATCAGATTCGCAGGATAGAAAATCTTTCTGCCAACCCTAGTGTAAGGAAATAATGATCTACCTTTTGATCTTTGTTTACGCAAAGCTGCATCTGATTTCAGATTAATAATCTTTGCCAACTGTTTAGAAGTAAGTAGTTTGAGATTTCCCTCTCGCTGCATATCTTCAAGTTCTTTAGTAGATACCAACCCAGCTCTAACATTTACTGTCATGTATACTCTCCTTTTTTTCATTGAAGTTATTTTTAAAATATTTGTGATCTTATGTGATTTCTCTTTTCAGAAGAGATTGGGGCATTGCTGCCCCAACCATGTACGGAGTGGAATCCGAACAGGATCTGCTTAACAGAAAAAAATTAATTTGTGATATCTATTTTGGAAGTAGTTTCTTTAAAGCTCTCTTCTTGTAGATCTCTAATTGTTTCTTGGTATAGCTGCCATCTCTAGATCTTTTCTTACCGATAGCTTCACGCAGGATTGTTAAATCTTTTTTAAAAGTTTTTTCTTCAGGTGGTCTTTTGTAGAGTGTGTTTCTTTCAAATGCCAGCAGCTCCTGATCAGGATCTTCATTTTCAAATACAGTTTTTACATTGTATTTTTTTATTGCAGCGAGCAGCCGATCTAATTCAATTCTGTTTATTCTGATATCTGCTGCAACATAATGTTTTAAAAAATTCATTCTATGGTTCTTATCTTTGAATAAAAACCTATCAATGATTTGATGAGTCGCTGCAGGAGTCATCTTAATTTTTTTCAGAAATTTAATTAGATCTTCGTAAGAATGTATTTCATTAAGTGGTCTGATCCCCTCTTTGATAAAAGGTTCTAAACCCATACCTCTATCTTTATAGAATAGATCACTTAACGATCCTAAATTTGTTTCTGTTTTTCTTTTTTTCTTTTTTGTCGGCATCGGCTTTTTTCCACTCCTTGTTTAACTTTAACTTAATATCAATCCAATTGACAGATGGTTTTGGTTTAATCATCCTTACCACCTTTCACTGCTTTTAATTTATGATCCTGCTTTTCCTGTCTTGGCGAATACATGTGATCAATATCAAGAGCTGCTTTGTTTTCAGTAAAGTAATGTTCTTTAGTAACAACAGGCGAGCTATGTTTCATTCTTAAAGATGCAGCTTCAAGACCTTTAACTCTTCCATANTGTGTTACAAAAGTTTTTCTTAAATGTTTAAAAGTATATTTGCATTTATACTTATACAGCTTCCTAGTTTTTTTCTTCCTAACAAGCTCTCTATCAGCTAAACCAAATTTATATTGAAACCGATCCAGCTGCCATCTGTAACTGCTATTAGTGATTGGCTTCATAATGTCATTTGATTGAGGAAAGACAAATGGACTCTTCAGATAGTGAGCTAGATCTTCTCTATCATGCAGCAGCTGCCTTAACCTTTTTAAAATATCTGCAGCTTCAATTGTAAGTTTTTCAGTGTATGATTTTCTGTTCTTACTATCAAAGACATGCATCAATCTTTTATCAAGATCTAAATATCCTGTTGCTCCTCTCTCTTTTTCTTTAAGAATATTTGTTGGCACTTTCCATTGTATGCCCCTAACATCTTCCCCTCTTTCCCCAACCTCTACTAATAAACAATAGATGGTCAAAAAATGTGGAGTGAAGTCAGTATTAGTTTTGTGAAGATTGTTAGAGATATAATCTCTTTGAGCAAGCACCACATCAAGATCAATAAATTTTTTGTCTTTATTGATTATGTATTTTTTCACTCTCAAACATGGATTATTAGAACCATGATAAAGTCTTTCATGACTTCTAGTCATATCCCATTCNAAAGCTACTGATAGAGCTGCCAATGCATTGTTAGCAGCTGCAGGTTTATTCTGCATTCTCTTCATGTAGATTTCTAGATCATCTCTAATAATTTTTGATAACGGAACATCTTTCAATGCACCTGTAACAAATCTTCCATTAAAGTTGATGGGTTCATTAAATAACTCCGTATATTCTTTGTGTGATTTTTTACCCTCACAAAGTACATGAGCTGTTAAGCTGCTAATATAACCCTGAACAGTTTTAGCTTTATATTCTAACCTGTTTCTACTTCTAATTCGCTGCCCTGAAGCTCCTTTAGAAATAAAAGATTTTACAAGATCAGCAACAGTAGCTTCTGTTGAAGCTCCGTTAGTTCTCTTGCTTTGATTTTTCCATTCATCATAGTTAGCTCTTAACCTAGATTTGATTTCTGAAAGTGGCAGCTCATAACTACCAAGTTTCTTTTTCTTCCCTGTTGTCGTTCTCTTTCCATCAGGTTTTACAATCTTGATTCCCCAATGTGCATAGTAAGTATGTTTAAATTTTCCTACATATAAACATAAACCCTCAATGCCTTTTGCGAAGAGCCAAGTTCCTGCTTTTACTGTCTTGATTGTTTTGTCGAGTTTATCTTTTGTAAACTCAATTGTGTGTTCTCTATTTTTTACTTTTTTCATTTTCCACTCCTTGTTTAGTTACTTGTAGTGGATCGGTTTCAAGCTGTGATATCTATTCTCAAAATAGCTTTTCGCTTTTTTGTAGATCGTACACTCACAAACCTAACTCTAGATTGCACAAATCAAACTCCTGCGAGCAGCTGCAACAGCAGCTGCGAGCAAATTAAGCTGACGATTTTTTAAGTAGGACTTGAAGAATAAATTGTTTTATCCTATATATTCACGCAAGCCCTCATAGCTCAATTTGGTAGAGCAATTGATTTGTAATCATCAATCCACTGAAATAACTTAACATAATCAACACAAAAAAGATTCAAAATTATTTTTTATTTCTTTTGTAGATTGTTGGTAAATTTTCATGTGAAAATGCAAGGAAACATGGTCAGCTCGCAATGGCTGTTGCCATTGCTCGCTGGGGGCAAGACCTGTTGTAAACATTGAGTTTTATTTTTAAACTTTGTTTAGTTTTGACTCCCATTTCGCATTTAAAAGCCCGTAGAGCATCGCTGTAACTTTGTGCAAGTGTTGGGGACTCATCACGCAACAACAGCTGTCAGTGGACTCCTAATTAAGTTTAAACAGTATGAAATGGATCCTAATCAAACTCCAAGTTACTTTAAAAAAGATACCCCACCATCTGCAAATCTAGAACATGTTACTTACAGATCTAGGTTTAGTGTAAGATTGACTCAAACATTGCCAGCCAAAAATTTTTCAAAATTTTATTTCAAACGACTTTTCCCTGCTGAAAAGAGATATCACAACAGACCACAAGGCAGCTAAAGTTACAGTTCATTAATAGTAGTTCCCTTGCAGTCAGGACTGCACACTTGGCTGCAAGGCGTCCATAAATTTTATGATTGAAAAAGGAATTAGATATAAGGAAAGAAAAGAGCAGCCAACAGGACAGATGGCAAAAACCACTAAAGAGGAATTGATGTATTATCTTTCCCCTGTTTATGGAAAAGATGCAATCAAAGATCTAGACGAAGATCAATTGAAAGAGCTGCTAGATGAATTAACTGAAACATTTTACAAAGTAAAAAAGAAGCAAGGTGGAGTAATTAAAGATCCTACCTTTACAAAATATTTTAGCGATGGTGGNTCAGCTGATGACGAGAAGCCAAAGCCAATAGATCCATTGAAGTTAATGTTACAGATCAATGCAATGTCAGATGCTGAAAGAGAGCAGCTAGAATATATGTTGGAAAAATTAGGAGTAAAAAAGAAATGAATTATGATCAGGGAATCAGAAGTCTTTTACCATCCGTCAAGTTAGAGGATGAATTAAAAGCTGAAGCTGCTGCCAAGAAATTTGTATTAGATAGATTAGGTGTTAGCACCACTGCGAAGCCAAGTGTGCAGNCACCTTTAATNATGGATCCTCTAGTCAGCTCAATTGACATTGATAAAATTTTAAGACCCAAAGAAGATGAAGCTCCTGATGCAATTGAAATGGATAAAGGATTAGATAAGTATCGTGCTGAACCAAGATACACTAAACCTAAAAAAGTTTCTGAAAGTACAAAGTATCATGCAATGATGAGAATGATTAAAAGAGAAGCAAAAAATCCTACAAGAAGAGTTGATTTTAAATTAGCTGAATCAGCAAGAGATTATGCAAATACACCTGATGGAAGATTAGTTAGAAAAAGAAAAACATTATCTAAATATTTACCTGATGAAGATGTTGAAGCTGCAATGAAAGCAGGAAACAAAATCATGGTAGACAGATCTTCAGCTTCAGGATTTACAACAATGGATCCTGTTAAGTATGACAAAGATAAAGGTTCATTTACTGATGGCAAGAAACATGCAGCTCTTTCAGATTTTAAGACTCCTGAAATAAGAGGTATTGCTAAAAGAGTATTGAAGCTCACTTAAGTTTTTTCTTTGCCCAATATATTGATTCCTCAATTTTATTTTTAAATCTTGGTAATCCTAAAGGATCTTCTTTTGCAGGTTCTACTTCAATGTAATCATCTTCAGATTTAGACCAATAGAAATGTTTTTGAAATGTTGTTGGTCTATTAAAGCTGCGTTCAGGTTTATAGCTTAATGGTTTTTTAGTTCCTGTAACTTCATCAACAATATCTTCTTTCTTGTCTTTGATACTGTCAAAAAATTTATCTACTAATCCCTGCACTTCAGATCTATGTTTTTTGTCCTGCATGCGATGGGATCGTGCAGCTTCTGCTCTCGCATCATTGATCTGTTTCAATCTAGAAAAATCATATCTTCCTCTTCCAGCTGATCTATATTTTTCTTTATTCTTATTCTGTTGGCGAGCAGCTTTCCCTGTGATTGGTATTCCAACAGATGAAACACCTTTCACATTTTTTGCACCAAGAACATTTGAAAATGGTTCGCTGATTCCCTTTTTATCTTTTTGTTTTTTACTGTGATCTTTATAAAGTTCAGCTAAATGTTTCTTCCATACATCATCAGTCATGTGTAATTCTAATCCCTGTCATATTCTTATCGACAAATTCATCTTTATCCATCCATTCAATTCTAACATTTGAAATACTTTCAATGTATTCAAAGATGCTATCTAAACAGTCAGGTTGAAAAGTTATGCGTTGATCGTAGACAAATTCATTTTCTTTTGGTTTTCTAGTTTCCCCAACAAGTATTCTTTTGTCGTTGTAATATATATGTCCCATTATTTTTTATCCTCTTTAGTTGCTAGTTTAATTTTCTTTCCACTAGGCAGTTTTATATTTTTCATTTTGACTGTGTATCTAATCTTCCCACTTTCCAGCACATCAGCTTTAAATTCTTCAAATTTATAGTTTCTGTTTTCAGGAAGTTTTTTATTCCAGCCAGCTAGTTCTGCAGCTTCTACTTCTTTCTTCGCTTCCACTAGGAAGTTATATTTTCTTATCGTATCGTTTCTGTCTTTCAAAAATTGTTGGTTCTGTTCGCCTAGTTCCTGATTAAGTTTCCATAGCTCTAGATTATTTTTATAAACATCCATGAACCTTTTGCTCATGGCACAGCCAAGNTCATCATACTTGTTTAGATCTGTTTCTAATTCTTCAGCTCTCTTCTTCCATGAGAGCATCCATTTTTCTAGAAGCTGGCATCTACGGAATAATCTTTTGCTTAATCGTGAAAGCATATCTCTAGTTACATAATTGATTCTTTTACCCATGAAGCTCCTTTGTATAATCTTGTCTACCAACTACTAGGTTCTTACGCACTCTCTTGGAGCTGCCGAAAACTTTATGAGATACTTTCAGCCACTGAAACATATTAATAGAAACTACTGAAACATTGGAACCACTAATGAATGCTGCCCTTTTTCTGCCTGCTTGCAAAAATTTACAGGCACATAATTGAAACTGATCTTTGAACCAAGCAGCACAAGCACTTGCACATGATTTGAAACAACTTGAAACAATGAAACTCACAATCATTTTGAAAAATCCTTACCTCTTTGAATAAAATATTTGGCTGCACCATCCCTGCTGTTATCAACCTTGACCCAATAATTGTAACCATCATCGTATGAAATNCCCTGTGCAGTCATTCCATTTTTAGTTTCTGCTGATCCATTCAAGCCATTAACAAGCTGTCGCCTAACTCTAGACTTGATTGTCTTTTCATCAACATTGGTATCTGCAAATTCAGGATCTTTCATAAGCACCTGCTCCACAGCTGCATTCAAAGTACATTCATCATTTACCATTAGACTTTTGATTAATGGTATTTGGGACTTGGCAAATGCTTCGTTCTTTTCTGCTTTTAATTTATTTTTAGCTTTAGCAATTTTGTTTATGTCTGAAGTAGTAAATACTCCAAGACTTTCATTCGCTGATTCCCCATCTTCATTAACAACTTCAAGAGATACTGAATTCTTTTTNAGCCAATCAATCTCATCTTCTGTAATACTGTAATTTGATTTAGCTTCAATCAAGCCAGCATAATTAGTAAACTTTGATCCATCTTTGATATGATCTTGAAACTTATCTTTGAATAGTTTTTTAGTCATGGGCTGAATAGCCAAAACAAATCTAGCAGCAGCTACTAATGATGATGCACCTCTTGCAGCATTAAGAGCAACCTGATGATCAACCAGCAGCTCCCCATCTGTTATAGTTATCATGCTAAACTTGTTTGTGTGATGACCAGCNACTATGCAGCCATTATTTTCTACTGCTAAAGGTATTAAAAAATCTTTTACAAATTGCTCCATCTTTGCATTGTTATTTTCATCGTATGCACCTGTCTGAAAGCTGATTAATGGATCTAATAATATAAATTTTATATTATGTTTCTTAATGGCTAGCTGCAGCTGCAGGTATTCTTTTGTTGCTTTAGCTTCTGCCATTGTAAATTTTACTAATTTAATCTGATCTTCTAATCCTCTTATGAAGATTTTATTGTTGGTTTTCTTATGTTCTAGTAGGTTTTCAATAGCTTTGATTCTTAATCTAATTTCATTTTTTGTTTCTTCTGCAGCTAATATTAAAACATTTCCATTTTCTTTTATTGGTCTNCCAAGTATNTTTTGNCCNTTAGCGAGAGNTGCNGCNANCATTGCCATAAGAATAGTTTTACCTACNCCAGCTTGACCTACAATTAAGGTTAATGCTTTCTTCATCATCCAACCATCAACAATCCAATGCCTAGCTTTTAAAGTTTCTGTTCCTGTGTATTCCTCTAGTTCAAGAGCTTCTAATTGTTCAGCAACAGGGGCGAGTTCAAGATCCATTTCAGCTGCAAGATCTTTATCAATCATTTCGCCTATCTTTCNTTTNANTGTTTCAGGATTTAATTTGTAAGTTTTATATTCCCCATCTTTTATTTTCTGTACTTTTTTATGATCGTCAAATGGAGTTCCAAAGTTTTCTACTATTGCATCAATGTATTCATCTTTATACTGACCTGCAGCATGCAGGATAGAAGCTCCAAATAATAATGCATCATATCTATTCTTTCCTGTTTCTAAATTTGTTGCAGCAGCAATGTATGAATAATTATTAAATCTGATTCTGTGTTTGAATTGTTTAGAAGTGTATGGCTTCCCTCTAGGATCATAAGGTATTTGTTTAGAATGAAATGGATAATTAATTCCAACATCTGATCCGTTATGATTTGGGTTACACTTTCCAAAATCAATTGTGTANTTTTTTTTTGCTAACTTCATGCCAAAATCTCTAGACCATTTGGCAGCTACTGTTACTGCAACAGGTTTAGAAAAAAACATCCATATATGCCATCTACCACTAGGCGATTTAATTGGCACAGCTTTTGGATCTAATGAAAATACTTCACTACAAATTTCTTTTGCATCTACTTTTTGATCAACATCAACGACTGCAGCTTTAGCATATTTCTTTCCATCTATTTCAAAACAAAGATTGCCACCCTGTTTAAGCTGCCCTGTAAGATGAAGCTCCCAATCAATATCTTTATTTTCCCAATACTGTTTCTTCTTTCCATTAGGAAGATAGCCATCCCAAATTAATCTTTTGTTCTNNTTTCCACTGANTAATTCTGCTATAAAGTTTTTATCATTTTCAGAAGCCCAATGCATTGTGTTGGGCTTTTGTGTTTCAAGCATGTTTACCTCAAATTCGCATCAACCATATTCTGTTGTAAAGTTTTAACGATCAGATTCGCAGGATAGAAAATCTTTCTGCCAACCCTAGTGTAAGGAAATAATGATCTACCTTTTGATCTTTGTTTACGCAAAGCTGCATCTGATTTCAGATTAATAATCTTTGCCAACTGTTTAGAAGTAAGTAGTTTGAGATTTCCCTCTCGCTGCATATCTTCAAGTTCTTTAGTAGATACCAACCCAGCTCTAACATTTACTGTCATGTATACTCTCCTTTTTTTCATTGAAGTTATTTTTAAAATATTTGTGATCTTATGTGATTTCTCTTTTCAGAAGAGATTGGGGCATTGCTGCCCCAACCATGTACGGAGTGGAATCCGAACAGGATCTGCTTAACAGAAAAAAATTAATTTGTGATATCTATTTTGGAAGTAGTTTCTTTAAAGCTCTCTTCTTGTAGATCTCTAATTGTTTCTTGGTATAGCTGCCATCTCTAGATCTTTTCTTACCAATAGCTTCACGCAGGATTGTTAAATCTTTTTTAAAAGTTTTTTCT
>FUFK010065670.1_pt1 | contig 11754 bp, 11 predicted proteins | sample 1021851 | NCBI WGS metagenome assembly FUFK01 (sample SAMEA51879418, study PRJEB19060) | metagenome
GGATTTTGAATCCATCGCGTCTACCAATTCCGCCACACCGGCATCTAAATATCTAGTTCAAATATACAATTATTAACTGAATTATTGTATTAGTTGAGTACATAATTTGAAAATAGATAAGGCAATCTAGGTTATATTTGCTCATGCTGTTATGTTGTAATTCCACAAATTGAAAAATCTAAAAATTCGTAATATATTCTTTACATCTAAACTAAGTCAAAGCATCTTGAATCCATCTCTAATAGCTTAAAGGTTAAATATGAACACTACTCCAAAACATTTGCTACATAATTTAAAAAAATATCCAAGCGAATTAGCAATTTCATTTAAGGATCATCAGGGCACCTGGCAAAATAAGTCATGGAGAGAATTTTATGATCTTGCCGAGGCTATCGCAAAAGCATTGATAGCAAATGGAATTCAAAAAGATGACAAAATAAGTATATACAGCTACAATAGAATCGAATGGAATGCCTCCTACATAGCATCCCAAATGATTAACAGCGTCGCTGTTGGAGTATACCATACATCTTCCTCAGAGGAGGTTGAATGGGTGGTAGGTAATTCTGAATCAAAAATTATATTTGTTGGTAACAATCCAAACGACAACGACGAAGAAGGGAAGATGCCAGTTTATAGGTTGCAAAAAATTCTAGATAGTTTAGAAAATTTGGAGCTTGTTATCTTACTAGATGGAGTTCCAAAAATAAAAGATGAGAAGGTTATTTCATGGGATGAGTTTTTACAATCAGGCGAAAGTGTCAACGTAGAGAAGATTGCAACAATAATAGAAAATATTAAGCTGGATGACACTTCATCATTGATATACACATCCGGAACAACGGGCAATCCCAAAGGGGTTGAGTTAACGCATAAAAATTGGTCATTTTTAATGGAAATTTTATCACTGCCGCTAAAATTTCATCAGGGAGAGAGAACGATATCCTGGCTGCCAGGTGCACATGTTTTCGGCCAGGCATTAGACAATCATTACTGGGTAAGAAGATCAATGCACAGTTATATTGTCGATAGCCCCTTAAATACTGTTGACATAGCAAAGGAGGTTAAGCCACATTTATTTTGTTCCGTTCCAAGAATATACGAAAAAGTTTACTCAAATTTTGTTGCTGCTATTGAGTCAAAAGCAATTCTTAAAATCGGGTTAAACATTCCAGTCATTTCAAATATTTTTAAGAAAAAATTGAAAGAAGCAGCGGGGTTTGGTGAGCTTAAATTTGCAATTTCAGGAGCAGCACCAATTAATCCTGATATTCTGACATTATTCCAGAAGATTGGGATACCTTTGTTTGAGGGATATGGTATGACGGAAAATACTGCCGGGGCAACTTTAAACTTTCATGGAAATAACAAAATTGGCACGGTTGGGAAAGCCCTGCCAAATACAGAAATTAAAATAGCAGAAGATGGTGAAGTCCTCATTAGAGGTGACCACGTTATGAAGGGGTACTATAATAATCAAAAAGCTACGTTGGAGACAATAGTAGATGGCTGGCTTCAAACAGGTGACGTAGGGATTATTGACTCGGATGGATTTTTAAGCATTACTGGAAGAAAAAAGGAGATCTATGTCAGTTCTGCAGGAAAAAATATAGCACCATTGGTAATTGAGGAGACAGTAAAATCGATTCCAATTGTATCCCAATGTTTTCTTGTGGGTGATGCCAAAAAATATTGCTCCGCACTCATAACCTTGGATGTAGGAGCAATACTCCGTGATGAGATTGGTATAGAGAGTACTGCTATACCTAAAGATCCAGTACAACAACTAAACATGCTTGTAGACAATGGTCACCAGCTGTCTGATTTTACTGATTCTGAAGAATTGCAATCAGACTTAGAAAAAGAGATAAATTTTATCAACAATAGATTCTCTGACCCTGAGCAAATAAAAAAATTCTCGGTGCTTCCTAGGGACTTTACAATTGATGATGGTGAATTAACTCCAACACTAAAGATCAGGCGCAAGCAGATTAATTCTAATTGGTCTGAAACAATTGATTCGCTGTACGAAGCTTAATTTTGGCAAAAGTCTCTTTTTTAGGTTGCGGTTCTTGGGGTGCTGCAATGGGTAATTTATTAGCAAGCAAGGGGATAGATGTCACCATGTGGCATAGAAACCCCAGCGTCACTTATCAGATGAATAGCTCGAGGCAGCACTATCTAGTGGACAATTTATTTTTTGCGGATAAAGTATCTTTTAATGATAGTGTTAAGCATGCTATATCCAATGCAAGCATAGTAGTACTTGCTTTGCCTAGTCAAAAAATAAGGAGCTTGATCAAAGATAATAAGTCATATTTCAGAAGCGATCAAATCATTGTCACGTTATCAAAAGGGATTGAGATGGATACTTTGATGACGGTAAGTGATATTATAAATGAGGTATTGAATAAGCTATCGCCAAAGGTAGTAGCACTATCAGGCCCCAGTCATGCAGAGGAGGTGGTTTTAGGTCACCCTACAGCACTCGTTGCTGCATCTGAGTGTGTCAAATCTGCAAAGACGGTTCAAAAACTTTTTGCAGCGGAGATGCTACGAACTTATTTAAATAAGGACATCAAGGGTGTTGAATTAGGAGGCGCTATGAAAAATGTGATTGCAATAGCCGCTGGGATGTGTGACGGGATTGGATACGGTGACAATTCCAAAGCAGCCTTGATGACAAGAGGAATGTCAGAAATATCTCAGCTTGGAAAAGCAATGGGTGCAAAAGAAAGAACATTTAGGGGCTTGAGCGGATATGGTGACTTGATTGTCACCTGCTTGAGCAAGCACAGTAGGAACAGAAAACTTGGACAGCTTATAGGGGAGGGTCAAAAACTTGATACAATAGTCAACGAAATGAAAATGATCGCAGAAGGTGTCTCTACTGCAAAATCTGTATATCAGCTAAGTGCTAAAAATAAAATCGAGATGCCGATTCATGAAAGTATATATAAAGTTTTGTTTGAAGGAAAAGATCCAAAAGATTCAGTATACGAACTTATGAATCGAAAATTGAGTGAGGAGAAACACTAATAGTAAAGTATTAATAATAATTTTGATTATTTAGTTTTGAATGATCTGCATAACATTCTGTAATAGTTATTGACAAATAAAAATGAGGACACTGTGCCTTTACAATTTAGGAGGTTAGTACAAATGAACATTTCGAAAGTAGCAGTTGAATTAGAGAAATTTATAATGGGAGAACGAAAGCCTAAAGATCATTGGAAGAAATATAGACTAAAAAGAAAGAAAAATAAGAAATCCTAACTTAGGAATTACTCATCTGATGATCTAATTTTTATTTTACTTCTCAAAATTTCCTTTTTCTCCCACTCTTCAAGAGAATCAGCCACATCCTTGCGAATAATTTTAGAGCCCTTTTTGTGTTTCTCATTATATGGACACATTAAACAGCCATTTCCACAGCACGCTCGCTGTTTAATTAAGAAGATTCTTGATAACATTAGTTTACCCAAAAAATTAACTGTGTTTTTATGTATAAAAACCTAAATATTTAAACATGAGCTTGGAGTTATTTTTGTTGATTGCCGCTTTCTTAGTTATACCGGCTGGCTTATTTTTCATCATGTGGAAGAATAAGAAATGATTGAGAAATACACATCAATTATTCTTGCTCTCCTTTTTCTCAATGGTAATTCTCTATCTTTTCCATATAAAGTTGTAAATAATCTTGTGGAGAAAAATGGCCAGTTCCATAAAAAAATTACAAAACAAAAAGTTACAGGAAACCTTTTCAGAGATTTTGATGTATCCATATCGCAAAGGGCGAAAGTTGGCTTGATTACCAAGGACGGCAAGGAGGGGAAATGGACTAGATGGTGGAAAAATGGAATCAAAAAAAGTGAAGGCTTCTACAAAAAAAATAAAAAAGTCGGATACTGGGTGGAGTGGAATCAGAGCGGTGTGAAATACTATGAAATTCTTTATGATGAAGGAAATATCATAACCATAAAAAATTATCAAAAACAAAACCTAGAATAAAAATGATACTAAAAAAATATAACCTCAATACAAATGCCTAAGCTAATAAAAGAACCAAAAGTCATCAACTCAGTAGGAACCAAGCCAAAAATGATAAAAGAATTTTTCGGTAGAGTCAGCGGCAATATTGGTGAAATTAGTATTGCTCAAATGCTTTCACCTAAAGGCTGGGAAGAACCTGGGCAAAGACCAGAATTTGCTGAATACACCGTCGTTATAAATGGGCAGCTCAAAGTTCAGACANAGGACAAAAAAAATATAATAGTAGAATCAGGACAAGGAGTCCTCGTCGAAAAAGGGGAATGGGTTAAATATAGCACTCCAAATATGGATACTAGTTACTTCGCAGTTTGCATTCCCGCTTTTTCGAATGAGACAGTCAACCGTGACAGTTAAATAAAATATTCTAATACTAGGTTGTAAAAAGTGATATCAGCTGCTGGGTTTATTTAGTTTGAAAGGCTATATCTTCATAATTCTAAGCGCTCTATTTTTTAGCCTTATGACTGTATTTGTTAAGATAGCAGGTACTCAAATAAGTACTATGCAGATTATTTTTATTAGGGGCACGCTAACCCTAGTTTTTACGTATGCTATTCTATCAAGAAAGAAAATCAGTGTTTGGGGTACTAACAAAGGTTTATTGGTGGTTAGAGGCATTGCTGGTACCTCAGCATTATTCTTTTTTTATGAATCGATTCAAAGATTCGCCCTTTCAGAAGCTGTTGCAATACAATATTTACATCCAATCTTTGCAGTTATTTTAGCGTCAGCATTGATTTCCGAAAAAGCAGGTAAAATAATATACCTCTCAGTTATATTTGGGTTAATAGGTACATTTGTAATTTTAGAATTCCCATTGATACATAATTTCAATGCGATTAAGAACATTAATTTGTTTATAGCCCTTGCAGGCTCAGCTTTAACAGCCTTAGCCTATGTATTAGTACGTTGGTTGAGCAGGGAGGGAGAATCTCCCTTTGTAATAATGTTTTATTTTCCATTATTTACAGTTCCAGTTAGCTTTATGTTCACAATTAACAACTGGATTACCCCCGATCTAGGACTATGGATTCATTTAATTCTAATAGGCATATGTGCCCAAATTGCACAGTATTTTCTAACACACGGATATAAGCTTCTCCCTGCTGGAAAAGCATCTTTGACTGGTTATGTGCAAGTACCTTTATCAGTCTTAGCAGGTTATTTGTTTTTCAACGATAAAATAACATACAGTTACTTCATAGGATCTTGTATGATATTCACAGGTGTAATACTAATGGTTAAGGCAACCAACAATCCAAGCTATGATTAGAAAAAATCAAGATATTACTTTCTGGTTAAAAACAATTTTATTCTTTAAATCAAAGAGACTTTTCCCATTATCAGTAGCCTTTATTTTTTTACTCAAAGCTCCAAATAATTTTTTTTGGGCGTTGTAGGTATTTTTGAATTTTTTTCGGGGTTTGTGGACCATTGCATGATTGAAATCAATATAGGGCTCACAGACTTCAGCAATATCTATGTTATTTCCGTTTTGCATTTGAAGGACCCAGGCAGCGTGAATCGCCGCTCCTAATGCAGCGCCTTCACCCTCAATGTTAATTGTTTTACAATCAAAAATATCAGCAACAGCCTGACACCAAGATTTTGATTGTGAAAGCCCCCCAGTTAGATGAATAATATTAGGCTTTACAGGCAGTCTTTTATAGCCATTGTAGAGGTTATGTATAGTACCCTCAAGAATCCCCCTGGCGATGTTAACGTTATTTAGATCTCTTGGTTTAAAACCAAAATATGTGGCACATGCATTTGGAATATCTGGCGTCCTCTCACCCTCAAACCAAGGAATAATCATGTTACCATTATTACCGGGAACGCTTTCTGAAATCAAATCTTCGAAAATTTTGTGTGTGATTGTGTTTGATTCTAAAAATTCATTATAACTACCTGCCATATTAGATACGCATAGAAGTGGCAAATAATTGCCAGTACTGTCACAAAAACATGCTATCTCGCCTTCGGGATCAATATAGGGTTTTGACATATAAGTGTAAGCTGTTCCACTTGTGCCAAGGCTAATAGTCACTACCCCATTTTTCACATTTCCTGATCCAATCGCTCCATACATATTGTCCCCCGATCCTGCGTCTATGATACAATCTTCTGGAAAACCATATTTGGCTGTTAATTCGTAGCTAATCGTTCCGATTGGTTGGGTTGGTGGTTTAACGGGTGGCAGTTTTAATTTTAAATCGGTTGCAATAAAATTAACTAGTTTTTTTGACCAGCTCTTTGATACTGGGTTCCATATTCCAGTTCCAGATGCATCTCCGTATTCCATTGCAAATACCCCGCCTGTTAGATACCAGTTTACGAAGTTATGTGGGAGTAAAAAAATTGCGGTTTTTTTATAAATTTGACTTTCGTTTTTAACCAAACTTAGTATCTTGCTTGCAGTGTAGCCTGCTCTTTGCGTGTTTGCTACCTCATCGATCATTTTCTTTTTTCCACCAACAAAATCGGTTAATATTCTGCATTCTTTTTCAGTTGTATAATCGTTCCATAATTTGGCAGTTTTTCTTGATAGATTTCCATTTTCATCAACGCAAACAAGACCATGTTGCTGACCTGACACTGAAATGGCCTTTATATTTTTAATATCAATATCTTTGGATTTTGACATTCTTTCTAACAATAAATTGAGCGCATCAAGCCACATTATCGGGTCAGACTCTGCAGAACCTTTATGGTAATCTTTACTTACCGTGATACCATTTTTTGTACCATAGAGAGCAAGGTCTTCATCATAGTTTATTTTATCAACATAAACTTGAGATTTACCCTGCACGTCTAATACAACGACTTTTGCACCTTGCGTAGATACATCAATTCCTAAAATTAGTTTGTTCATCATTCTCCTGAAATTATACTTGGTTCCCTTAACTAAAAAATGTTCTGGAATAATTTTTGAGAATATAATCTAAAATTATAACACATTATTTTGCGATGATATTGTAAAACAATATATTATTTTATGATGCAAAATAATCTCAGTATAGTTTTTTTAGGGGTTAAATATGGAATCTTTTTCAAATTTTGACTGGTTTATACTTGGACTCTATTTTTTGGTTCTAATTGGAATTGTTTTCAAGGTTGTCCGAGCTGATCAAACATCCGTTGCAGGCTATTTTTTAGCAGGAAGGAACCTCGGATGGTTTGTTATAGGGGCATCTATATTTGCCTCAAACATTGGTTCTGAGCATGTTGTAGGGCTTGCAGGAACAGCAGCAAGCAGTGGAATGGTTATGGGCCATTACGAGCTACATTCGTGGATAATTTTATTACTTGGCTGGGTGTTTGTTCCTTTCTACATGAAAAGTAATGTTTTCACTATGCCAGAATTTCTCGAAAAAAGGTATTCCTCCCATTCAAGGTGGATATTATCTATTATTTCCTTGATCGGTTATATCTTAACGAAAGTCTCTGCAACTGTTTATGCTGGTGCTGTGGTTTTTCAAACATTGATGGGAGTTGAGTTTTGGTCTGGAGCCTTGATGATTGTTCTCCTTACTGGAGCCTACACAATTATTGGGGGTTTGAGAGCAGTTATATATACTGATGCGCTGCAGGCAATAGTATTAATCCTTGGCTCCCTTACAATATCCGTCATGGGTTTGATTAAAATTGGTGGGTGGAATAGTTTAGTTGCGAATGTGGGTTCTGATCATTTCAATATGTTTCTACCAGCTGACCATCCTCAGTATCCCTGGGTTGGCATGGTATTCGCTCCACCAATTATAGGAATCTGGTACTGGTGCACCGATCAATATATTGTACAGAGAGTATTAGCCGCAAAAGATCAAACACAAGCCCTTAGAGGTACCATATTTGGGGGGTACCTTAAAATTTTACCAATATTTTTATTTTTTATACCAGGGCTTATAGCGTACGCGATGCTGAATTCTGGTCAGCTCAATTATGACTCATCAGATCAAGCATTTCCAGCTTTGGTAAAAGAGTTATTACCCTCAGGAATGCGCGGTTTAGTCGCAGGAGGATTACTTGCGGCATTGATGAGCTCACTCTCTTCAGTGTTCAATTCCTGTTCCACATTATTCACAATGGATATCTATAGTAAAGTTCGTCCAGGAAGATCCGAAAAGGAGCTTATTAATGTAGGAAGAATAGCAACGGCAGTCGTGGTTCTTTCTGGTATCCTTTGGATACCGTTTATGAAAATAATATCAGGAGAGTTATATACGTACCTTCAAAGTGTTCAGGCTTATATAGCTCCTCCAATAGCGGCAGTATTTTTGATGGGAATATTTTGGCAAAGAATAAACCCGCAGGGAGCATTGGCATCTTTAGTTTGCGGATTTATAATTGGTATGGTAAGATTAATACTTGAGATAAATAAATCAAGTCTATCCGGTTTTTGGTTTTCCGTTGCAGATCTAAATTTTCTTTATTTTGCCATATACTTATTCCTATGCTGCGTTGCTTTAATGGTATTTGTTAGTTTACTGACAAAAGCCCAAGACCCTAAACAAATAGCGAATCTCACATTTGGCACAACAAGTGAAGTTAGTAATAATGAAATTGGCTTAAAGAAAAATAAAAAAGAACTCATACACTCTCTTGTAATAATTTCGATATTAGTAATGATAGTAATTTATTTTTCGCCACTTGGAATCGGTTAAAAAAAAAGGTTTATTAATGATTGATGGCAGTTTGATCGGAAAGAAAGAATATTTTCCCGGTATAAATAAGATTAAATACGAGGGACCAGATTCAAAAAATCCTCTTGTTTTTAAATTTTATGATGAAAAAAGAATTATCGCAGGAAAAAGTATGAAAGAACATTTCAGATTTTCTGTTGCCTATTGGCATACGTTTTGCGGTACTGGGTCAGACCCCTTCGGCTTAGGCACAAAGAATTTTCCTTGGGACTCATCAAATAACCCTATGCAAAATTCAATGGATCGATTGGATGCAGCCTTTGAATTTTTCACAAAACTTGGTGTACCATTTTATTGTTTCCATGATTTGGATATTGCCCCCCAAGGGCTTACAATATCTGAAACTCGTAGAAATTTAAAAAAGCTCATAAAACTGGCAAAAAAAAAGCAAAATGATTCAGGTGTTTCCTTGCTTTGGGGTACTGCAAACTTATTTTCCCATCCAAAATACATGAATGGAGCTGCAACCAATCCAGAATTTAAAGTTTTAGCTCATGCTGCCAACCAGGTAAAAAATGCTATTGATGCGACTATAGAACTAGGTGGCAAAAATTATGTATTCTGGGGTGGAAGGGAAGGTTACTATTCGCTGCTTAATACTAATATGAAACAAGAGCTAGACAACCTTGGTACATTCTTAAGGATGGCCAGAGACTATGGAAGAGAAAAAGGATTCAAAGGTAATTTTTTAATTGAACCCAAACCCATGGAGCCTGCAAAGCATCAATATGATTTTGATGTTTCAACGGTAGCAGCATTTCTAAAGCATTATGGTCTTGACGATGATTTCAAGATCAATATCGAAAATAATCACGCAACCTTAGCAGGTCATACTTTTGCGCATGAAATAGAAACGGCTTTTAATTACAATTTATTTGGTAGTCTTGATATCAACCAGGGAGATCCCCAAAATGGATGGGATACAGATGAGTTTTTAAACAATATTTATGATGCAACGCATCTTATGCTTGTATTGCTAGAGAATGGTGGACTAGGGCTTGGTGGAATGAATTTTGATGCAAAAACTAGAAGGAGTTCAACTGATCTAGAAGATATTTTCATAGGACATATACACTCGATGGATACCATATCCAGAGGACTAATTGCAGCAGACAAGGTTCTAAATCACTCTGACTATAAAAGCTTGAAGCGTGGTAGGTATTCGTCTTTTGAATCTAAAAAAGGTAAACTTTATAAAGATGGATTATTGACTCTTAAAGAATTATCAGAGTTATGCTCAGAGGATGAGGAGCTAAAGACAGACAGTGGAAAACAGGAATTGTTTGAAACTATTATAAACCAATGTATTTAATAAAATGTTAGTAGTACCACAAGTCAGTTTTCCAACTTTTTTGTTAAATAATTATCGATACTGTATTTGCCTGGACCTGCAACAAGCATCAAAATACAAAAAGTTGCGTAAAGAATAGCCATTTCTGGAAATTTTTGCCCTACCAAATGGTGTGCAGAAGCAACTAGCATCGTGATTAAAAGCAGTAAAGAGGATAATCTCGTCATCAAACCGAATAACAAAAGGATTGCAAAAATTGACTCCGACATTGAAGCCATAAACCCAAAAAATGTTTTTAAAAAGGACAAACCAATAAGATTTGTGAGGGCACTTCCTAGCTTCTCCCAACGAGCAACTCCTCCCATTAATTTATTATGCCCGTGGTAAAAAAACATAAGGAACGAAAAAGTGACTCTAATGACAAGAAAACCAAAATCTTTATAGTTATAATTACGGATTATAGGTTTTAATAAATCACCTCTTACCATCTTTAATATTAAAAATATAATGACCCCTTTACAAAAATTAATTCTGTCACACATTTGAAAAAAATCAGTGCCGGACTATTGAACGGTTTTATTTATAATTAAACAACCTCTTTTCGCTATATGAAAAAGTGGAAATTTTTAAATTTATACACTTACCGTGATATGCTTGCAGTACAGAGTATCATTAAAAATTTTAAATATGATATTTATTTTAAAAGCGGTATTCATTATTTTTAAGACAGGGTAAGTTGTTTTAATACAAACATTTATTCTAGAATTCAATAAGTCACTAAGTGGATATCGATATGGTAAATATTTTATTAAAAATTATTTTATCTAAGTTTTTTTTATTTTCCTCCTTGATTGGTAAGAATGGTTCATTATCCGGTGCTGTTCGAGGTAATGATGGTGCCCTACCAGGAGCCAATGTGTTCCTTGTTGGCACATCCATGGGTGCCGTTACGGACTCTCTGGGCAACTACAAAATTGATAATATTCCTGTGGGAAAATACGTTCTGAGAGCAAACTATATAGGCTACCAACCAGATGAGACTGAAATATATATTTCTTTTCTTCAAGGAAACAATGCGGACAATGAGGATTTTAGTAGTTCTTTTACAGCGAAATTGGGGCTTGAAGATGATGAGTTTACAGACCAAATAAAAAAAGGAAATTATCTCACTGGGATTGATTTTCTGCTTAAAACCTCTGTCCTTGAAATCGACCAAGTTGTTATTTCTGCATCAAGAAGAGAAGAGAAAATTATCGATGCAGTTGCAAATATAACCGCTGTTTCTAGTCAAAAATTAAGAAGATCGGGAGGCGGTGATATAGGGTTTGCACTCAAAACAGCAAAAGGCGTTGATGTTTACCAGGCTGGTTTAGGGAGAACAAATGTAAACGCACGTGGCTTCATGTCTACATTTAATGGTCGCTTTATTGCAATGGTTGATGGTATAAGTCTCAATGATCCCATCTTTGCCACATACTCAACCCAGCCTATACCCGTTTTAAACCATGACATAGATAGAGTAGAAGTTGTTTTTGGTCCTAGCTCTGCAATTTATGGTCCAAATGCACACAATGGTTTGATGAACATAATCACCAAACATCCTAAAGATGTAAATGAAAATATATTTCTTATGGAGCTAGGTCCTAACGAGTATAACTCTCAGAGTGTTCGGTTTGCAAAGAACTATAGAAATCTTGGTGGGTTTAAGGT
>FUFK010039675.1_pt1 | contig 11746 bp, 13 predicted proteins | sample 1021851 | NCBI WGS metagenome assembly FUFK01 (sample SAMEA51879418, study PRJEB19060) | metagenome
CTTAAGTATTTGCATTAAAATAATTTTAGTAATTTGTTGAATTTTGATGAAAAAAAGTCACAGACCTACAACCAGAGTTAAGAATCCAGAGCCTCCTTTGGAGAGTCCAGATTGGGTCATATGGGCGGCTTGGGCAGATCGGATCACTTTCGAAGAAATTGAAAAAAAAACTGGTAAGACTGAAGGTGAAGTTATTAAAATTATGAGAAGATCCTTAAAACCATCGTCATTTAGACTTTGGAGAAAAAGAGCAAGCTCACAAAGTATTAAACACCGGAAAAAATTTGAATATTCTAGAAAATTAATCAAATCAAAGATAAATAAAAACGATTACTCACTCTAGTATTTTAAGAAACAAAGATTATATTCCAACTTATGAAAAATATTACTGTCTATTCTGGTCCAATGTGTGGTTATTGTGATGCTGCAAAAAGATTGCTTGAAAGAAATAATTTAGAGTTTACAGATATAGATGTGTCAACAAAAGATGGTCTTAGAGACGAAATGACAAAAAAAGCCAATGGAAGAAGAACAATTCCACAAATATTTTTTAATGATGAGCATATTGGTGGATATCAAGAATTAAGAGAACTTGAAAAAGCAGGTAAATTAATTTCTAGTTTAAAATAAATTTTATTTTATCGTAATAGTTACAATAGGTTCTTCTGGATAAAATGAACAATGTGTATCCGATTGTCCAGAACAATTACTACCATTATCGCAAACTTCTTGTACACCAAGTGCATTTCTTGTACCAAAAGAGATGTCGATTGTTGGTGGATTTAATGTGACAGTATAAGGTTTGGATAATGCATAAACAAATTGAATATCATCAGTTGTAACAGAGGACCTCATTGTTGTCATTGCTATAGCAGAGGTTAAATCCGAAGCAACATTTGCATAATTCCAACTCCAATTATCTTTCTTAGCACAATTAGCTGTTTCACATTGAGTATAAGTAGCTCCAGCCTCACCACTCTGTTGACCATTTGTCATATATAAATTAGATGTAGATACACCAGGGGGAGAACCAACTGATCTTGATGCATTTCCAGTAGTCTTAAGCCCTAATTTTTTTGCAGTTGATGTATTTAAAATCCAGGTATTGAGTTTACCGTTTGAAACTAATTCTCTTTTCTCAACTTTTACACCTTCACCATCAAATGGCTTAGATCCAAGCCCCCTATTAATTGCAGGATCATCAATAATTGTTACATCTTTATTAAATATTTGTTTTCCNAAACTGTCTTTTAAAAAACTTGTNCCTCTAGCAATTGANGTTCCNGATATNGAACTTGCNAGATAACCNAGTANNTCNTTACTAATTCTTTTNTCAAAAACAACAGGCAATTTTGTTGAACTNATTTTTTTTGCATTAAGTCTNTTNAGNGTTTTNTNTGCNGCCGNTAAACCAATNTCCTTTGCACTTGGTAANTCACTTATATGNCTTTTCACNGCNTATTCGTAATCCCTTTCCATGTCTTGNCCCTGCCCNGCAAGAACTGAACAAGATACAGAACTGCTTGATGATTGATATCCGCCTTGAAAGCCATTACTTGTTGCAAGATAGAACTCTCCTTTAGAAGAAGAAGCTCCAGCACCTTCGGAATTCGTAATACCCTTAACTGACAAAGCAGCATCTTCACACTCTTTAACAGCTTCAATTAATGTTTCAGTATNTACNTCNTCTTTNTCAAATAAATCTANATCANNNGCATNNTGTTCAAACATNGANCTNTCTCCAAGTACAGCAGTNTCNTCAATTGGAGCNAATTTTGCCATTTCAACACATTTTGAAACAAGTTTATCAANNTTNTCAGNNTCAATATCTGANGATGAAACAAATGCTTGGCGTTGATCAACTAATGCTCTAATGCCTATTGTTTTTTCATTAGACTCATCTAAGTCTTCTATCTTTTGAAATCTACAACTTATTGACTTACCATAGGATTTAGCAAGAACAACATCACAATCTGATGCGCCTGCTTTGAGAGTTAAATCTATTATATTTTGAGCAGTTTCTTCAAAGTTCATTATTATAAAATACCTATAAATAAAGTCAGGGCAACCATCAAACCTAAGTATTGGTTACTTTTAAAAATACTTAAACATTTGTCTTTATTTTCTATATCTAGTCTCTTTATCTGGGAAAACAAATGGGCACTAACGAATATCAATAAAATAAAATAGTAAATATTTTGATCATGCAATAAACCAAATAATATCAAGCATAATACCATCAAGCTATAGAAAATAATGATCCATTGTTTCGTATTATTTCCAAATAAAATTGCAGTCGATTTTATTCCAATATTTAAGTCATCCTCACGATCCTGATGAGCATATATTGTGTCATAACCTAAAGTCCAAAAAATACCAGAGAGATATAATATTATAATTTGAAAATTTAATTGATTTTCAATTGCAGCATATCCTATCAAACAGCCAATATTAAAAGTTATACCTAAAAAAAGTTGAGGCCAATAAGTTATTCTTTTCATTAAAGGATAAAAAATAAATAACACAAAAGAAATTAAACCAATAATAATGGCGAGCAAATTTAGAGATAGTAATATAGCCAGACCAATCAAATTAAGTATTGAAAAAATTATGAAGGCTTCAAAAGAAGAAATTGCACCACTAGCAAGTGGTCTTTGAGATGTTCTTGATACATGTTTGTCTAGATCTTTATCAAAAAAATCATTTATGATACATCCAGCCGATCTCATGACAATTGATCCGATTGCAAAAATAAGAAATAAGTAACTATTGCTCCATAAGTGTTGGTAGGAATTTGAGGCAGCGAGCACACCCCAAAAACACGGCAACATTAGCAGAAAAAAACCAACGGGCTGCTCTAGACGCAATAATTGTGAATATTTTTTCAACTTATCTTTATAAAATAAATAATGTTATAACCAATATATATATGAAAAAAATTAAAAACAGAATTTTTGTAGATAAAAAAATAAATTCAAACGATCAAATTATTCTTGATGCTAACCAGATACACTATTTAAAGAGTGTTTTGAGAACAAAAAAAAGTGACTATGTTACAGTTTTCAATCGTGAGTTTCTTTGTTTAACAAAAGTTATTAATATTACAAAAAATACATGTGAATTAGAAATAATTGATCAAAAAAAAATCGAAAGTGAAGATCATAATATAACTCTATTTTTTTCCCCTATAAAACGTACACCTCTAGAAATCATGATACAAAAGTGCTCAGAAATTGGAATTTCAATTTTTCAACCAGTAATTATGGAAAGAACTAATATGAAGAATGTGAATTTTGAAAGACTGAGACTTATTGCTGTTGAAGCGTGTGAGCAGTCTAATCGAAATAAGATACCGGAAATTAATAAACCTATATCATTTGCAACAATGATTAATGATAACTCTTTAGCAGGTTATTTATATTGCTCGTTAGATAATAATGAAGAAAAAATAAAGAATAGAAAACTGACCAAAAATGAAGCAATTGGTATAATCATAGGACCTGAAGGAGATTTTTCAGCTAAAGAGTATGAAAGTTTAAAATCAAAGAAAAAATCTATAGGCGTTACACTTGGGCCAAATATTTTAAAATCAGAAACTGCTGCAATTACTGCGACTTCAATTATTATGGACAAAATTTATAATGCTTAAAAAAAGTGATCTAATAAAATATTTTGAAAACGGTATTAAGAATACATCTGAAATTAAAATAGGTACCGAACATGAGAAATTTATTTATCACAAAAGTGATCTTAGTTTAGTTCCCTATAGCGGCGATGTAAGTATTAACTCAATTTTTGACGACTTTATAAATGATGGCTGGACACCAATAAAAGAGAATGAAAATATTATTGCGCTCAATAAAGATAGGGCAAGTATAACACTTGAACCTGGCGGTCAATTTGAATTATCTGGAGCACCTCTTAAAACGATTCACGAAACTTGTAAGGAAATAAATAATCACCTCGAATTTACAAAAAAATTAGAAGAAAANTATAATATTGGCTTTTTAGGACTCGGCTTCTTTCCAATTGGTGAGCTAAAAGATGTACCAATGGTTCCAAAGAAAAGATACTCAGAGATTATGACTCCTTATATGAAATCGCTTTCTGGTTTAGGTCTAGAAATGATGTATCAGTCAGCAACAGTTCAAGCAAATTTCGACTATATTTCAGAAAGTGATATGCAAAGAAAAATTAATGTATCAGCATTCATTCAGCCAATAGTGACAGGTTTATTTTCAAACTCCCCATTCAAAAATTCAAAGCTTTCGGGCTATGAAACTTATAGAGGTTATGTTTGGACAAAAACTGATACAGAGAGAACTGGTATTCCGAAGTTTTTGACTGAAAAAACTTTGAGTTTTGAGGAATACATTGATTATGCCTTACAAGTTCCCGTATACGCAATTATCAGAGATAATAATTATCATAATTGTACTAAATATACATTCCAAGACCTGTTAGATGGAAAAAATAATCAATTTGCGCCCGATGATATTTTAATTGAAGATTGGATAAATCATATCTCGACCATCTTTACTGAGGTGAGGTTAAAAACTTTTATTGAAATGAGAGGTGCTGATGCAGGAAGTTACGACACACTCTGCGCTTTACCAGCTTTTTGGTCGGGCATTTTATATCAAGAAGAAGCATTAGAAGAAACTATCAAATTGATTAGTGAATTTGAATATGATGATTTAATTAAATTTAGAAGTGATGTCCTATCAAACGGACTTAATTCTNTGTACAAAAATAAAACGGGCTGGCAATTAGCAGAGAAACTTATAAACATCTCATTTGAGGGACTCAAAAAACGGAGTAAGAAAAATTTATACGGAGATGATGAAACCGTACACTTAGATTATTTGTTTGAAGTGATCGACAAAAAAGAAACTGCATCAGAAAAAGCTAAAAAACTGTATTTTCAAAATAATGAATTGAATATCCAGAAACTCTTTGAGGGCGAGTCTTTTTAATTTTTTTCGATATAAATTGATTGAGAAGGAAAAGCNAAGCCAGCGCCATTTTTNTCNACAATTTCTTTTATTTCTAAAGCTAATTTTTCTTTGATCTCTAACCACTCACCCCAATTTGTAGTTGTTGCAAAACAGTAAATTAACAAATCAATTGAGCTATCTGAAAATTTTTCAATTCTTACAAACAATGGCTGTTCGGAAGATTTAACAAAATTACCATCGCTTGTGATGTAGTCATCTATCTCGTCTCTAATTTTTCTTAACTGGTCACGTGTAGTCCTATATTCTAAGCCAATATTCCAATATATACGCCTACTTTTCATATTGCTAAAATTTGTGACAGCATTTTCTGCAAAATTAAAATTTGGAACCATAACAGGTGAAGAATCAAATCTTCTAACTAATGTTGATCGAAAACCTATTTTTTCTACTACCCCTTCAACAATGTTTTCAACTTTAATCCAATCTCCATTTTGAAATCGTTTCTCTAATAAAATTAAAATTCCTGATATCAGATTTTTAAATAAATCTTGGGCACCCAAAGCCACAGCCACACTGAGAAGTCCCAGTCCAGCTAGAATTGGTCCAACCTTGATTCCCCATATTTCTAAAACCGCAGCTGCCCCAATAACAAATATGAAGAATTTTAAAATTCTTACTCCCCAATCTATAAGATCATTTGTTAGCAATTCTCCCAATTTGTGAACAAATGATGAAATCGGATCAATAATTTTGTATAAAAACCAAAATATTTGAATTGTTATGAGTGAACGATTTAAATTTGCAGCAAACAGTTCAAGAGTTGTATTTAAATTTAAATACTGAGTGCTAATGTAAACACCGATCACTACAGGAAAAAATCTGAGAGGGCCATCAAAAGCCTCAAGCATCGCATCATCTATCTTAGTCTTAGATTTTTTTACAAGAACTTTTAATCTACCAATCACAATTTTTGAAAAAACTGATCTTAAAATTATAAAAATTAAGAGTATTACTATTGCAACTAAAATATTGTTTAGATCGATACCAAAAACCCCTTGGCTCCATACAGATAGCACTAAATTTACAAAATTTTCCATTTGCTAAACATACCTTATTTGTTTTGTTAAGAACAGATTTAGTTAGGCGAGAAAATTATTAATTTCACTTGCAACATCCTCAGTTTTTTCAAGTGGAAGCATATGCGATGTTTCATCAATAAAACAAATCTCAGTTTGNGGATTTAATTTTTTAATTCTATTTTGACTTGTCACATTACAGACAACACTGTTAGGTGTGAGTATAATCTTAATTGGAATATTAATTTTCTTTAAATCAAACCAAACCTCGTGCGAGGTAAGCTTAAAGCAAGCTGACTCCCANCGTGGGTCACATTTTAAAACATATTTATTTTGGTCATTTTTTTTAAGTCCATATTGNACATAGTCTGTGATTATCTTTTCACTGATATTTTTAAAAAGAGGCTTACTAGAAAAATATTTATGAGCTTCAGCTTNGCTATNCCACAAATTACGTCTAATCAAAGCATTCTTTGAAAGAGGNCTTGCTANATGAGCAAGATTAACAATCTGCAAAAGTTTGTATGAAATGATATAACGCAATGGCAGTATGACTGGATCTATGAGGATAAGTTTCTTTACTAATTTAGGTTTTGAGAGAGCTAGCAGCAAGCTTGCAGTACCTCCCATTGAATGCCCCGACAAAGTCACTGGCTCTTTATGTATTTCAACTAATTGCTCTAAATCATCTCTGAAAGTATACCATGATTTTAATTTATTAGAGTCTGCAATTAAATTGGTTTCGCCATGACCACGCATATCATACGTAATAACTTCGTATGAATTATCAATTTTATTTAAGAGATCTGTATACGCCTGCCCACAGAAACCGTTAGCATGAGAAAAATACAGTATATCATTTGTTTTTTTTGATCTTCTGTACGTTACGATATTACCAGTGTCAATTTTGACATTTTCTTTAATCATTATTTTAATGACATGACTCGTTATATTTTTTGAGTCTGTAATAATTATATGGAAGCGGGGTAATAAAACCCGCAAGCAGCATAAAAGGAATTATTGTAATAGTAAGAACTCCGCCAGCAAATATTAANTCTGTNGCATTCATAGCTATTTCCATNCTGACCATGCTGATGAANCTCATTTTAAATGCAATACTAATTGCTTCAGCAAAANTAAANGTTCTCATNAGAATTATNGTTTCTAATATAATGCTTGTAATCAAACCATTTANTATTGCGAGCAACATNACTGNACATATATAGATAAAGAGTGATCAATAATTTGAAAGTAATAAATTGTTCCAAAGTCACCAATACTGCAGCCTATCAAACACCACATAGTATTATAGCTTGCTTTCTGCCAAGTATGTTTACACGTCCAACTAATATCAAACATGATTTTTCAAAAATTCTTTTTTTCTTTCTTTAGTATCTTCTATTACTAACTGCTTTTCAGAGTTNCTCATTTTTACCCAATTAGTTATTTCAAACTGNTCCCTAAAACAACCAATGCAAACATTCCCNTCCATGAANTCTTTNTTATACTTACAAATTTTTACACANGGACTACCGATATATTCANTGTTTTCTTTAAATTGGGCCATTTGCTTAATAAATTAAACTTTCAGCTTGATTTATTTATATATTTCAATAAAAAGCAACATCAATTCCAAATATTCTTATGGCACGAATTACTGTTGAAGATTGTATAAAGTTGGTGAATAACCAATACGATTTAGTCATATTAGCTAAAGAAAGAGCTGTTCAATTAGGTAGAGGAGCTACTCCAGCTGTTGATCCTGAAAATGATAAAAAACCTGTTATTGCTCTTCGAGAAATTGGAGAGTCAAAAATAACTGCTGAAGANTTAAAGGAAAGNATTGTTTCGAAGCTTAGACAAATACCTGATTATGAAGAAGAGGAAGAGCTAGAAGAAGTTGATAATGATACTTTCAGACAAATGTATCAAGGTGGTTTATCAAAGTCAGAAATGGAAAAATCGGCTACGAGAAAATTTACTGCTCGTTCACCAAGAGTAGAGTCTAGAGCAAAGCCAATTGAAGAAGTTATTCAACCACAACCATCCTCTGATGAAATAGTTCCAAGCGATGATGAACTTGAAAAAATTGAACAAGAAAATTCTGAAATTGATATGATGAATGATGTAGAAAGTTCTGTGTCAACAGAAGAGCCTACATCACCAAGTGAAACCATGAATGTATCTGAGGTTGAGGAAACTGAAGTGAACAGCATTGAAGCAGAAGAGGTTTCAGAAAGTATCGATATAGCTCCTGAAACTGAGACAGTAGCTCAAGAAGAAAACGATACAAAAGATTAGTAGCTATCATGAATTTTGATTTTTCAGATGATCAAAAACTTCTACGTGATCAAGCTAGAAAATTTTTATTCGACAAGTGTGATCGTAAATCAGTAAGAACAATTCTTGATGACGATCAACTGCATTATCATAAAGAACTATGGTCACAAATATCNGAAATGGGTTGGACTGGAACTGCAATTCCAGAGGAATATGGTGGACTTGGTCTCGGTATGTTGGAACTATGCGTCATAGCAGAAGAATTGGGAAGATCTCTAGCACCCACACCATTCTCATCCTCAATATATTTATTTGCAGAATTTATTAAAAACTATGGCTCAGAAGATCAAAAGAAAAAATTCTTACCTTCGATTGCATCAGGTGAAAAAATAGGCACATTTGCCTTGTCCGAAACAAATGGAACACCAAAACCATCAAATGTAAAAACTGAATATTCTTCAGAAAAAATTAATGGCTACAAATCACCTGTAAGCGATGGAGAGACCGCCGATTATCTAATAATTGCTGCCAACAGCGATAATAAAGGAAATAGAAATTCACTTTCATTATACATAGTTGATTTACATCAAGATGGAGTAAGCAAAACAAGCCTTGAAACAATTGATCCGACGCGACCTGCGTGCAGTATTAAATTTGAAAATGTAAAAGCCGAATTGCTCGGTGAGCAAGGTATGGCATGGGATATGACAGAAAATATATTCAACAGAGCGGCAGTTTTGTATTCTTTTGAGCAAGTTGGAGGAGCGCAGGTTTCTCTGGATGAAGCAAAAAAGTATTCAATGGAAAGATTTGCTTTTGGAAGACAAATTGGTTCATTTCAGGCTTTAAAGCATAAAATGGCAGATATGTATGTTAAAATTGAATTAGCTAGATCAAATGCATACTATGGGGCATGGGCTTTGAGCACTGACTCTAATGAATTGCCTGTTGCGGCAGCTGGCGCAAGAGTTAGCGCCTCTGATGCCTTTAATTATGCTGCAAAAGAGAATATTCAAATTCATGGAGGAGTTGGCTTTACCTGGGATTATGATTGCCACTTGTTTTATCGTAGATCAAAACTACTTTCTTTAAATATTGGCAGTACAAGACAATGGAAAGAAAATTTAATTTCAAATCTTGAGAAAAGGAATATAGTTTAGTTATGGACTTTAATGATTCACAGCAGGAAGCTGCATTTAGAAAAGAAGCGAGGGACTTTCTCGAGGCAAATGCAGAAAAAAGATCAATAATTTCTGATAAGCCTAATGATAAAAGCCCTCAGATTGCTGTTGCAGGAGCTCCTGAAACAGTAAAGGGTGGTAAAGAAGCAGCTCAGGAGGCTTTAGAGCGAGCTAAAGTATGGCAAAAGAAAAAAGCTGAAGCAGGGTTTGCTGCTATTTTATGGCCTAAAGAGTTTGGTGGATATGGTGGATCGCCTATACAACAAGTTATCTATTCTCAAGAGGAACATGATTATTTGGTTCCTTCTGGTTATTTTGAAATTGGAATTGGCATGCTTGGCCCGACAATGATGGTGTGGGGTAAAGATGAAGATAAAAAAAGATACTTACCTAAAATGATTACAGGTGAAGAAATATGGTGCCAACTATTTTCAGAGCCATCAGCCGGATCGGATTTAGCTGGAATAAAAATGAAGGCAGAAAAGGATGGCGATGAATGGGTTTTAAATGGGCAAAAGGTCTGGACATCTGGGGCGCATTTTGCTGATTATGGAATGATAGTTGCAAGATCTGATCCATCTGCGTTAAAGCATAAAGGCCTTACTTATTTTTATTTAGATATGAAAACACCTGGAATAGAAGTAAGACCAATCAAGCAAATTTCAGGCACTTCAAATTTTAACGAAGTCTTTTTTAATGATGTAAGAATTCCTGATAGTCAAAGATTAGGTGGAGAAGGTGAAGGCTGGAAAGTTGCGCTTACTACCCTCATGAATGAAAGACTTGCTGTTGGCGACCCTCCTGGACTTGACTTTGATCAAATATTTGAAGCAACGAAGGAATTAGAAGTGGAGGATGGTCTTGCAATTAAGAATAGTGAAGTAAGACAAAAAATGGCTGACTGGTATGTTCAATCTCGTGGTTTGCAATACACAAAATTTAGAAGTATTACCGCTTTATCAAAAGGCCAAACACCTGGCCCAGAGCTATCAATAAGCAAACTTGTTACAGCATCAAAAATGCAAGATGTTTCAGCCTATGCACTTGAATTGATGGATTCAGCAGGAATGGTTCATCACGATCAAAACCCTGTATTAAAGAACTTATTTCAAAATGGATAATTTATACCAATATTAAATACTGCTTTGTTTAAATTAAAATCTTTAAACCATCTATTGCCATTTTCTCTTGCGGGATTATGAGTTTTAAACCCTGTGTCAAACCTTAATACAAAGAAATTAAAATCATATCTCAATCCAATCCCAGATCCCACTGCAAGCTCTTTTAAATCCGAAAATTTATCAAATGTCATTGAACTGTCACTAATATTATCATTTAAATTCCAAATATTACCTATATCAATAAAAAAAGCTCCGTTGAGATTACCACTAATTTTATTTCTATATTCAATATTAAATGAAATCTTAAAATTAGCTTCGTTAAATTCATTTATATTATTACTGCTTCCAGGTCCTAGTTTATATGCCTTCCATGCTCTATTATCGTTAGATCCTCCAGCATAATATGATCTTGTAAAAGGAATATAATTAGAATTTCCATATGGTATTGCAACTCCCGTAAATGCTCTTACAGCAATTACATTTCCGCTATTTAATAAAAAACGTTTGATATAATTAACTTCTGCTTTAGAATACTGTGAAGGAATTACTCCTGAAATTTCAACCTTATTATTTTCATTTTGATTACCTGCTCTTAATATCTCATTGAAAAGATTACCAACCATCTCAAATTTAATTCTAAGTTGAGAAAAGTCTTCATCTAAAAAATTTTCTTGGGTATTCCTATTAATAGTTATTGAAGATCCTACTATTAAATTATTTTCAGTCAATCTAGTTTTTCGTTCTAAAATTGAGCTTACGTCTCTATATAAATCTGACTCGGAGCTAATAGATGTTTTATCGCTAAGTACTTCAGATATAAATATATCAGAACCTTCAGGAATTGTTAAATTTCCATATTCATCAATTGTTTCCTGATTAATATTATATAAAGATGAAATATAGTTAAGCTTATCATATGAGTTTTTATATACATTAAAATAATTTGAAATATTCTGATTATTAACATATTCAAAATCTAACAATTTAAAATTAATTTTAGAATAAATCGATGGGTTCCAATTTACCTCATATATTCCATTATAATACTGTTTATCAAGTCCTATGTTTTTCTGAATTGTAGTTCCAAGTATAATATTTGTTATTGGATTCATTTCTTTTTTTATAATATT
>FUFK010078148.1_pt1 | contig 11746 bp, 8 predicted proteins | sample 1021851 | NCBI WGS metagenome assembly FUFK01 (sample SAMEA51879418, study PRJEB19060) | metagenome
AGGCTATTCTACAAAAAGGGAATTTAGATTTTCCAGACATTATTTTAAAAAAAAGAGGTGGACGGAAAGGTGAACACAGTGAGGCATTTGGTTACTTACTTTCAGACCTACAATATATGCAAAGAGCGTATCCAAACTCAAGTTGGTGAATATGGAAAAAGGCACTGAAAAAGCATGGGATGTCTTAAAAGACTTGACCGATCCTGAATTACCCTTCCTAACATTAGACGATTTGGGAGTAATCAGAGAAATTAAGCGCAACGANAAAAACCATGTGGTTACTATTGCTCCAACCTATATTGGATGCCCAGCTATTTCAGTCATTGAGGAAAANATTGCGAGTGAATTAAAAAAGATAGGTATATCGGCCATAATTGAAAAGTCATTTTCGCCACCATGGAGCTCAGATTGGATTTCTGAAAATGGGAGGAAAAAAATGGAGGAGTTTGGAATCTCACCCCCNCATCCTAGGAAGGCAGAGACTATTGGTGATTCCTTATTAAAAGATGTCAAGTGTCCACAATGTACATCTTATAGAACCGAAAAGGTATCTGAATTTGGCTCAACAGCATGCAAGTCACTATATAGATGTTTGGATTGCAAAGAACCCTTTGATCATTTTAAGTGTGTTTAAATGGTCAAACAAACATTTTACGATCTTAAAATAAACTCAATCAAGAGAGAGACAGCGGGCAGCAGTAGAATAAAATTNAGTCTACCCAACTCTCTGCANGAGAAATTTAATCATAAACCTGGCCAATATATCAGTGTCAGATTCAATATGAAAGAAGACGACCACACTAGAACCTATTCCATCAGTTCTGAACCCAATAAAAACTTTATTGAGATAGGCGTCAAACATATAAAAAATGGTATGTTTTCAGAATTTCTTAAAACAAAAAAAATAGAGGATGTAGTCCAAATATCTAACCCAGATGGTAGTTTTGTTGTTAATAGCGAAAACGCAAATCATCTCCTACTTATAGCGGCTGGGTCAGGGATTACTCCAATTATGTCTATTTTAAAGTCTACACTAAGAAGAAATAACAAATCGAGAATAACACTTTTATACTCAAATAAAACGTACGCCGATATGATGTACAAAACAGAAATACAGGATTTAAAAGATAAGTATCTTGATAGGTTTTTAGTTTTTAACTTTTTTTCAAGAGAGATNCAGAGCACAGAATTTCTGAATGGACGAATAACNCAAGATAAAATAGCGTATTTNAGCGACGCAAATCTTATTGATCTGGAAGATTTAGACCAATGTTTTATTTGTGGACCATTAGATATGACTAAATCCTTGCAATCATATTTAAAAGACAAGGGAGTGGCAGAAAAAAAAATTACGACTGAATTATTTTTTGTGGCTACGGATAAAAATATAGAAGATATTTCCCAAAATTTAGATACTGGGGAGAGTAAAATAGAGCTCCTAATAGACGGAAGTAAAAAATCTTTTCTTATGAGCAAGAATGACGATTTTATAGATAAAGCTAACCAAAATGGAATTAATGTGCCTTATTCTTGTAAAAACGGCATGTGCGCAACTTGTAGATGCAAAGTAAGTTCTGGTGAAGCAAGAATGAAAAAGAACTACTCTTTGGAAGAATGGGAAATAAAAAAAGGATTTGTGTTGTCGTGCCAATTAGAACCAATAGACAAAGAAATATCTCTTGATTTTGACATCATATAAATGACAAATTAAACCCCCTAATCATTACTTAAATTTATTTGCTCAATCACTTGCTTTTTATAAGATATCCTTGTTAATATTTTATTTACTAGGGGGATATGATGAGCGAATTACCTTCACAAGCAAGAGTGGTTATAATAGGTGGTGGCGTTGTAGGGGTATCTTGTGCCTATCATTTAGCAAAAGCTGGTTGGACCGATTGTGTTTTGCTTGAGAAAAATGAGCTTACAGCTGGCTCAACATGGCATGCAGCCGGCAATGTTCCCACATTTTCCACCAGCTGGTCCATTATGAATATGCAACGATATTCTACAGAATTATACAGTAACCTTGGTGACGAAGTTGATTATCCAATGAATTATAATGTCACAGGGTCGATAAGATTAGGGCATAGCAAAGAGAGAATNCANGAATTNCAAAGAGCCAAAGGAATGGGGCTCTATCAAGGAATGAACATAGAAATTTTGGATAATAACGAAATCAAGAAGTTGTATCCTTTTATAGAAACACATGAAATACAAGGCGCTCTATATGATCCTGCAGATGGCGATATTGATCCTGCCCAGTTGACGCAAGCCTTAGCAAAAGGAGCAAGACAGCTTGGTGTTAAAATTGTTCGGTTTTGCTCAGCTGAAGGTATTAAAAAAGAAAATGATATGTGGGAAATAATCACTGAGAAAGGCTCCATCTCAGCAGAAATAATAGTTAACGCTGCTGGATATTATGCCCAGAGAGTTAGTGAATGGTTCATCCCTTTCGGTGGCCGAAAAATTCCCATGGTTTCGATGAGTCACCAATATGTAGTTTCTGAACAAGTAGAAGAACTCGAGAAATGGACGGCAAATACTGGTCACAAACTGCCTTTATTACGAGACGTAGATTCCTCTTACTATTTAAGACANGAAAAAAATGGTTTTAATCTTGGACCTTACGAAAGAAATTGTCGAGCNCATTGGTGTACAAAAGATGANCCCCTTCCCGACGACTTCAGCTTTCAGCTATACCCAGATGACCTTGAGAGATTGGAATGGTATGTGGAAGACGCGATGAAAAGAGTCCCTCTTCTTGCTAAAGCGGGGGTATCGAAAGTAATAAACGGACCAATTCCGTATACTCCGGATGGGAATCCACTTATAGGCCCTATGCCAGGCGTGAGAAATGCATTCGAAGCCTGTGTGTTTACTTTTGGCATTGCCCAAGGTGGAGGAGCGGGCAAGGTCTTAGCAGAATGGATTACAGAGGGAACAACTGAATGGGATATGTGGTCCTGTGACCCCAGACGTTTTACCGATTTTACTGACCAAGAATATTGTATTGAAAAAGGCAAGGAAATTTATGGTCATGAGTATGGGATGCATTTTCCTCATATGCGATGGCCTGCAGCTCCCGATAGACGTTTGTCTCCAATTCATGCAAAAATTCTGGCGTTAGGCGGTCAGATGGGTTGCTATAATGGATGGGAAAGAGCCAATTGGTTCGCAAAAGAAGGTGATGATACTTCTATAGCATCGGCTCAAACATGGGAAAGAAATGGCCCATGGGAAAAAAGGGTAAAAGAAGAATGCGAAGCGGTAAGAGATGGCGTAGGGGTTTTAGATCTACCTGGGTTTTCTCGCTTTGAATTAAAAGGAAAAGATTGTCAAGATTTACTAAGTAGGCTGATTGTAGGCAATCTACCATCCACAGGCAGGATTAGCCTTTCCTACTTTAGTGATCACAGAGGAAGAATACTCACGGAAATGTCTATCATGAAACATTCTAATCAGCATTTTACTTTAATAACTGCTGCAGCTGCGCAATGGCATGACTATGAATTATTANTGAGGTCGATAGACCCAAATAGTGACATTACCCTTGAAGATAAAAGCCAGGAAGTTGGAACTCTAATTGTGACAGGACCCAAAAGTCGAGATTTATTTAATAAGATTGTAGATGCTGATCTTTATCTTCCTTGGTTGTCACACCAAAAAGCTTTTATAAATAAAATGCCAGTAGTTATGGCTAGGGTATCATTCGCTGGGGAACTAGGGTGGGAAGTTCACGTTCAGAACAAGTATCTAAATTCTATTTATGATCAAATACTGTCTCTAGGCGCTAAGCCTTTTGGGATGTTTGCATTGAATTCACTTAGAATAGAAAAGGGGTATAGAGCTTGGAAGGGAGACCTATCCAGTGATTACTCAATCCTTGAAGGAGGACTAGAAAGATTTGTAAAGTTTGACAAAGATATTGATTTTATTGGCAAGCCAGCACTGCTTAAGGAAAAGCAAGAAGGTAGCAAAAAAAGCTTTGTAACTTTAAAGGTAAAAGCGAACGGTTTTGATGCTCCTTACATGTCCACCCTTTGGCATGACGACAAAATTGTTGGAGAAACCACTTCCGGCGCATGGGGATACAGGGTAAACCATTCTATAGCCTTAGGTATGCTTCGCACAGATCTTTGTGATCCAGGAACTCAGATTGAAGTGGAGATCTATGGGGAAAGATTTGATGCAACCGTTCAGGACAACAAACCTCTCTGGGATCCTGATAATAAAAGACTTAGACAATGAGCATACCAGCAGAGGCAAGAATTGTCATTATTGGTGGCGGTATATCAGGGTGCTCACTTGCCTATCACCTTGCAAAAATAGGTTGGAAAGACATCATTCTTTTGGAAAGAAAAAAACTGACCTCTGGAACCACATGGCATGCAGCAGGGCTTATAGGCCAACTAAGACCAAACTTAAATATGACACGTTTGGCAAAATATTCCGCAGATCTTTATGTGAACCTGGAAAAAGAAACAGGCATTTCTACTGGTGTAAAACAAAATGGATCTTTAACGGTGGCGCTTACAGAGCACCGTCACGAAGAAATTCTGAGACAAGCCTCAATGGCCAAGGCGTTTGATGTAGAAGTCAATGAGATTTCCATCTCTGAGTTGAAATCGTTTCATCCATTTTTAAATGTTGATGGTGTCAAGGGCGCCGTCCATCTTCCACTAGATGGTCAAGGTGATCCTGCAAATATCGCCATGGCATTAGCAAAAGGGGCGCGAGATTTAGGAGTAAAAATTTTTGAGGATACAAAAGTAACTGGATTAAACACTCATAATAATTCTGTTAGTGGTGTTCACTGGGAGAATGAAAATGGTAAAGGGCTTATCAAAACAGAAAATGCTGCAAATTGTGCGGGCATGTGGGCAAGAGATTTTGCTGAAAGCCATGGTGTTACGGTTCCGCTTCATGCCTGTGAACATTTTTACATTGTTACAGAGCCAGTAAAAAATCTAAGTACGTTACCCGTTTTAAGAATGCCTGATGAACAAACCTATTATAAGGAGGATGCGGGTAAATTTTTAGTTGGCGCCTTCGAACTGCAAGCAAAACCATGGGGAATGAATGGAATTGATGAAAATTTCTGCTTCGACCAACTTCCAGAAGATTTAGACCATTTTGAACCTATATTGGAAAAGGCAATAAAACGAATACCAATATTAGAAAAATACGGCATTCAAACATTTTTCAACGGGCCAGAGAGTTTTACACCAGATGACAAGTATTATTTAGGGGAAGCTCCTGAACTTAAAGGATTTTGGGTTGCAGCAGGATATAATTCAATTGGCATAGTCTCTTCGGGTGGTGCAGGAATGGCCTTAGCGCAGTGGATTGACCAAGGCTCCCCACCGTTTGACCTGTGGGACGTGGATATAAGAAGGGCCCAGCCCTTTCAGAGAAATCGCCTTTATTTGAAAGATCGGGTAAAGGAGTCATTAGGATTATTATATGCAGATCATTTTCCTTATAGACAGGTTGAAACATCCCGAGGGGTCAGAAGATCTCCATTACATGAACATCTAAAAAAGGAAAATGCCATATTCGGCGAACTTGCAGGATGGGAAAGAGCCAACTGGTTTGCAATTGGAAAACAGGAAAAAAAATATATCTATGATTGGAAGAAACAGAACTGGTTTGAAAACCATAGGCTAGAGCATTTAGCGATTAGAAATAATGTTGGGCTGATTGATATGAGTAGTTTTGGAAAAATAAGGATTGAAGGGGCGGATGCCCTGTTGTTTTGCCAAAAGATTTGCGGAAATAACGTCGACGTAGATATTGGGAAAATAGTATATACCCAAATGCTAAACTCAAGTGGTGGTATTGAAAGTGACCTTACTGTAACTCGTTTAAAGCATAATTGTTTTTTATTTGTTGTGCCTGCTGCTACTCTCGTTCGAGATTTAAGTTGGCTAAACCGCCATAGAGAAAACTTTAATGTCGTAGTGACTGATGTTACTTCATCAGAAGCTGTTTTGGTATTGATGGGACCAAATTCAAGAAAGCTATTATCAGAAATATCACCGAATAAATTTGATAACAATAATCATTCATTTGGCTCAGCTAAAGAGATCGAAATAGGGTATGGATTGGCTAGAGCGCATCGAATTAGCTACGTTGGAGAATTGGGTTGGGAATTGTATGTAAGCTCAGATCAGGCTTGTCACGTTTTCGAAGTGATCCGAGAGGTAGGAAAAAAATATGACCTTAGGCTATGTGGCCTCCATAGTTTAGATAGCTGCAGAATTGAGAAGGCTTACCGCCATTTCGGCCATGATATTACCGATGAAGATCATGTATTGGAAGCTGGGCTTGGTTTCGCAGTACAAACTAACAAGGACGATTTTATTGGTAAAGAAGCAGTTATAAGAAAAAACAACCAGGGTCTCGAAAAATATCTCTACCAATTTCAACTTGAAGATCCAGAGTTGCTACTGTTCCATAATGAGCCGATTTACCGGGATGGTGAGCTTGTTTCATACCTAACTTCAGGTAACTACGGTCATTTTTTAGGATCAGCTATTGGCATGGGCTATATTCCACTAAAAGAAGAGACCATAAAATCAGTCGAGACCTCAGACTTTCATATTGAAATAGCAGGGACGATGGCCAAGGCAAAAATATCATCTAAACCATTGTATGACCCGATCTCTGAGAAGATTAGAATGTAACTTTTTTGGCATTTTTCTGGGAGGCAGAAATGAAGAGACCTGAACGAAGAGGTAGAGACTCAAAAATAGCGCTAAGAGCGGCTCCCATATCTGAAGAAATAAATCCAATAAAGCCAGGACTGATTGGTGGCAGTTACAAGCCTTTAAGTGACTCAGATATAAAGAAATTATACAACTTAGCTCTTGATGCATTATCCGAAATCGGAATTGGCCTNGCCCCAAAGAGCGGAATAAATTATATGACAAAAGCCGGTGCAGTACTGGGAGACGATGGAAGACTTAGGTTTTCTAAATCTCTTGTTGAAGACATGATTGCTTTGTCCTCTAAAGACTTGACGCTATTTGGACGAGAGGAAAAATTCGATATGCACTTGTCTGGGAAAAAAGTTTTTTTTGGAACTGCAGGAGCAGCCGTTCATGTGGTCGATGTGGAAAAGAAAGAATACAGAGACTCAACAGTTCAAGACTTATATCACGCAGCTCAGATAACTCAGGAATTAGATAACATACATTTTTTCCAACGGGTGATGGTAGCAAGAGATATAACCGACAACTATGAAATGGATCTCAACACGCTTTACGCTTGTTGCGGAGGCACTACAAAGCATATTGGAACTAGTTTTTCTGAACCTCACCATGTTAAGGGCTGTATGGATTTGCTACATATGATAGCTGGTGGGGAAAAGCAATGGCGGGCAAGGCCTTTTGTTTCAAATTCAAACTGCTTTGTGGTTCCCCCAATGAAATTTGCAACGGAGAGTTGTGAAACAATGGAAAAATGTATTGAAGGCGGGATGCCTATTCTTTTACTTTCCGCTGGCCAAGCTGGGGCAACGGCACCAGCACCTATTGCTCTAGCAATTGTTCAAGCAGTTGCAGAATGTTTAGCTGGAATTGTTTACGTAAATTCAGTAAAGCCTGGACACCCCTGCATTTTCGGGACTTGGCCCTTTGTTTCCGATTTGCGAACAGGTGCAATGTCAGGAGGGTCGGGTGAGCAAGCTCTTTTAACAGCTGGCTGTGCTCAAATGCATCATTTTCTTGGCTTGCCTGGAGGTGCCGCCTCTGGAATAGCAGACTCCAAGTTACCAGATATGCAGGCTGGTTGGGAGCAAGGTATTTCTAACACTCTTGCTGGTCTTGCAGGCTTAAATCTCTGCTATGAGTCTGTAGGAATGCATGCTTCCCTTTTAGGGTTTTCATTAGAATCATTGATACTAGGCAACGATATACTTGGACAGGTACAACGATGCATCAAGGGAATCGATGTTAACGATGATATCGTAAATATTGATGTTATAAGGTCCGTTTGTATTGATGGACCAGAGCATTATTTGGGGCATCAACAAACATTAGACTTAATGCAAAAAGAATATATTTATCCTGATCTTGCAGATAGAACGAGTCCTAAGGAATGGCAAGAAAACAATAAACCGGATATAATGAAAAAAACTATAGAACGAAAAAAAGAAATTCTCACGAGAAGAAATAATATACCTCTTTTTGATAAAGAAATTGAGAGGGGAATAAGAGAAAAATTTAAAATTTATGTATAAAAACCTCTTTATTACCTTTCTTCTTACTTTTCTAATTTCTTGTTCTTCAAATCTTAACCGTGAGATCATAAGACTTGACCCAACTAANGAAAATTANCATACGCCAGGATGTAGAGAAATTAGAAAAAAAATACTGGATCAAAAAAGTGATCCCAGTGAAAGCGTCGCGCGTGGTGCTTTGTCGACCTATTTTTTGGGAGCAATAAGTCTGCCTGCTTTGGGTTTTTTGGAGATAAACTCAGAAGAGTATAAGAAGAGTCTAATAGCTGAACTTAAAAGAAACTGTTATTAATAGAGTGATAAATTTAAAAAGGGAGTAACGTTTGATTGATACAAAACAAATCCGGGAGTCTGTAGCCACAATTTGCCAGAAATATGGAGAAGAATATTGGCGTGATTTAGATAAGAAAAAAGAATACCCTACAGACTTTGTTAAGGAAATGACGACAAGCGGTTTCTTAAATATACTTATTCCTCAAGAATATGGTGGCGCTGGACTGGGATTAAAAGAAGCNTGTNTTGTTTTGGAAGAACTTAGTCTTCAAGGTGCACATGCTGGTGCGTGTCATGCTCAGATGTACGTTATGGGTACCCTTCTAAGACATGGGTCGGATAAACAAAAAAAAGAATATCTTCCAAAAATATCTTCTGGTGAGCTAAGGCTTCAGAGCTTTGCCGTAACAGAGCCAAACTCAGGAACGGACACAACTAGTATCAAAACCATGGCAAAAAAAACTAATGATGGCTGGATTATCAATGGGCAAAAAGTCTGGATTAGTCGAGTGGAACACTCTGACCTAATGATCCTTCTTGCACGAACTAAACCACAGGGAGCTCTCCCCAAAAANACTGACGGATTTTCCGTTTTCCTTATTGATATTGAACAAGCTAAGGAAAGTGGCCTTAAAATAGTGAAGATTGACTCTATGATTAACCATCACTCCTGCGAATTATTTTTTGATGATGTTTTCATTCCGGATGAAAGCATTATAGGTGAAGAAGACAAGGGATTCCGAGCAATTATGGATGGTATGAATGCCGAGAGAATTCTTATAGCATCAGAGTGTATCGGAGATGGTAANTATTTTATAGAGAAGTCAGTTAACTATGCCAAAACCAGAAAANTTTTTAANAGAGAAATTGGCATGAACCAGGGAATTCAATTTCCAATAGCGGAGTGCTATTCACAAATCGAAGCCGCATCGCTTATGGTCGATAAAGCTGCCACGCTTTTCGACGAGGGTAAAAAATGTGGNGCNGAGGCTAATATGGCAAAAATGTTGGCGGCNGATGCTAGTTGGAAAGCAGGCACTACAGCNATGGAGACATTTGGTGGCTTTGGCTTCAGTAAAGAATACGACATTGAAAGAAAGTTCAGAGAAACACGTCTTTATCAAACAGCTCCCGTATCGAGGAACTTAATACTTAGCTATATTGCTGAACATGTTTTAAATCTTCCAAGAAGCTTTTAATATGAGTTTACCACTTGATGGAATATTAGTGGTATCNATGGAACAAGCTGTGGCTGGACCTTTTTGCTCTAATAGACTTAAACAATCAGGCGCCCGGGTGATTAAGATTGAGAGAAAGGATGGTGGAGATTTTGCTCGGGGTTATGACACAGCTGCTGACGGAGAAAGCTCATATTTCATATGGCTGAATCAAGGTAAAGAAAGTATTGCTCTGGACCTAAAGACAAAGAGTGATAGACAAATATTTTTAAATATGATTGCTAAAGCAGATATTTTTATTCAGAATTTCTCTCCCTTAACTGTAACTAAATTGAGCATCGATAGCTCCAGTTTAAAATCTATTAACCCAAGACTTATCTGTTGCGATATATCTGGTTATGGAGANGCTCCTGAAATGATGAAAAAAAAATCCTATGATTTANTAATTCAAGCNGAAAGTGGCCTTATAGATGTNTCTGGATCACCAGAAGGANTTGGTAGNATAGGNGTNTCAATTTGNGATATTGGNGCNGGAATGGCAGCACATGCAGGCATTGTAGAATCTTTATTATTGAGAGAACGTTTTAATAAAGTTAAGGATGTTAAGATTTCNCTTTTTGATGTTGCTGCTGACTGGATGACTGTTCCATATATTCATAGCAAATATGGAGGGGCTGCTCCCAAAAGGGTTGGTCTAAAGCATCCTTCTATCGCACCTTATGGTGCTTTCCGGTGCTCGGAAANTACTAGCTTCATNATTTCAATTCANAACGAATCGGAGTGGAAAAGATTTTGTGTAGAGGTTCTTAAATCNCCTGCTCTAGCAAGAGAGAATAAGTTTTCTAGCAATACACTCAGAGTAAAGAANAGGGNTTTANTAGATGAAACAATTCAGTCTATNTTATCTTCGCTTACCGATGAAACTCTTAAAAATAGGCTTGAAGACGCGTCAATTGCGTATGGAAGATTAAATACCGTTAAGGATCTAGAAAGGCATTTGGCGTTGAAAAAAATAAGTGTAAGAAATTCACTAGATGACAGTTTAACTATTCCCTCTCCGCCCCTAATTTGGGAGAATTCAGAAAAAAAAGCTCCTAAATTTAATCAACATAATGAACAATTGAGAAAAGAATTCAGTGACACAAAAAAATAAACATATTTTTGTTTTTGGAATTTTCGCGGTGGATTTATCTTTCTATGTTGATAAGAAAGTAAAACCTGGGGAAACCATTATTGCAAAAAGTTCAAACATAGGCCCTGGCGGCAAAGCCTCAAATCAAGCAATATCAGCAAGAAAACTTGGAGCATCCACCACATTAATTACTCGATTAGGGAATGATAATTTTAATAGCTATGCAAATGATATTTGGAGAAGAGAGAAACTCTTTGCGAGTACAAAAATTGACAAAAATTTGCCTACAGGTATGGCTGGAATATTTATTGATGATAAAACTGGTGAAAATAGTGTAATTGTTGATCCTGGTGCATCAGCCCATCTGAGTATAGATGACTTTTATTTGCAGAAATCAAAAATGAAAAAAGGAGACATCTTTTTAACTCAATTTGAACAGTCATCTGATACTACATTTGCAGTTTTAAAAGAAGCCAGAGAATTGGGCATGATTACAATTTTTAACCCAGCCCCATTTGGAAAAATTAGTAGGAAAGCTTACCAGTTTTGTGAAATCATTACGCCTAATGAAACAGAAGCTGAGCAAATAACAAATATCTCTTTAAAAGGCAAAAGAGACGTTGAAAAGGCTATAAATAAAATCAGAGACCTGGGAGTTGAAAAAGTAATCATTACACTTGGAAAAAAGGGCGCTGCATTTTTTGATGGAGAGAAAATTTCGTTTTGCCCAGGCAACAATTTTGGAAAAGTAGTTGATACAACAGGTGCTGGCGATTGTTTCAATGGTGCTCTAGCAAGTGCATTGTCTTTTGGAAAAGATTTGGGGCAATCAGTAGAATTTTCTTGTGCAGCAGCAGGTCTCAGTGTTTTAAAGAAAGGAACAGCTCAGTCAAGTCCGACTAGAGTTGAACTAAACAA
>FUFK010038767.1_pt1 | contig 11745 bp, 16 predicted proteins | sample 1021851 | NCBI WGS metagenome assembly FUFK01 (sample SAMEA51879418, study PRJEB19060) | metagenome
CGGGGTATGATGAGGTTATGCACGTTGATGACGATGGCGGCAATTCTAGCGATTACAATTCAATAAAGGAAGCAGTACAAACAAAGATGAATCAATGAAGCTGACACAGGAACTGATTGACCAGATACAAGAAGCAATGCTACATACTAAGAAAGATGGTAGTATTAACTGGAAGGATGATGATGAAGTTGTAGTTCAGTTGGCAGGGACATTTGCTGCTGACAGGTTCATTGTTATTAAGAATAAAACAAAAGACCCAGTGGTATCTGCTGAACCACATCCTCATTTTGATTATGAGAAGAAAGTCTTTACCAAAGATGGTAGAGAAGAATACATGAAAGAACAAGCGGAGCAACAACAACAATGAAGATAGCGATAATAACTGATACTCACTTCGGAGGTAGAAGGGGTAGTAAGGTATTTCATGACTTCTTTCAAAAATTTTACGACAANATATTNTTNCCAGAACTAGAAAAAAGAGGTATCAANNANTGTATCCANATGGGAGATGCNTTTGANAATNGAAAGAATATAGATTANTGGTCACTTGATTGGGCAAAAGAACATGTATATGATAAGTTCAAAAATTTAGGCGTCCAAGTTTGGCAACTTGTAGGTAATCATGATGTTTACTATAAAAACACTAATGAAATAAACTCTATTGATTTACTTCTAGAACATTACGATAACATTATCCCCATATCCTCCCCAGATACATATGACATTGGTGGATTCAAAGCGATGATGTTACCTTGGATATGTGATGACAACTATCAAGAAACATGTGATGCTATAGAAAAATCAGANGCAAAGATTGCCTTTGGNCATCTTGAACTCACTGGATTTGAATTATATCCAGGCATGGTTCAACAAGGCGGTATTGATAAAGGTATCATAGAAAAGTTTGATACAGTATTCTCAGGACACTATCATACCAGAAGTAATGACGGACACACATTCTACTTAGGAAATCCTTATGAGATGTATTGGAATGATTGTGGTGATAAGAGAGGTTTCAGTATTTTAGACACAGAGACAGGAGAAATTGAATTTGTAGAGAATCCTTTTACTATGTTTGAGAAGGTATATTATGAAGACACTCCAGCGGAACTATTCAAAGCACATCTCTATAAAGATAAAATAGTCAAATTATTCATTAGATCCAGAAAAAGTCAGTTACAGTATGATAAATTCTTAGATAAACTTATGAAATCTGGTATCATAGATTTAAAGGTAGTTGAAAATACTGCAATCAATGATACAGAAGTAGATTTAGATAGTGAAAAGATAGAAGATACTCTAACCCTTCTTAATAAATATATTCAAGAGTCAGATTTTGATTTGGAAAAAGAAAGAGTCAAGACACTACTCAAAGAAGTTTATCTAGAAGCTTGCGAAGTAGAGTAATGTACATTCTATCACTTCATGGAAAAGAGGGAGAGGGAGCCTATGCTGTCACAAATGATGATGGACACAAGGCTTTGTATCTTTTTGAACAAGAAGATGATGCTACAAGATATGCGGGCTTGTTAGAAGCTAATGAAGCACTCCCCTTGACAGTTGTACAAATAGATGATAAACTGGCAGTAGAGACATGTCAGAAACACAGATACAAATATGTTATTATCTCACCTGATGATATAGTGATTCCACCAAAAGATTATGATAATATTCAAAACGATACGGTGGCGTAATTTTCTTTCAACTGGTAATCAATTTATAATTGTAAGTTTCCAAAAATCCCCTACAAATTTAATAGTTGGTGCAAATGGTGCTGGAAAATCTACTATTTTAGATGCTTTGACCTTTGTTTTATATAACAAACCATTCAGAAAAATTAAAAAGGCACAGTTAATTAATACTGTAAATGAAAAAGAGTGTGAAGTTCAAATAGAATTTGAGATACAGGGTAAAATTTATACCATTGTAAGAGGTATGAAACCAACTCTGTTTGAAATTTATATTGATGGGAAGAAACAAGATCAGTTTGCCAATCAAATAGATCAACAGGCACACTTAGAGAATAATATACTTAGACTTAATTATAAATCATTCACTCAGACTACAATTTTGGGGTCGGCGACGTTCGTTCCTTTCATGCAATTAGGTAATTCTGATCGTAGAGCGATTGTTGAGGACGTATTGGACATCAAAATATTTTCTGGTATGGCCAAAATACTCAGAGATAAGATTAGTAGAGCAAATACACAGATTAGAGAACTCACTATCAAGAAAGAAATGATAGAAGAGAAGATAGAAATGCAAAAAAACTTTATTGCTGACCTTGACAAGAGTGGAAAGAAGAGAATTAAGGACACAAAAGATAAAATTGCTATCATGTTTGAGGATACCTCTGGTCTTATGGGAGAAAATACCAAATATGACAATTTAATCAAGACAAAGTATCAACCAGAGTTAGAAAACTTATCAAATGCCCGTGTTTCTCTTAAGAAAATGAACACAATTAAGGCAAAATTGGAACAACGGATACAGAATATAACATCCGAACATAAATTCTTTAAGGAAAACGTATCATGCCCTACTTGTGAGCAGAAAATAGAGGAAGAGTTTCGCTTAAATAAAATTGAAGACATAGAAGGTAAGGTCAAGGAGATTAATTCCGCATATAAAGACCTTACCAAGTCTATAAATGAAGAACAAAAAAAAGATTCTAAGTTTATAGAAATTTCTAAGCAGATCACTCAACTAACGAATGACATTTCAACAAACAATTTTAAAATTTCTCAGTATCAACGACAGATCGGAGATTATGAATCAGAAATTCAAGAGATTACCGAGCAAATTGCAAACAGAAATACTGAACGAGCCGCTCTTAAGTCACTCAAAGGCGAGTTAACAAGTGTAGAGAAAGATAAAGCAAAACATAGTGAAGATATAGACTACTTAGACTTTGCTAATTCCATGATGAAAGACTCTGGAGTTAAAGCAAAGATCATAAGAAGGTATCTGCCTGTCATGAATCAGAAGATNAACAAGTATCTTCAGATGATGGACTTCTATATCAATTTCACTTTAGATGAACAGTTTAATGAGAAAATAAAATCACCTATACATGAGAAATTTAGTTACGAATCATTCTCTGAGGGCGAGAAAATGCGAATTGATCTTGCTATTCTGTTTACTTGGAGAGATATTGCTAAGATGAAGAACTCATCTAGTACGAATATTCTTATCCTTGACGAAATATTTGACAGTTCACTTGACAGCAATGGCACTGACGAGTTTACAAAGATAATCAAGTATGTCATTAAGGATGCTTATGTGTTTATGATATCTCATAAGGTAGATGAACTCACTGATAGATTAGATAATTTAATTACCTTTGAAAAAATGAACGGATTCTCGAAAGTTAGGTATTCTACATAGGAGTGGACAGTTGACAAACTGGCACACTGTCGATTGAAATTGGCATAGGATCGATTATCATGTGTACATAGACAAGAAAACAAATGCTTACACAGGTTAATTACGAAGTTAAAGGTCAACTCGCAAAACTACTTGCAACAGAAGATCTTATTATTGAGAACCGCAAAGTCTCTACAGCGTCCTTTGACACTGAGCGTAGAGTTCTTACCTTACCAATGTGGGAAAAGGCTTCTGGAGTCGTATATGACCTTCTAGTGGGACATGAAGTAGGACACGCATTACATACACCCGCTGACAATTGGACAATTGATTATCCAGATGTTCCAATGTCTTATGTCAATGTATTAGAAGACGTTAGGATTGAAAAGTTTATGAAGCAAAGATATCCTGGCTTAAGTAAAACATTTTACAATGGATATGCTCAACTTGCTGAACAAGATTTCTTCGAGTTGGATCAACATGACCTTAATGATATGGGTTTGGCAGACAGGATCAATATTCACTACAAGATTGGTAAGTTTGAAAAAGTTTCTTTTGAAAGTGATGAAGAATATTTTGTAAATCAAGCATCTAAAACTGAAACATTCCAAGATGTTCTAGAACTTGCTGATGAATTATACAAGCATGTTCAACGTCAAGAGGAGATGCTTACTAAACTTGATGATCTTGACTTTGCTATGGGTCAGCCAGGTGGATCTGGATCAGGTGGCGGAGAAGGAGATATGAAAATGCCATTTGATAGATCAGATGCAGAGGGAGAACAATCCGATAACGAATTAGATCCAGAAAAAGGTCAGGGAGGATCACCTGATGTCAACGATATGACAAATGAAGAACTTCTTGAAGAACTAGAGAGACTCTCTGATCATGACTCTCCTATGGGTGGAGTTCATGGTGGTGTATCTGAAGCAATTACAGACAAAACTTTTCAAGATAATCTAGAACAGTTATCTAAAAAAGAAACTAATTCATACTACGAACCAGAGTATGTTGAGTTACCTGATTTGAAGATGGATACAATCATTGCTAGTAACACAGATATTCACACATATCTTGATTCTTGGTGGAATAAATCTCAACAACATTATGATAAAGAATCATCAACTAAGATGGATATCTTTGAAACAGTTGACAATGATTACAGACTATTCCGCAGATCTGCTCAGAAAGAAGTCAACTATCTTGTAAAAGAATTTGAGTGTCGTAAATCAGCAGATGCATATGCTCGAGCCACTGTGGCAAAAACTGGTGTTCTTGATTGTACAAAGTTACATTCATACAAATACAATGAAGATTTATTCAAGAAAATTACAACTCTTCCTGATGGTAAAAATCATGGACTAGTATTCATTCTTGATTGGTCAGGATCTATGAGTACAGTTCTCATGGATACAATCAAACAACTATACAATCTAATTTGGTTTTGTAAGAAAGTTCAGATTCCTTTCCGAGTATTTGCTTTCACTAATGATTGGTATCACTATAATGTTGATGACGACAATTTCAATTATTACTATAGAAAAGATCTTGCTGCTCATCATCCAGAAAAAGATGGTACAGTAAAAATTGACAACAATTTCAATCTGTTAGAGTTTTTCACAAGTGATTGTAAAAAATCAGATATGGAAAAACAACTACTTAGTATTTGGAGATTGGCTACATCATTATCTGCATACTATAGATGGAATCCTAATGTATTCTATCAATCTCCTAGAGGATTGGGTCTATCAGGAACTCCACTCAATGAAGCTCTAGTATGTTTGAATGAAATACTACCTCAATTCAAAAAATCCACAGGTGTTCAGAAAGTGCAATGCATCACTCTTACTGATGGTGAAGCACACCCACTTTCATACAGTAAGAATTTTACATTCAAAGATAATCCTGAGAGAAATTACATGGGATCTAGATCTATTATGAACGGAACAGTTTATATCAGAGATAAGCATAATAGAAAAACTTATTTCTGTAAGTCTAATCATCATGAAGTAACTTCAGCACTTCTTAATCAACTCAGAGGTAGATTTCCAGATGTCAATTTCATAGGTATCAGAGTCATGGATGGTAGAGATGCCAACTCATTTATCAGAAGATATATGGATTGGGATTTCGATAAGGTACAACACATCCAAGCAGGGTGGAAAAAAGATAAGTCACTCAAACTTACTGATGTTGGATACCATGCTTACTTTGGACTATCATCACATGCTCTTGGTAATGATACTGAGTTTACTGTGAAAGAAGATGCTACCAAAGCACAAATCAAATCCGCTTTCAAGAAGTCATTGACCGCAAAGAAAATGAACAAGAAAGTGTTAAGTCAGTTTATGGACTTTATATCATAGACAGTTATATTAGTGTCACAACATCTGTAGATTTCTGGCACTTCTATGATTATAATGAATACATATTACAGAATGAACAATGCCTTTTGAAGCTAAAGTGAACCCCGAATCTCTAATCAATTCTCTAAGAGATCTATACGGTAACAAGATTACCTCCGCACACATCAAAGCCTACTGTGCTCAGAATGATGTGGGATATCAAACTGTCACCAAATACCTTAAACCATATAAAAAAGGTATTGGTAAATGGAATCTAACTGTTAGAGAGAAGAAAGCAAACCTTGAAGCAAACTTCAAGGCTCCTGCTGTTGTTCCACCTACTAGAACAGAATCTAATTCCAGAAGTTGATCCTAACTTTGTCAAGTTTGGAAACTTTCCTGATGTTAAAAAGATAATTCAATCCAAAGAATTTTATCCATGTTTTATAACAGGACTATCAGGTAATGGAAAGACTCTAGGTGTAGAACAAGCCTGCGCTCAACTCAAGAGAGAAGTTGTTCGTGTAAACATTACTATTGAAACTGATGAAGATGACCTTATTGGTGGTTTCCGCCTTGTTAATGGTTCCACAGTATGGCACAATGGCCCAGTCATTGAAGCCCTCGAACGAGGTGCAATATTGCTCCTTGACGAAATCGACCTTGCCTCTAACAAAATCCTCTGCCTTCAGAGCATCCTTGAGGGAAATGGTGTTTTCCTTAAAAAGATTGGAAGATTCGTTAAGCCAGCAAGAGGATTCAACGTATTCGCCACCGCAAATACTAAGGGTAAAGGTTCAGACGATGGACGATTTATTGGAACTAACGTGCTCAACGAAGCCTTCCTCGAGCGATTCCCAGTTACCTTCGAGCAATCCTATCCCTCAGTAAAAACAGAGGAGAAGATCTTAAATCTCTTATGTGATGATAAAGAGTTCTGTAAGAGACTTGTAGATTGGGGAGATATCATCCGTAAGACATTCTTTGATGGTGGTGTTGAGGAAGTTATTTCTACAAGACGCCTTGTACATATCGTAAAGGCATATTCCATCTGGAAAAACAAAGAGAAAGCGATTGAGATATGTGTAAATCGTTTTGATGATGAAACTAAACAAGCCTTCCTTGATCTATATGACAAGGTTGATGCTGATGTAAACTTTGGAGGNGANACACCTNATGAACCTATGGAAGAACTACAAGTCCCTTCTGTATAAAACATTTCCAGACCTAAAGTTTGAGTCCGAGTGGGCTTGTTGGGAAGGTAAAGGTACTAACTTAACTGCTAGAACCTATACCAACCCATACTTTATTAAGTCTAGAGAGGTAGATATATGGAGTGATAAATCATGTATCTACAATACGATAATCTATCCTAAGACAGGCAGTAATCTACCTTGCTTTGGTATGGATTTGATGGGATTTTTTGAAAAGAAAGTTATTATTGTATTTGACTTTCAACACCCAAAAGAAAAGTTTTTATTCTCTGTGCCTGGATTACCCAAGGCAGAACAAGATTACAGATTTTTTGAAATGGGTAATCACTTCTCTGAAAATATCTTTGTTAGATATTGCACCATGTCCGAAGTAGATGAACATTTAGATATGTTTGAACAATACTTGACAAAGTATAAAGACATGGTAGAATTAGAGAAACCGTCTGGAACTGATACCAGCGAATACAAAGACTTTGATGCTTACATGACCAAACTAGATCCAGTAGGAGGATATCTTGCAGGCAAGTTTGGTAAAGAACAAGCAGATAGTTTAGTTCACGATTTCTTATTTACTTATGGTTAACGCATGGAGTCTCGCTGGTTCAATTATGAATGGAACATTTGAAGAGGATTACCCACTAATGGACAAAGAAAAGTACATTTATGAATCACCTGATGGTGGCAAAACTGTTACTAGAAGAAAGACCTTTTAGTGATAAGAGAGAAGTAATTCAAGGCGACTACTTCGAGGAAATACCTTGGAGTGATGTTGAAGATAAAAGGTATGATAAAGACCTTGATTGGATTGCAAAGAGTGGAGGATTTGAGTGGACGCCAGGTTCACCATGGCCACCAGAAGTTCCTGATGAGGAAGCATGTAATGGTGACGATTATGTCGAAGCCTTTGATTTTGCGATGGACTCATGGGAGCCATTAGGTTATGGGAANACTGCTAGTAAACCAGAAGTAGATCCANAGACAGGGTTATGGACAGAACCACAAGAAGTAGAACACTCAAAGTATTGGTATGATTACACTCGTAATGATCCCGATAGACCAAATCCTTTTGGTGCTGATTATCTTGCTGATGTAGATGATCAAAGAGCTCATCACTTTGGACAAAATACAGTTCCTCCATACATAACCAAAACATTTAAGTATGAGGAAGATGTAATTCTTAAACAAGCTGAGGATTATATCGCCAAAACGTACGAATTGCACTATACTGGAGATAAGGGTAAGATGCAAACCTTAGATCTTATTGAAAGTATTGGAGATGCGGAAGCATTTTGCCGATCCAATGCAATCAAATATCTTTCAAGATTCGGCAAAAAAGATGGTAAGAATAGAAAAGATATTCTAAAAGCCATTCACTATTGTACATTACTATATCATTTCTCTTTTAATGACGACAGCAACTAAACTACCAATGAAACTTTCAGATAGAACTATCAACCTACTTAAGAACTTTGCTTCTATCAATCAATCTATTCTTTTCAAGCAAGGTAATCAACTTCGCACTATAAGTGTTATGAAGAATATTCTTGCAGAAGCAAACATAGATGAAGATTTTCCACAGGACTTTGGAGTATATGATCTAAGTCAGTTCTTAAACTCACTTGGATTATTTCAAGAACCAGAATTAAATTTTACAGGTGAGAGTTTTGTAAACATCAAAGAAGGTAAACAGAGATCAAAGTATTTCTTTGCCGATCCTAGTGTTATAGTTTCTCCTCCTGAGAAATCAATCACATTACCTTCTGTAGATGTGGAGTTTACACTTAGAAGTTCTCAGTTGGATCGTCTACTTAAGGCTGCTGGTGTATATCACTTGACAGACCTATCTGTTATTGGCGATGGTAAAGAAATTAAGATGGTCGTATTAGATCGTAAGAATGATACATCAAATGATTTCTCTATTATTGTTGGCGAAACTGACAAAACATTTTCTATGAATTTTAAGGTAGAGAATATCAAGATTGTGCCTGGAACATATGAGGTAAAAATCTCTCGTAAACTTTTGTCACAATTTAAGTCTGCTGAGTATGACTTGACTTACTATATAGCTTTAGAACCTGATATTACATGGGAGGGCTAACTTTGTTTTTTGCATCACATCCATCTGTCTACACTCTNCCAGGCACATGGGAACCACAACCTTATGTTGANATAGANCCNACNTATCTNTTAGCNTCAGCNGCNGTNGTATTCATTACTGCNGCNGCTATATCAACNATAGCTATCAAACGTTCNAGAAAAAGAGCTTNATGATNCCACATTATAATGTAAGTCCTAACATCACCTTGCCNATCTCTATTGCAGTTATTACAATATTNTTGGCAGGGTTTGGTGTTTATAAAGGATTTTTTGACAACAAAGATCTGACCGACCCTTGGGATGATCATGATGATTAATTATGAAAGAATTTGATTATGGCCTCAATTACAAGGCACTTGATTTTACAGACGAGGAAACTCGCNAACTTTATCGTATTGGAAGGGGAGAACAAGGAGTTCTATTGGTTCGCCCTTATACTAACGATATCTGTGCTCATTGGAGATTTAAGACTCCACAGATTGCAATAGAATCTGCACACAAAATCTTCGACATGTATATGGATTACTTTGAAGAGAAAGACTTCATAGGTATGGATATGTGTCGTAAGTTTTTAGAAATGGGATTTACTAGAGCAAGACGTTATGCAAACCATAACTCAGGTAGAAAATATCATATTACCAGTAGCGAAATTCGTTACAGAGAAATTCTTCCTCAAGAAGAAGATCACATGACAAGTAAGTATGCTGTGTCTGCAAGAATATTTAAAGGTGTTAGAGACATTGTTGCAAAATCTGACGATTATGTTAGAATGAGAAAACAATGGAGAGCATCTGAATGAACATCTTTGTTACTGACCCATCACCAACTCTATCTGCACGTTGCTTACCTGACAAACATATTGTCAAGATGCCATTAGAAACATGTCAAATGTTATCTATTGTTTGTTCTGAGAAATGGGGTCATGGGTATGGTGAATTACATCGTCTTGATGGACAACCATACAAGACAGAGAAGGGTGCATTTCGCAATCACCCATGCACAATCTGGGCAAATGCTTGCCTAGAAAATACATGGTGGTTACTTGCACATGGTCTTGCTCTATGTAATGAATATTCTTGGCGNTATGGNAAGATTCATAGTTGTGAGAAAACATTAGAAGAAGCAACAACTATNATTCCTTCCGCACCNNNNCCATACNNACCAAAATCATTTACTTTNGCAGGGCCAGATGAGTTTAAATATGACACAAGCATTGACACTTTTACTGCTTACNAACGTTATATATCGAGCAAACCTTGGGCTGCATCTAATTATCTTCGTGACCCATCCAGAAAACCNNATTGGTTATGACTGAGTTAATTGAAAAGAATGACCCACGTTACTTCTCACAGACAAGTAACAAATCCTATGACAGGCATCACTATAAGATAGTTCACAAAGACCGTTCTATTGTGGTAGAATCATGGGATGAGGTTCAAGAGTGGTGGTGGAATAATTGTAGGCTACCAACATTTGATGCCGTTGTACACGTTATTGACAAACCAAAGACTAAGAAGAAGTCCAAAGGATTTTAATTATGAAAACAAAAGAAGAACTTGCGATAGAGTATTGTGAATACACTGTCAGTAAGATGGATGACGAAACACTGCGAAGAATAGCAGTGATCAATCTCCTTGCAAATATAGATCAAGAAACACCTATTGAAACATGGGAAGACTATATTGCACAGATGAAAGGTTTACATAAAGCCGAAGATCTGTTAGAATTGATCAAGCCATCCATGTTGCTGAGGAATAATAATGAAGGATGAATTCATTTGGGTAGAAAAGTATCGTCCTAAAACTATTGAGGATTGTATTCTTCCAGAGGATATCAAAAAAACATTTAATGAATTTCTAAAACAAGGAGCAATTCCTAATCTTCTGTTATCAGGTCCTCCTGGCATCGGTAAGACCACAGTTGCGAGAGCATTATGTGAACAACTAGGAGCTGATTATTATGTCATCAATGGATCTGATGAGGGTAGATTTCTAGACACTGTTAGGAATCAGGCAAAGAACTTTGCATCTACAGTATCTCTTATGGATGGTGATGCAAGTCATAAAGTTATCATCATTGATGAGGCAGACAATACCACTAATGATGTTCAACTTCTTTTGAGAGCAAACATAGAAGCATTTTATAAGAACTGTAGATTTATATTCACCTGTAATTTTAAAAATAGAATCATAGAACCTCTACATTCAAGATGTTCTGTGATTGATTTTGCTGTTGATAAAAAGAACAGACCAGCCATTATGGCACAGTTCTTTAAAAGACTAACCGCTATCCTTGAACTTGAAAAGATTGAGGCTGAAAAGAAAGTAATCCTCGAACTCATCAACAAACATTTTCCTGATTGGAGGAGAGTGTTGAATGAGTGTCAAAGACATTCTGTTACAGGACAAATTGACTCTTCTATTCTTGTTAGTATTTCTCAAGTTAATATTGAAGATCTCCTTAAGAGTCTAAAAGCAAAAGACTTTGAGAAAGTTCGTAAGTGGTGTGTCAATAATTTAGATTCTGATGCTCAGGTTCTCATGCGTCGTATATACGATGCTCTCTATGAGAACTTTGATAACTTATCTAAAGCGGCAGCAGTTCCGATTGTTGCCAAGTATCAATACAACTCAACGTTCGTAGCAGATCAAGAGATAAATCTCTTGGCATTTTTAACTGAAATTATGGTGGAGTGTGAATTCAAATGACCAAATCAACTTTTA
>FUFK010042854.1_pt1 | contig 11743 bp, 7 predicted proteins | sample 1021851 | NCBI WGS metagenome assembly FUFK01 (sample SAMEA51879418, study PRJEB19060) | metagenome
TTCATCGTTGTAAGTCCTGAGACTGCAACAATCTTAGAGTCAATTCCTGGATACGCAACAAGTGCAGATGGCGACGCTAACACAAATCAATTCGCTATGGGTGTCCAAAAAGTAGGGGCAATTAACAACAGATACACTGTTTACAAAAACCCTTATATGTTAGAAAACGATATATTAATTGGTTTCAGAGGACAAAACTTCCTTGAAACAGGTGCGGTTTACGCTCCATATGTACCGTTAATTATGACACCGCTAGTATATGACCCTAAAAACTTCACGCCAAGAAAAGGTGTGATGACAAGATACGCTAAGAAGATGGTTCGTCCAGAATTCTATGGTAAGGTCATTGTTGCTGATGTAAACTTCGTGTAAGTTGACATTTTCAATTAATACTAATAGTTGAATAAAAATACAAAAGCCCCCAATTTATTTTGGGGGTTTTTGTTTTTTTATATAAAAAGTAGATATTTATCTATATAGATTAATTTCCAGCTCTGGCGACGGATGACGTGGGCGTGTGTTATTAATAAAGCATACTTTAGGGGTAATGTAATCTAATTTAAAGAATTTGGGACAGGAAATAACCAAATAAATGGAGAATAAAAATGCCAAACAAATCAAACGCAGGTATAAAGAGCGAGTTAAGAAGAACTCACGCAAATTACTTTGATAACTTCGCAGACTCAGTAGGTCTATATTCAGAAGGACTATCAGGTGGTGCAGAGATAAATCTTACAGATGATACAACATTAGCAGTAAACACTCACTCAGTTCAAGTTGGTAAATTCGTTACTATTTCAGCAGACGATAAAACATTAACATTACCAGCAGTTGTAGTTGGTGCTTCTTTTGTTATCGTTAACACAGCAGCTCCTGGTAGTGCTAAGCTAACAATATCACCTAATTCAAGTGATAAGTTCTTAGTAGATATCGCAGGTGCAGCAGGAACAGATAATAAAGATGTTATCTTAGCAAAAGCAACACAAGACCAGTATGACTACATTCATTTAGTTGGTCTAACAAGTGCAGGTTGGTATATATCCGACGTTCGTGGAACTTGGGTAGACGAATCATAATAATTGGTCCTAAAAACTAATTATTACACAAATAAAAAGCCCCCACTTTTGTGGGGGTTTTTTGTATTTCTTATATTTATTAATGTATATACAATTACTATTAATAGGAGATTCTAATGGCTCAAGAACCAATATGGCCAGGTTCGGGTTCCGCAGTAAGCGAATCCACACCATTTGGGTTATATGACAATGACACAGAATTCCAATCAGAAGCCCCACAAGTTGCAACTTGGTGTGCAAGAAGATTGGGATACCCAATTATCGATATAGAACTACAAGACACGCAGTTTTATGCTTGTTTAGAGGAGTCTATATCAGAATATAGTGCACAAGTCAACCAATTCAACATTCGTGACAACTTATTACACCTAAAAGGACAATCAACAAGTTCAAACTTCACTCATAAACGAGTAAAGTCAACTTTATCTGAAAATATTTTCATTTCAGAAGAATATGGACAAGAAGCATTGGTTGGTGGTTCATTAGAGGTAAAAAGAACAGCAGTCTCAGTCAATTCAGGTAGTCAAACCTATGATTTGAACGCATTAGTTAGTGAAGTGAGTGAATCTGGCGCAGCCATAGAAGTTAAAAAGGTTCATTATGAAGCCAGACCAGCAGTCACAAGATACTTTGACCCATATGCTTCAACAGGTTTTGGAACATACAATATGTTGGACGGATTTGGGTTTGGTAGTTATTCACCAGCGATTACTTTCGTATTACAACCGATTTATGCAGACTTATTAAGAATACAGGCCATTGAATTCAATGACCAGATTAGAAAATCTGCATATTCTTTTGAAATCCGTAATAATCAGTTAAGAATATTCCCTATTCCGACAGAATCAGGTTCATTATTCATTGAATATGTTAAAACTGATGATAGAGATAATCCATTAAGAACAAGATATAGTGGTTCTAATGATGTGGTATCAGATTATTCAAATGCACAATATGATTTTATGGTTTATTCCCATATAAATGATGTTGGTAAACAATGGATAAGAAAATACACATTAGCATTAGCAAAAGAATTATTAGGTATTGTTCGTTCTAAATATGGGACAATCCCTATTCCAAATTCAGAAGTTTCACTTGACGGAGATACATTAAGAGCCGAAGCAACTGCAGAAAAAGAACAATTAATAGAACAATTGAGAGAAAACTTAGAACAAACAAGTCGTAAGGCACTTATGGAAGCACAAAGAGATGAATCTGAATCTCAACAAGAAACTCTAAGAAAAGTTCCTTACCCAGTTTACATAGGATAATTAAATGCCACAAAGATATTATGGAGCGAAAGATTTGGCAACCATAGAAAAGTTCAATAGAGAACTTTTAGGTGAACCAAATATTAGTGATGACGGTATAATTGACCAATTTGTAATACTTTATAGAGTTTCAGTCTATGAAACAGAAACCAATATGTATGGAGAAGCATCTGAGGGTAAAGTTTATAAACAAGGAGTCAAATTACCTTGCATTGTTGATGCGTCAGATTTTGATTTCAATTATGATGACTTCGGACCAGACAATAGACAAAGTGTTTCATTTGCATTTCAAAGAGCATACTTAGTTGAGGTGGATTTAAAACCAGAAATAGGCGACATAATGCAGTGGAATGATGGTTATTTTGAAGTAGATAAGTTCAATGAAAACCAATTGGTAGGTGGACAACCTGATAATAGTCATTCAATAGTGGTGTCAGCTAATTTAGTAAGAAGACCAACTGTCAACTTAGAAGAATATAGAGGATTTTAATGCCAAGAAATAAACCAATACCAAGAAGTCAACGACTAATATTTAATCGTGGAGAAAAGATAAGTCGTAATTCACCGGGTGCAACAGATGATGTAAAGAATTTGTCAGTCGGAATTATGGATATGGACTCTGCTATTATGTATTATTTCAATGAAGTAATCAAACCTGAGGTAGAAGTCAATAAAGAAAAAGTTAAAGTCCCTTGTATTTACGCATCACCAGAAAGGTGGAACGCAATTTCAAAACAAGGGTTTCTAAGAGATAAGAAAAAACAAATTATAGTTCCGTTGATTGCATTTAAACGAACAGGTATGAGTCGTAATGATAATATGCCAATTGATAAATTAGATGCGAACGACCCAAAGATTTTTTATACATTTCAAAAAAGATATTCACAACAGAATCGTTTTGACAAATTTAGTGTTCAGAAAGGTTTAGAACCAAATAGAGAATACTATAATGTTTCTATGCCAGATTATATGAATCTAACATATGAATTTACCATATGGACATCATACATTGAACAAATGAATAAGATTGTTGAAAAGATTAATTATTCAGATGGCGCATATTGGGGTGAGCCAGGTAAAATGAAATTTAAAAGTTCTATTGAGAGTTTTTCAGACGCATCACAAATAGACGGAGAAAAATTAATTCAAACCACTTTTAGTGTAAATCTATATGGATACATTTTACCAGAAACATTTGACGGAAAAACAACAACACAAAAATATTTAACACCTAAAAAACTTATAATTAGAGAAAGCACAGAAAAAACATTAGTTGATGGCGAGGGTAAAAAAGTAGATTTATCATCAAACGCATCAGAGTTTGGTGAACAAACAAAAGATATATTTACTATATCATTAGAAAACTCTTTGATATTAAACCAAGGAACAGGTGTAACAATATCAAATACTGGTGTTGGATTCAATGGCTCAACAGCATTATCACAAAACATAGCTATTGGTCAAGCAGTAGAAACAACATCAAATGTAACATTTAATCAATTGACAGCTAGTGATAGTGTTCAAATCGGAGACTCATCAACAATTTATTCCACAACAGGTATAAGTGGTAGTATTGATGTTACGGGTTCATTAGAAACCACAGGTGATTTGACGGTACAAGGTAATACAACAATCAATGGAACACTAACAGCAAATGAGTTTCATACAACATTTACTTCCGCATCAATCATACTTGCAAGTGGTTCTACAAGATTTGGTGATACTCTTGATGATACTCACGAGTTTACCGGTAGTGTAGATGTAACGGGTTCATTTAGTTTAAATGGATATAGTGTAAACGAAATATCAAACGATACAGCTTTAACAGACGGAAGTGCGACCGCATTAATAACTGAAAATGCAATAAAAACTTACATTACAGACAATGTAACGGATAGTGCAACTTATTTAAGAAAGAATTTTTTCAAGTCATCAGCGAGTATAACAAATGCCACAACAGCTAGTTTTACAGCGGTTACGGCATCCGCACCAAGTGGATTAACTTCCACTACTGAAAATGACTTTGTGTTTTTCATTAATGGACAATATATGGAACACAACGCATTAGCGATACAACAAAAAGGAAGTTCATTAGAATTACACGTTGATACAGGTAGTATTGGATATATTTTAGAAAGTGATGACGAAATTTTAAGTGTTGGTAAATTTAATTCATAGGAGTAGTAATGAGTGCACCTGAATTTCAACTTAAAAGACCAATAACGATAAGTTTAGGAACAGGAGTTAGTGGTGTAAGAAACGGAGTAGATTTTTCTACAAGAGAGTTTTTTTTATCAAACGACCAAAATGTCACGATTAGTATTGGACAAGATGTTGGGACCACTGCAAATGTGGTTTTTAATAGTGTTGTAAGTTCCGATACTATAAAAGCTGGTAATTTATTTTTAGGTGACGGATTTATAAGTAGTTCAAATAGTGTGGTGGGTCATACAGGTAGTTTAGTAATTACAGAAAATGTAAACGCAACATCAATGACCACAAACGGACAATTGAACTATGAAAAATTTGAAGTTAGTGTAACAGGTTCAACAACTATATTTGAAAGTGGTTCAAGTAGATTTGGTGATAGTTTAGATGATACTCATAAGGTATCAGGTAGTTCCAACATTACAGGTTCATTTGGATTAAATGGATATACCATAAATGAAATATCAAATGATACCGGATTAGCTGACGGAAGTTCAACTTCATTTGCTACTGAAAATGCCACTAAACAATTCTTTTTAGATACGGGTATTGTGGACAAAAATACCTACAATAGAAAGTCATTTGTTCACACGGGTAGTTTTACAAGTGCAAATACTTCAAGTTTTACAGCAGTGACTGCTTCTGCACCAACAGGTTTGAGTGCAACAAGTGAGGAAGATTTTATGTTTTTTATTAACGGAATGTTAATTGAAAATGATGCTTTGGAAATAGTCCAAAAGACATCAACAAATTTAGAACTAAGATTAAATACAAGTGAGTTAGGATACTCATTAGAATCAGATGATGAGGTCATAGGATTTGGTAAATTTAATTCTTAGATATTTATAAGTAAGGAAAAATATGGCGGATTTAAAATCAAAACAGATTAAGTTTCCATTAACGGAAACCAATGTAGTATCGAGTTCAGCACAAATAGCTACTGATATTAGTGGTTCGTTTGTTGATGCGAGTGGTAGTTTTTCTACACGAGTAACTACTGCGGAATCTGAATTAGGTAATACATTAATATCAGGTTCAGCTCAAATCGCAACCGATATTAGTGGTTCATTTGTAGCACCAAGTGCCAGTTTTTCTACACGAGTAACAACCGCAGAAACAGAATTAGGAAATACCTTATTATCAGGTTCAGCTCAAATAGCTACTGATATAAGTGGGTCTTTCGTAGCACCAAGTGCCAGTTTCTCTACAAGAGTAACGACCGCAGAATCTGAATTAGGAAATACCTTATTATCAGGTTCAGCTCAAATCTCTGATGACATAAGTGGTTCATTATCCGCAGCAGCAGTTGTAGGATTAGGAGCAGGAATCATATCAGGTTCAAGTTCTAATAGTAATTTAACAACAGCAATAGTTAATGAGGGTGCAAATATAGTATCATCATCAGCTCAAGTATCCGCAGATATTAGTGGTTCTTTGTCCGCAGCAGCAGTTGTGGGATTAGGAGCAGGAATTATATCTGGTTCAAGTTCCAATAGTAGTTTAACAACAGCTATTGTTGGAGAGGGAGCAAACATAGTATCGGCATCCGCACAATTATCCACAGACATTAGTGGTTCATTCGTAGCACCAAGTGCAAGTTNCTCAACGAGAGTTACTACAACAGAAAATGTGGTATCGAGTTCAGTTATATCAGGTTCCGCACAAGTAGACCACGACGCAACTACAAACTTCGTGGCAAATGAACACATAGACCATAGTGGTGTGGATATAACAGCTGGAGCAGGATTGACTGGTGGTGGAGACATTACTTCCACAAGAACATTAGCAGTAGGTCAAGGAACAGGTGTTACAGTAAACGCAAATGATGTGGCAATTGGACAGGCGGTTGAAACAGATTCTAATGTTCAATTCAATCATATCAGTGCGAGTGGAAACATCAGTAGTAGTAGAGGAAGTCTTTTAGGATTTGATTCTGGTTCATTTAATATAAATTTAGGTGTTGGAACAACCACACCAGCAGAATCACTTGAAGTAGTAGGTGCGATAAGTGCCAGCACAAGTGGTTCATTTTTAAACATTGACGCCCCACATATCAAAGCAACAAGTGTTCACGGAACAATTCTAACAGCTACACAAGGAACAATAGACCACGATAGTCTGGCTAATTTCGTAGCAAACGAACATATAGACCATAGTGGAGTAACGATTACTGCAGGAGATGGTTTGACTGGTGGTGGAACGATAGCATCTACAAGAACTCTTGCGGTGGGAGAAGGAACAGGTGTTACTGTAAATGCCAATGATGTTGCGATTGGACAAGATGTTGCAACTAATGCAAATGTAACATTTGCATCCGTAAACACAACAGGTAATATTGTCGCACAAGGTGATATTACAGCTCAAAATTATATCGTTAGTTCATCAGTAACACATATGACTTCTTCATTTAGAAGTGGTTCAACCATATCTGGTGATACACCAGCAGATGATACACACCAATTTACAGGTTCGTTATCTATAAGTGGTAGTTCAACAGATATAACAAACACAATGACTGCTTCATTGGCAAGTATATTTTTACAAAACAATGGACACATTAGTAGTAGTTTAGGAACTATAAAAGGATTTAGTGCTATTGACGGAACCACAATTACAGGAACAACATTTACAGGTGTTTCTGGTTCGTTTAGTGAAAACTTAGGTGTAAACACAACCACGCCAGCAGAGGCACTCGAAGTAGTTGGTAATGTTAGTGCAAGTGCAAGTGGTTCTTTCTTAAACGCAAATGTTAAAGATAACTTAGAAGTAGAGGGTAAATTTACATTACCTAATATTACAGATGTATCAGCGTCAATTGCATCAGCAGTCGCTGGTGGTGATGATATGGGTAATCATACAGCAACACAAGATTTAGATATGGACGGAAATGATATATTTGATGTCCAACATATTAGTGGTAGTGGAAACATTAGTGGTAGTTTAGGAAATATCTTAGGATATAAATCAGGTTCTTTCCAACAATTAGACGCAAATGTTGTTTCCGCATCATCAGTTCAAGCAACAAACCTAACAGGTTTAGTTGGAACTGCAACACAAGGAACAATAGACCACGACTCATTAGCAAACTTCGTTGCAAATGAACACGTTGACCACACATCAATAACATTGACAGCAGGAGACGGATTGTCAGGTGGTGGAACGATAGCTTCAAACAGAAGTTTTGCGGTGGACGCCACGGTTTTAAGAACAACTGGTGATAGTGTAATATCAAGTTCGGCACAATTAGCAGATGATATTAGTGGTTCGTTCTCAACAGCAGCAGTTGTAGGATTAGGGGCAGGAATCATATCTGGTTCAAGTTCCAATAGTAGTTTAACAACAGCAATTGTCGGTGAGGGAGCAGGTATATTATCTGGTTCGGCACAAATAGCTGATGATGTTAGTGGTTCTTTATCCGCAGCAGCAATCGTTGGATTGGGAGCAGGTGTTATATCAGCATCCGCAATGGTGGACCACGATTCCACAACAAACTTTGTAGCAAACGAACACATTAATCACACATCAGTATCAATTACCGCAGGGGACGGACTAACAGGTGGTGGAACGATAGCTGCTAACAGAACTATAAATGTAGTGGGTGGAGACGGAATTACTGCAAACGCAAATGATATTGCGATTACAGCAGCTCAAACAACCATTGAATCTATATACAAATCAGATTTAGTAATCGGTGAAGATGATGAAACTCAAATTGACTTTGAAACTGCAAACGAAATACATTTTGATGTTGATAATTCAGAGTTATTAAACTTAGCAGGAACTAAAATTAGTGGTTCACAAGCATCAACAGGTTCATTTGGTGTGTTGGAAACTCACGGTAATGTTAATGTGACAACGACTGGTCGTGTGGGTATTGGAACAGCTGACCCGGATTTCAAATTAGATGTCGCAGGTAATGCAGGTTTTAATGAATATTTAAGACACAATGGAGACAACGATACACATATTCGTTTCCAAGCAAATCAAGTTGACATATCAGCAGGTGGAAATATATATTCATATGACGGAGCTGCATTTAACTTAACTGGACATTTGTCAGCAAGTGGTAATATTTCAGGTTCTCAAATTGAAGCAAGTGGTGATATCATAGCATTCGGTTCATCAGATAGAAATCTAAAAGACAACATACAACCAATTGAAAANCCATTAGAAAAAATGGATAAGATTGGTGGTTANACATTTGTATGGAACGATAAACAATCAACATACAAAGGAAAAGACATTGGTGTCGTAGCACAAGAAATTCAAGAAATTATGCCAGAGATTGTAGCAACTCGTGCTAATGGATACTTAGGTGTTAAGTATGAAAAGATTGTTCCATTGTTGATAGAATCAATCAAAGAATTAAAGAAAGAAGTAGAAGATATCAAACAAAAATGTGATTGTTTGAACAAATAGTTTTATATTTATATACAACAAGGAGTTATAATGGCAAAGAAAAAACAAGTCAAATTTACTAAAAAAGAAATAGAATCATTAGAAAATTTAAGAAATGCTTACGCATTTATTCAAAATTCTTTGGGTAATTTAGAAATTCAACGTTTACAAACTGAACAAACATTGGAAACTATTCATAATCAAAAGATTCGTTTAGAAACTCAATATGTTCAAGAACAAGCAAATGAATCTAATTTATTTGAACAATTGACCAAAAAATATGGTGCTGGTGATTTAGACATTACTACTGGTAAATTTACACCAGCAAAGTAATATTTTTACCCCAATCAAAGCATTTTGAGATTTATACATTATATTTATAAGAGTATAATTATCTACAAGATAGTAAAATAGGAGAAAGAAAATGGCCGAACGAATAGTAAGCCCTGGTGTATTCACCAGAGAAAAAGATTTATCTTTCTTACCTGAAGGAATAGGAGAGATTGGAGCAGCATTAGTTGGACCAACAGATATGGGACCAGCTTTTGTTCCAACCGCAGTTAGAAATTTAGGTGAGTTTGAGAAAATCTTCGGAAAAGAAAATCAAGATTTTTATGTTCCTTTTACTGCAAAACAATATTTGAAAAGTGCAGGAACGGTAACAATCGTGAGAGTTTTACATTTAGGAGGATATGCAAATGATAGTGTTGTTTTAACCATTAGTGGTTCAGTAGGACACAGAGTTGCAGCAATTCTAAAACCTTCAAGAGGCGCAACAGACCCAGACGCAACAGAGCTAAATGGTTTAAATAGTGCTTCATTAAGTTCAGGTGGAACTAAAGACTCATTTGTATTGAACCTTGACACAAATAATGCAGGAAGCACAACAGCTTTTACATTATCATTTGATTCAAGTTCAGCAAATTACATTACAAAAGTGTTTAGTGAAAATCCACAAGACGCAAACCAAGCAGTTTATGTGTATTCAAATTTCCAAAATACAACAAATGCAGGTGCTTCTGCTGATATAATTAAGATAGCAACAACAGGTAGTGCTCAACAAGATGAAAACTTTTCATTTGACTTCAATGAAGCAACTACACCAGCTATCCAATCACAATTAGTAAATGGAGCTAGAACTGATTTGTTCAAAGTGAAAACAATATCACACGGAACTAATATGAATTCAAAATACAAAGTCGGTATATCAAATGTTAAAAGAGCAGTTGATGTAGCCGGTAGTGATTATGGTTCATTTGATTTACAAGTTATTGTGAATAATCCAGGTCAAAATGATGACGGAATTGTTTTAGAAAACTTTTCTAATTTAAATTTTGACGAAGATTCAGATAACTATCTACCAAGAAGAGTTGGTGATAGATTTATCACAATTGATTCAAACGGAAAATTAACAACAAATGGAGATTATCCAAATCAGTCATCTTATGTTTACATTAGTGATTTTGGTAATTTGACAGGTATTTCAGAAGAGTTAGTTCCAATGGGATTTGAGAAGTTATCACAACCAAATCTTATCGCAACAGCAAGTGCTTCATATAGTGGTTCACACTCAGACGCATCTATGCCAAGTGCTTCATATGTTGGACAAATAAGTGGTAATGGACAGAAAAATAGTCGTGGAACTTATGACCAAAATGTATATTATGGTTTTGATTTCGCAAGTGTTGATAATCAACAATATTTAGCACCACTACCAACAGGCGCAGCAACTGGTAACAATGTTACAATGAGTTTAGAAAATTCATTTGGTAATGATGACGCATCAGTATTAGGAACAAAATACTCAGCAGGAAATAATCTATTGTCATTAAGTGGTTCAGACCACAGACAATTGAAATTTGTAGTTCCTTTCCAAGGCGGTTTTGACGGAACAAATCCAGCTAAGGAAAATAAAAAAGGAACAAATATCGCAGCAAACAACACACAAGGATTTGACTTATCAAGTGCAAGTGCAAGTGGTTCAGTAGCATACAAAAGAGCGATAAATGCAGTTTCTAATCCAGATGAATACGATATTAACTTGTTAGCATTGCCAGGTGTGATACACGAGTATCACCCAAGTGTAACAAACCACGCAATTGATAAGATTGAAGATAGAGCAGACGCATTCTTCATCTTAGATGGTTCAAGATACGGAAGAACAATTCAAGGAGCTATTGATGATGTGAAAACATTAGATAGTAATTATGTAGCTACATATTATCCTTGGGTTAAGATTCTTGATGAGAACAAAAACAAACCTACTTGGGTTCCACCTTCAGTAGTTCTACCAGGTGTTTACGCAAACAATGATAGAATTGGACAAGAGTGGTTCGCACCAGCAGGTCTAAATCGTGGTGGTTTAACAGAAGTATTAGAAGCTAAAACAAGACTAACGAACTTGGAAAGAGATGATTTATACGAAAATCGTATTAATCCTATCGCAACTTTCCCTGGTCAAGGTGTAGTCGTGTTTGGTCAGAAAACACTTCAAGGTAAACCAAGCGCATTAGATAGAGTTAATGTAAGAAGATTGTTGATTAACTTGAGAAAGTTTATCGCATCATCTTCAAGATTCTTAGTGTTTGAACAAAACAACGCAGCTCTAAGAAATAGATTCCTAAATATTGTGAATCCATACTTAGAACAAGTTCAAGCAAATAGTGGATTATCAGCGTTTAGAGTAGTAATGGACGATTCAAACAACACACCAGATGTTGTAGATAGAAACCAATTAGTTGGTCAAATCTTTATCCAACCTACAAGAACAGCTGAGTTCATTGTATTGGA
>FUFK010068655.1_pt1 | contig 11743 bp, 10 predicted proteins | sample 1021851 | NCBI WGS metagenome assembly FUFK01 (sample SAMEA51879418, study PRJEB19060) | metagenome
GCCACTATTGCGGTCGTAACTAATATAGATCCGGAGCATCTTGATTTTCACGGTAGTTTTGAAAATTTGAAAAATGCATTTCGTTCTTTTGTTAAGAATATACCATTTTACGGTTTTGCGGTTGTTTGTATAGATCATCCCGTAGTCCAGGAATTAGTTCAACAAATTCCTGACCGGCGCATAATAACTTATGGCTTTGATAAGGAATCAGATGTCCAAGCTTCCAAGATCACCGCCACTGAAACTGGTTCGTGTTTTGATGTGATTGTGCGTAATAGAGGCCAAACAAACAGCGGGAGTATTGAGCGGCTCGAACTTCCAATGTACGGCGAACATAATGTTTTGAATTCTTTGGCTGCAATAGCGATTTCATTAGAAATGGGTATGCATGAAGACCTAATACGAGTTGGCTTGCGTGATTTTAAAGGAGTAAAAAGGCGATTTACAAAAACGGGTANCTGCAATGGCATAGTCGTAATAGACGATTATGGGCATCATCCGGTCGAGATACATGCAGCCCTCANTGCTGCTAGATTGGCCTGTGGTTCAGGAAAAGTAATTGGCGTTTTTCAGCCACATAGATACACGCGACTTCGTGACTTATTCGATGAGTTTTGTGATTGTTTTAAAGAAGCTGATATTGTTTTTGTTTCAGATGTCTTTGCTGCGGGCGAACTACCCATAGAGAATTTCGACAGAGATCACTTAGTTGAAGGAATTCGACTTCGTAACTATTGTCAAGTTCTCCCCCTAAAAAACGAGCAAGAGCTCCCCTCGCAGGTTGCAGCAGTGGCTGAGCCTGGAGATCTAGTAATATGCCTCGGAGCCGGCAATATTACCATCTGGGCAAACTCATTGCCGAAAGACTTAGAAGAGATCTTCCAGGCGACTGGGGCCAACTCTGCACGGAAGCCCGAAGAATTTCCAAATTCAAAATACACTAAGCGGATCAGTGATACTAGAAAATCTGATGCAGCTATCATGGAGATGGAGGATCAAACTTCATGATATTGTCTGATTTAAGAGATTTCGATTTAAAAAGATTACCTGACGTAAGAGGGAGTTATAAAAAGCATGTAGTCATGGCCCCCTACACATGGTTTCGGGTTGGCGGCGCTACTACAGTTTATCGGCCACAAGACCACGAAGACTTAAGCCAATTTCTTTTGCAAAACTCGGGAGAGGTGCCGGTAACGGTAATTGGTGCAGCGTCAAATATTCTAATTAGGGACGGTGGAATACCCGGGGTAGTAATCAAGCTGGGGAAAAATTTTGCCTCTATCAGTTTCAAGAGTAACAGCGTACGCATTGGTGCTGCGATGCCAAATAGTATTGCGGCGCGTTTAGCTCTTAAGCAAGGATATTCAGGTCTAGAGTTCTTATCAGGCATACCCGGAACAATTGGGGGTGGTCTTCGAATGAATGCTGGAGCTTACGGCAAAGAAGTTAAAGATATCCTTATCGAAGCAGAAGTCATTGATAGCACAGGAAACTTTAAAGTTTTATCGCTCGAGGAAATGGAGATGAGCTATCGCCACTGCGGAGTTCCAAAAGATTATATTTTTCTCTCAGGTTTATTTAAAACAGGTAAGGAAGTTCCGTCTGAGATCCAACAACAGCTTGACAAAATAAAAGCGAGAAGACTGGAAAGTCAACCAATAACCGAAAGAACAGGTGGCAGTACGTTTAAAAACCCAAAAGGATATAAAGCCTGGGAGCTCATAGAAACGGCAGGTTGCAGAGGGGTAGCAATAGGTGGCGCAATGGTCTCAGAGCAGCATTGCAATTTTTTAGTAAACACTGGAAATGCGAATGCAACTGATTTGGAGAGTTTAGGAAATCTNGTTCAGAAAAAGGTTCAAGACTCCACGGGAATTGAACTCGAGTGGGAAATTAAATTATTGGGTCTTCACACGGATAGCAATTTTTACAGTGAGAATGTGAAGATATGATTAGGCATGTAGCTGTACTGATGGGTGGGTGGTCGACTGAACGAGAGGTATCGATTTTAAGTGGATTGGCTTGTGCGGAAGCCTTACAGTCTTCNGGCTTTCAAGTGACAAAAATTGACGTTGACCGAAATATTTCGTCAGTTCTCGAAAAATTGAAACCTGATGTTTGTTTTAATGCCCTCCACGGACCGATCGGAGAGGATGGAAATATTCAAGGTCTTTTGAATATTATGGGGATACCGTATACACATTCCGGCGTCCAAGCNTCAGCTATCGCGATGGACAAGATTAGAACCAAAGAGATCTGTTCTAAAGCGGGATTGTTGAGCCCTGAAGGGGTCTCCCTTGTAAGAAATGATATTTCACTTCTAGAACTAGAAAAAAGGCCGTTCGTGATTAAGCCAAAATCTCAAGGATCTAGTATAGGAGTGCATATTGTTCATCCAGAAGACAATTNTGTCCCCTTTCTAGAAAAATGGTCTTATGGGGAGGAAATAGTTGTTGAAAGATTTATACCAGGTCGTGAGCTCACGGTCGGTGTCTTGAATGGCAATGCACTATCTGTAACGGAAATAACCTCGGAGCGGGGGTTTTATGATTTTAGTGCAAAATACGAACCTGGTGGCTCTAAACACATAATACCTGCAGACCTACCAGATATAATTACCCGTAAAGCACTTGATCAAGCGATGGTGGCACATAAAACTCTAGGATGCAGAGGCATTACTCGCTCAGATTTTCGATATGACGATACGCAGGGAAAGCTAGGAAAATTGTATTTTCTGGAAATCAACACTCAGCCGGGCATGACGTCTACATCTTTAATACCCGAGCAGGCATTGCATGCAGGCATAACGTTTTCAGAATTATTAATCCAATTGTTGGAGGCTGCGAAATGCGATCTCTAAGACGCCGTTCTTTTGAAAGAAAACAGAAGGCAAAGAGACTTTTCAACATCTGGTTTTTTTCAAAAATGAAAAGGACAAAGATTTTACTCGGAGTGCTTCTAATTGGAAGCATTTCCGCTGTTCCCGTTTTTTATGAATATAAATATTTAGAATCTCAACTTAGAAGCAAACTTATAGAAGCTTCTGGCAATATTTCGAAAACAGTGGGGCTAACTGTAAGAGAAGTAATTGTTGAGGGTCGATCAAAAACCAAAAAAAGCGCCCTGCTACAAGCATTACAAGTATCAGAAGGAGATAACATTCTTGCGATAAACATAACGGAAATGAAAGACCGTATAAATAAATTGCCGTGGGTTAANTCNGCACGCNTAGAACGTCATTTTCCNAATAAGATATCTCTCACTCTANTTGAGCGAACNCCAATGGCTCGTTGGCAAACAAATAGAATGCTCAAACTTATTGATGTTCATGGAGATGTTATACCTATAGTTGATCTGACCAGATTTTNAAATNTNCCAATAATTATTGGCAAAAANGCACCNAAAATAGCCGGTCAAATTTTAAATACGCTGTCTAACGAACCACACCTCTTCAGACGAGTTAAATCTCTTACACTAGTGAGTGATAGAAGATGGGATGTGCAACTCGATAATCAAATTAATGTACATCTGCCAGAAAAAAATCCGGGAAAAGCTTGGGCACATCTAGCGACTGTGGAACAAGGTCACAATATTTTTGGAGATCAGGTTCAAGGAATAGATATGAGATTGGAAAACCAATTAATTATAAAAATAGAAAAAAACAAAACATCCCCAGGCAAGATGAGGGGAAGAAATACCTAACATATATAGGGCGCAAATAAGTGAGAAATAAAATAATTAGACAAAAGGGTGATCTGTTAGCAGCGTTAGACATTGGTTCTACCAAAACGTGTTGCTTTATTGCTCGAGTAGAAAACGTAAAGGGCCAGAGAGGAAATAATGATCTTCCTAAATTTAGTGTTTTGGGCATTGGACACAAGGCCAGCGANGGTGTTAGAGGCGGNGCTATANTAGATATGGAAGCAAGTGAGATTTCTATAAGGCGTGCAGTGCAAGCAGCAGAGACAATGGCGAAAGAAACTATAGGAAATGTTTGTGTGAATCTTTCTGGTGGTGCTCCCACCTCTCATTCACTTGCTGCGGAAGTATTGATTAATGGGCACCGCATAGTCGATGCAGACTTAGATACTATTCTAGGGCAAGGGAAAACAACCCATATTGATGAAGGTTCAGAGTTAATACATCTTTTCCCAATAGACTTTTGCATCGATGGCCACCGTGGCATTAAGGACCCACGGGGTATGTCAGGTCAAAACCTGTCCGCAAAAATGCACATGGTTACCGCTCTATCAGGCCCTATCAGAAATTCAACAGTGGTTGTTGAAAGGTGCCATTTAAAAGCAGAGAGCTTTGTGGTGTCGCCTTACGCTTCTGGTTTAGCTTGTTTAGTTGAAGACGAAATGGATCTCGGAGCAACGGTGGTTGATATGGGTGGCGGGACGACAACTATCGCAATATTTTTTGACGGTAAGGTCGTGTTTACCGATTGCATTCCGCTTGGAGGTAAACACATAACAAACGATATTGCGAGAGGGTTATCAACGTCAATCGTCAATGCGGAACGTATTAAAACGTTGCACGGTAATGCATTCCTATCACCTTTCGAAGACCGGGAAACTATCGAGATTCCGCAAATCGGCGAAGAAAATAATTCTCCGCCCAACATTGTTGCAAAGTCAAAAGTCATCCAAATTATTCAACCTAGGGTCGAGGAAACTTTGGAGCTCGTTAGAGAACGGATTTCTAATTCAGGGTTTGAAGGAATAGCTGGACATAGGATCGTTTTGACCGGTGGAGCTAGCCAGTTGCCTGGTATGCGAGAGATCGTTCAAGAAAAATTTAAAAAGCAAGTGCGGGTCGGCAAGCCCCTTCGAGTTAATGGCTTAGCAGATAGTGTTTCGGGACCTGCTTTTTCTACCTGTGTGGGNCTATTGTCCTATGCAGTCGATACGGGATTCGATCGATCCAAAATTATGGGATCTGGTCAGAATGAACCTACTGGGATGTTAGGTAGGGTTAGCTCATGGATAAGGGAGAATTTTTAGTTATGGCAAACCAGCAAACTTTAAACATTTCGGTCGCATTTAATGGTGCGTGCCGATGTCAATGTTCCATGTCGAGATCTATCGCGGTCAATAACATAAATAGCGCGGATCTTGAATCGTTACCTCGTAAAGAAAATAAAATTATGACAACGCAAAAAACTGTGGAGGCTTAAATGACTATCAACTTTTCAACACCGCACGACGACATTGAAATGAAACCAAGGATCACGGTTGTGGGCGTGGGTGGAGCTGGCGGTAATGCTGTCAACAACATGATTCAGTCAAATCTTGAGGGTGTGGAATTCATCGCCACGAATACGGATAGCCAAGCATTGGGACAATCACTAGCTGGTCGCCGTTTGCAGCTTGGCAACACTGTGACTCAGGGCCTTGGTGCCGGGTCACGGCCAGATGTTGGAAAAGCCGCTGCAGAAGAAGCGATAGAAGAACTGCTTGTAGAACTTGAAGACAGTAATATGGTTTTCATCACCGCCGGAATGGGCGGTGGCACCGGCACGGGGGCCGCCCCTGTAATTGCCCAAGCTGCTCGTGAGCGGGGGATACTTACGGTTGGGGTTGTAACTAAACCTTTTCATTTTGAGGGCGCCCATAGAATGCGTTTAGCAGACCAGGGTATCGAAGAATTAACCAAATATGTTGATACGTTGATCATAATCCCTAATCAAAACCTCTTCAGAATAGCCAACGAAAAAACAACGTTTGCGGACGCGTTCCATATGGCAGATAACGTGCTTCATCAAGGAGTAAGAGGAGTAACGGACCTTATGGTTATGCCAGGCTTAATTAATTTAGATTTTGCAGATATCAGAACTGTCATGAGTGAGATGGGCAAGGCCATGATGGGTACTGGAGAAGCAAGCGGGGATAAAAGGGCTATAGATGCTGCAGAGTCTGCCATTAAAAATCCACTTCTCGATGATATATCAATGAAGGGTGCTCGAGGTGTTTTGATTAANATNACNGGNGGCATGGATATGACATTATTTGAGGTTGATGAAGCTGCCAACCGTATNAGAGAGGAAGTTGATGTGGATGCTAATATCATTTTTGGTTCCACATTCGACGAAAAACTCGACGGTCTAATGCGTGTCTCGGTAGTTGCCACGGGTATTGCAGCAGAAAATAGTGATGCAAAACCAAAGCCACAAATGACTTTAGTGTCTAGCCAAAAAGAGCCCGTAGCAGCGNCATCGGAGTCAGATCAAACAGAAATTGAGAAGCTTGGCGCGGAACAGCAAAAATTGGNTCCGGACCANGAAACAGAAAATTCCCAAGAACTAGCGTCGCTAAAGCGTACAGGTACTTTTGATGAAACTGTCGAATTTAACAGTGCAGCAATGACCAGTCAGACTTTAGGGGCTGTTAGCGTAAAAAATGAATTAACGAGTAGTAAAGAAGTTAAAACGGCAGANGTCAAGGCACAAACTTCACTAGATGTGGATAGAGCACTAAACGCTCCTGATCAAGAAGTTTTTAAGATGACAGGAAAGGTTCCTTCTAAGATATTTGTTCCACAAGCCCCCGAAATAGCGGACATAAAAAAGGACAAGTTATCAATTCAAGCAGACCCGTTTAACGCTGCAGCGGTCCTTAATACTGGAGGTGAAATAGCGACTAAAAAAAGCTTGAACCTATTTCAGAGAGTGACAGGCATTGGAAAACGCGGCAAGGAATTGACTAGTAAACCTAGGGAAGGGCATGATGAGCAAAATCACCTCACTCAAAATCAGAATAATGGATTATCTGATGATACAACTGCAAAGAACAATACGTCCGAAAGGATAACTGAAACTGCAGAATCATCTAAAAAATCAATCGATGATTCTGCTTTAGATATTCCGGCTTTCTTGAGAAGGTGAGACGGTTGAGCTAAGATTAAATTGCCAATTATTACAACGAGTTACTATGTAACAATTGGTAATAAAAGGTGATTTGAGAAGCTCTGTGTTCGTTGCTAAAAGAACACTGGGTTTCTTAGTCACGTTTTACGTAAGTAGTGCAATATTACAGGGTAGTTCTTTATGGGACGTCATTCTACTAGCTTTGGTGCCGGGGATAAACAGCAACATACTTTAGCAGGTGAGGTTTGCTTTGAGGGTGTGACGCTTCATAAGGGTTTCCCCGGTAAACTGTTAATCAAACCAGCTTTACCAAACCATGGAATAGTCTTTAAAAGGACTGATTTAAAAGCGTCAGAAAGCCTGGTTAGAGCAAGGTGGGATAACGTTTCTGACACCGCATTATGCACCACAGTATCTAATGAAAGTGGTATTAGTGTATCAACAATAGAGCATTTGATGGCAGCATTTGCTGGTTGTGGTGTCGACAANGCATTGGTCGAAATTAATGGCCCGGAAGTCCCAATTATGGATGGGAGTGCAAGGCCTTTCGTTGATATGTTCGAAAAAGTTGGACTGTACCAGCAGAATGCTAGCAGGAAATATATAAAAATCCTGAAGCCGATTAAGTTACTAGAAAACGACGCNTGTATAGAGTTATCGCCAGCAAAAAATTTCAGTATCAATTTTGAAATAGATTTCGACTCAGAGGCAATTAAAGATACTTCTTTAAATATCTCTCTTGTAAACGGAGCATTTAATCACGAGATAAGTAGTGCGAGAACGTTTGGCTTCCTTGAGGACGTAGATCGTATGAGACTGGCCGGTTTTGGGCTTGGAGGCTCTTTAAAAAATGTTGTCGTTGTTGATGGATCTAAAGTGTTGAACGACGATGGTCTTCGGTTCAAAGACGAGTTTGTCCGGCATAAAATATTAGATTGTGTTGGCGACTTATATTTATGTGGCGGACCAATTATTGGCTCTGTTAAGGCCTATAAAACGGGCCATTACTTCAATAATAAGCTTCTGCGGAAACTATTTTCTGAAAAAAATTCATGGAAATGGGCTTCTCAAGAAGTTGATCATGTGTTTTTTGAAGGCCAGCCCAAAATGGCAATAGCGTAGTTAGATCTTACAATCTATATGGTCCTGCCAGTTGGTTTTGTAATGACAATTCGATATTACTAACAAAAAACGTTTACTATCACCCCACCTTTAAAATACTTCATTAATGTAAATAAATTGAAGTTTTTTCTCAAAAGTTCATTGCTACTGTTCAGTTACTTCATTTACTTTAATGGCAGAGGAAAAGACGTTTTTTGATCGAATAGAGAGGTAATTCATCCATGTCAAAAATCGAAGTAAACAACGACGGACCGATAAAAACAATCATATTAAACAGGCCAGAAAAAAGAAATGCACTCGATCAGGAAATGCTAGATAGCCTCTATGAAATATTTTCGGAGAAGGTCTCGATCGAGGCTAGAGCGATTGTACTTAGAGCCAACGGACCCTCGTTTTGTGCGGGAATAGATTTGGCAGAGCGACAGCGGCAGCCCTCAANTGGAGCCGTTAGTCCCGTTGAGAAAGTCTTTCATGCAATGGAGGTGAACCCGCTNCCGATTGTATCAATAGTGCAGGGCGCGGCTATCGCTGGGGGATGTGAAATGGCATTGCATTCAGAGTTTGTGGTAGCGGCCGAGACAGCAAAGTTTGGTATGTCTTTAGCTCAAATTGGGCTTGCGCCAAGTTGGTTTTTGACAAAAAAGTTATTGGAGGTTGCAGGGCCTGTTAATACAAGGGAAATATTATTGCTTGGTGATCCAATGCCATCCTCTTGGATGCTGGATAAGGGAATAATTAGTCGTGTTGCTCCTGACGCACAGTTGGAGCAGGAGGCTGGCAAGATTATTCAGCGACTTGCGATAAATGCGCCTCTGTCGCTTAAAGCTATGAAGGCACTGATTATTCGCGAGCTTGCTTTTAGAGATGGTATCGCNCACGACGATGTCGATGAGTTGGTGNNTGCGGCACGAGGTAGCCAAGATGCAAAGGAAGGAATCGCAGCAAGGTTAGAAAAACGAAACCCAAAATTTCTTGGCCATTAGGAGAATTCTTAGTGTCAATTAGATTAGACAAACCATGGATTGAATTTTCCAAACAGAGCATCGATAGAGTAACTGGGCACTTGGGAGTTTATCAATTAGCAAATGCGGGAAAAGAGATAATCTATATTGGTGTTGCTGACGCAAGATCATGTTTTGGTCTTCGAGGTGAGTTGCAAAAATGGTTGGAGCTTGATGATATTGCTACTAGTTTTTTCCGCTTGGAAGTCACAATGGCATATAAAACAAGACATGCGGAACTACTGCAAATTTTTTTACATGATTTCAAACGATTGCCATTAGCAAATAAAAATNTGAATGTTACATCANTGGGCCGNTTAAATGTGGGTTGAATGCCAGGTCGATACGGCTTCGATTGAAGCAATTAGAAAATAGCTGTGAGTGCTTTAACCTACGTACATAAAGGAGGATGGTTTGGACTTTACGTTAAATGAAGAACAAACAATGATCGTTGATATGGTTAGAAAATTTGTTCAGCAGGAAATTATTCCTTTGGAAAAGGATTTAGATCCTGATGCTGATGAGGTGGATCACGACACCTACGTCAAGCTGGTTGAGAAAACCAAAGCTATGGGTCTTTATGGATTAGATACGCCNCCAGAATATGGCGGGCCAGATATAAGCATGGTTACACGTACCCTNATAGCGATTGAGTGTAGCCAGCACNGAGCAGGNCTCTACGTTCCGTGTTATAATGCATTTGGAGGAGCCCGTCAGGCACAACTTTTTGAAGCTACTGATGCCCAAAAGGAGAAATATCTTTATCCTATGTTGAAAGGAGAGAAGAAGGTTTTTTTTGGATTATCAGAACCCTCAGGTGGTAGCGATCCGGCTAGGGCAATTCAAACAAAAGCGGTACGAGATGGAAACGATCATTGGGTCCTAAACGGAACAAAATTATGGATAAGTGGAGCAGATAGAGCAGATTATGGTCTCGTTTTTGCCCGAACAGGAGGGGAGGGTAGATCGGGAGTTACAGCTTTCATTGTTGAAACCGACTGGCCAGGGTTTAACGTCACTAGGGTCGTTCACACGCTGCGTTCAGCTAAATATGCTACTGAGATACATATTGAAAACCTTCGCGTCCCCCATGAAAATATTTTAGGNGAGGAAGGTGGAGGATTNGCTATAGCTAATGACCGTCTTGCACGACAAAGGGTGCCTTATGCGGCCGAGTGNTTGGGCGTTGCAATACGAGCACATGAGATGGCGGTGGAATATTCGAAATTACGAGAGACCTTCGGAGCGACTTTATCGTCGCGTCAGGGTATACAGTGGATGCTAGTTGAAAATGAAATAGATCTGAGGTCCGCCCGACTTCTCGTTCTTGATGCAGCCGCTAAATGCGACAGAGGACTACCGTTTAGAACTGAGTCAGCTATAGCAAAACTTGTTTGCGCAGAAAATGGGTTCAGGGTGGTTGATAGGTCGATGCAAATTCATGGAGGGTTGGGAGTTGCCAAAGATCTGCCGTTAGAGAGGTGGTTCCGAGAAATGCGTATTCGAAGAATTGGCGAGGGGCCTAGCGAAGTGCAAAAGCATGTAATCGCAAGAGATATAATAGGTGCGTCATTAAGATGACTTCCAACTCTGCAACTAGCACAAAAAAATGGCCGTTGGANGGCATTAAAGTTTTAGACTTGGGGCAAATTTATAATGGACCGTACGCAGGATTTTTATTAGCCCATGCAGGTGCTGACGTGGTTAAGGTCGAGCCGTTATCTGGTGAAGTCCTTCGGGACCGAGGGGGCGGAGAGGTACCTCTTTCTTTCGCGATGCTCAATACAAATAAACGAGGGATTACAATTAACCTAAAAGAATGTAAGGGAAAGGAACTACTTTTAGAATTAGCGGGTGAGGCCGACGTTTTGTTGGAAAATTTTGCACCTGGAGCCATGGAGCGGTTGGACTTGGGAATAGATTTATTTTTGGAAAAGAATCCACGGTTAATTTATGCCTCAGGTTCAGGGTACGGCCTTACTGGGCCAAAGAAGGATAACCTGGCAATGGATTTAACCGTCCAGGCTGTCAGTGGCATGATGAGTATAAATGGCTTAGAAAATGGACCCCCTATGAAAGCTGGAGCCGCGGTTTGCGATTTTGTGGGTGGTGTCCATCTATATGCTGGGATAGTAACTGCGCTGTATGAGAGAGAAGTAACTGGAGTGGGGGGTGTAGTTGAGGTAGCTATGCAAGAAGCAATATATCCTGTACTCACCTCGAATATAGCAAGTTTGCACAGAAATAAATGGAAACAGCCGAAAAGAAGAGGCAATAAACATCCGACCAGGGGATCGGCGCCGTACAATGTTTACGAAGCAAATGACGGCCACATCGCTATTATATGTGTGAAAGACGATCACTGGTTTAGTCTTTTAAGATTATTAAACCGCGAGGACTTAATAGTTGACCAAAGATTTGCGACTCAAGCACTGCGAGCTTTAAATGAGGATGCAGTGGATGAACTTGTCGAGAATTGGACAAAAANGAAAACGAAAGATGAAGCNGTAAAATTACTAGCAAAAAATAAAATACCTGCTGCTCCGGTTAGAAATTTGGAGGAAGTGACCCGAGATGAACATATGCATGAACGTGGGATGCTCCGTTATGTTACTCACCCCATTATGGGCGACATCGTTTTACCTACAAGTCCAATAAGACACCATGGATCGACTAAGAGGAAGCTAAATTTGGAACCAAATTTAGGTCAGCATACAGCAGAAGTATTATCGGATTGGCTCAAAATGAGTAA
>FUFK010037412.1_pt1 | contig 11741 bp, 6 predicted proteins | sample 1021851 | NCBI WGS metagenome assembly FUFK01 (sample SAMEA51879418, study PRJEB19060) | metagenome
GCTTATCAAGTTAATAATAGCGAAATAACATTTGCGAATGCTCCTACAGCACAGGATAGTTTTTTCTGCATTGCTTTAGGAGTTGCTTTAGGTATTGGTGTGCCTGGTAATGGAACGGTAAATGGCACCCAGATGGCAAAACCATTTAATTATGATGGTTATTTTTATTTGGATGATGCAAATAATCGAGTTGGTATTGGTAGTTTACAACCGAAACAAGCATTAGATGTAATTGGAAATGCAAATATAAGCGGAATATTAACAGCAGCAACTTATAGTGGGCCAATCAGTAATCCAAGTGGTATATCTACATTTTATGATTTAAGAGTCAGTAATAATTTAACAGTCGAAGGGACAACATCAACACTCGATACAACTTTGATTGGAGTAGATCGAGTTGAAGTCGGAGCAAATAGTAATAGTATTGTAGGTGTCGCAATCACTCAAAGTGGAACAGCTGATATCGTAAATCTATTTGATGGTAGTACTGAAGTTCTTACAGTCGTAAATGGTGGATCCGTTGGTATCAAAAGTGCAACACCAGACACACAATTTGTGTTAGATGCTATAGGAAAAGGAATATTTACTCATGGTGAGAGTGCTACTTCAAATGATTTTAATAAAGGTCAATTTACTGTTAGAAATACAGCAGCATCTCAAGGTGCATTTCTAGATTTCAGAGCAACGAGTGGTAATGGTATCGGAAGGGGTGTTATTGCAAAGATAGGTGGATTTAATACTTTTAGTGGAACTGGATATAATGGTGCATTAACATTCTCAACTCGTCAAAATAGTACTAACACTATGGTTGAGAGGGTTCGTCTCACATCAACAGGATTATTAAATATTGGAGATGCAGATCATCTTGATGAAGAATATCTTGGTAGCACATTAAAAATACAAAAAGACCAGAACTCAGTAACAAGATTGGTGATGAGAAATCAGGATAGTGGTAGTGGGTCTGCAGCAGCAGTTCAAATCGGTGCGTCTGGTAATAGTTGGATGTTGCAATGTGGTAGTGCTGCAAATGATTCAAACGCATTTACTATAAGAGTAGATGGAACATCAAATAGTAATACGGGAACAGAAAAATTAAGACTTGATACGAGTGGCCGATTACTTCTAGGAACTACTACTGAAGGTCATGCTGATGCTGACGATTTTACTATTGGAACTTCAACAAATAGTGCTGGTATAACAATTAGAACTAATACTTCTGGTACAGGAAGACTATTTTTCTCGGATGGAACTTCTGGTGCTGCTGAATATCAAGGTTACATACAGTATGATCATGGTAATGAAAGACTATCGTTAGGATCTGGTGGTGCCACAAGACTTACCGTCAATTCAAATGGTCGTATTGGTGTTGGAACTGATGATACACAGATACAATTCCAAGTTGGAGTGAGTGGTGAAATAGGAGCAGGAGATATAAACAGAAGATTTGTTGGAATTAAAATGGCCAACAGTATTGGGGTAATAAGATCAACATTTTACAGTGGTAAAAGTGGAACTTATGCTCCTTTACAAATTCATGTTCGTGATGGTATAGTGATGCATTTTGATGCATCTGCTAATCGTTATATCGGTATTGGAAATACAACACCAACAGCAAAATTAGATGTAACTGGAACAGTTAAGGCAACAAATTTTGTTGGTGCATTACCTATATCAAATGATGGTAATAATAGAGTGATTACAGCAACAGGATCTGGTGGGTTAAATGGTGAATCAACTTTAACATATAATGGTAACGGTGTTCTTAACGTTTTTGGTGCAAGTGGTAATACACAATTAGCACTTCAAAGAACTGATGCGAATACAACTGGAACTGCGGGTATTGTTGGTTTTTATGCATCTGATGGACACGCTATCGCAAGTATGTATGCACTTGGAGATGGTGATAATGAAGGTGCTCACTTAGTTTTTAATACCACAACTGCTGCAAGTGGATCTAATCCATATTCTGATGTAACACAAAGACTTCGCATCACATCAGATGGTAAAGTAGTTGCTGGTGGTAGTGGAGTTGGATATCCTTCTAGACTTCAATCACACGGTGCTGGTAATCTTCTTGATTTAAATTCTACAAGTGGTGCTGCTGTAATAAGATTTTATGAGAGTGGTTCTGGAAGATTTGATATAAGAACAAACAATGGATCATCTGGTTTAAATTTTTATGACGGATTTAATGGTGCAGAAAGAGTTCGCATCGACAGTTACGGAGCATTTTTAGTCGGCACAACTGCACCACTTTACACTGGTGGTGATGTGCGTCATGAAATTAGGAAAGATGTTACTAGAGGATATACAGCACAAAATATGGTTGCACATTCTCATTTGTTAATCAATAATAGTAATACAGGCACTGATAGATTTTCTTCTATAGGGTTTAGAGCTGGCAATGGTGATGGTGCTATTGGATTTGTATATGGAAATTCTGCAAACAATGCTGATTTTGTAGTTGTTACTGATGGTGCTGCCAATGGTAGTGAAAAACTCCGCATAGAAAATGATGGACATCTTCGATTATCTAATTCAAATGTTGAGATAACTTCAAATACTAGTGACGGTTCTGATAATAAAAGAATAATAATTGGTGGTGGAGGTGCATCAGGACAAACTAGAGGTGCTCAAATTGTAGTGCATGGTAATGAATATGGTGGTAATGGCGGTACGTTACAATTACTTACAGGTAATACTAACAGTAGTCATAATATGATTCAGATGTACACTGATGGTAATGAGAGACTGGTTCTTCAAAATGGTGGAGTTCTCTCTCAGAGGGTGGGAAGTAATGCACGATTCTCTCATGGAATTTTAGAAATAACCACTAGTGCTACTCCATCACAGATAAAAATAACAACAAACATACCCTACAGTGGATCTGGTGGATCACACGCAGAATCTGTGACCATCAGAGGTTTTAGATATGGTGGAAGAGATACAGTTGATTTACAAATTTGTTGGCACGTTTATGCTGGTCAATTCTATAACCGTATTGCTTCAAGTAGTGGTGCTTGGGCTCCTCTAATCACTCTTGGAGTTGAAAACAATAAAGTTGTAATTCATATGGACAGTCTTGGTTACTGGCCAAAAATATATGTTGCAGATTATTATTCTTCATTTAATAGTTATGAATACGCTAGAGGTTGGAGTTGGTCAAATTCTGCAATCAGTGGAGATTCAGGAACTCCAGTAAATACTGTTCCATATAAGAATGATTGGGGTGGTTTAGAATATAATTCTGACCATGGTGTAGGAACTAATCCTGACCGTCATCTTAACATTAAAAATGGTAACTTAATTATTGGAACTTCTGGCCACGGTATTGATTTCTCTGCACAAACAGCAACAGCAGCATCTGGAGCGAGTACGTTAGTTGAAGTTTTAGATCATTATGAAGAAGGAACATTCACTCCTATTGTTAGAACAAATAATAATTCAACTGAACCTAGTTATCATCACCGTTTGGGGTTATACACTAGAGTTGGAAATTTAGTTACTTATGTGATTAGGATTACTACTAGCGGTGAATTATCTACTGGAAGTGGTGCAACTGAAATATGGGGATTGCCTTTTGTTGGACGTGATTGGACTACGGGTGATTGGCCAGGTGGTGGTCATGTCGCATATTATCACAACCTAAGAGGTGCTTATGGTACAAACATAAGAATTCTTGGCCCATACAAGAATCAAACAAATCTAAGATTTCATATCTTCAATAATCAGAATGATACTGGTTACAACCAATATAATCATATTTTTACAAACAATACTATTATTATAGTTAATGGACATTACTATGCAGCATAAATATAAATGCCTAAATCAGTTTAGTTCGGAGGACTTCCCTAATGGCATTAACAAAAACAATTGAAATTGATAAGATTGAAATTGTTACTGAATATCGACATGTTCAAATAAGGACGGCTACAATAATTAAAGAAGACGGTGTAGAGTTAAATCGTTCTTTTAATCGAAAAGTATTACAATGCGGTGAATTGGATTCGAGCAATAATTTAGTTAATACAAAAGTCAATACAGAGACTGCTGAAATACAAGCAATATGCAATGCTGCTTGGACAACCTCAGTTAAAGATGCTTGGAAAGCAAAGTTGATTGCTGATAAAAATGCTTCAAATATAGGAGGATAATAACCGCAAAGAGAGACCCAGATATTTGGGGTGATTAAAGAATAAATACTTAAAAAGATATAAATGGCACTTACTGACTTAACGAGAATATCTACATCTGGAATTGCAACGGGAACTTCTCTATCTGGTGCAATTCTTCATGGTGATGCACATTTTCGTGGAACACAAGTTGGTGTCACTTCGGCATTATTCGACTCTTCAGATAATGCACTGGAATTTAATGAAGATGCCAAACTAAAATTTGGAAATACTCTTAGTATCTACAAGGCAACTGGATCACATGCCATAATTGATAATACTTTTGCTACAGGATCATACTTAAGAATAGGAAGTGCAAATGGAATAATATTAGGTTCACCCCTTTCACACAATCAAACAATGATGAGGGGTTATGTAAATGGTCGTTCAGAGTTATATCACGCAGGCAATTTAAAATTAACAACTGACCAAGCAGGTGTAAAAGTAACAGGAATCTTAACTGCAACATCATTTAGTGGGCCCGTAGTTGGTAATACAAATAACGCAAGTGGTATCTCAACATTTTATGATTTAAGAGTCAGTAATAATTTAACAGTCGAAGGAACTACAACAACCTTAGATACAAATCTGATAGGTGTAGACAGGATAGAAGTTGGTGCGAATAGTAATACAATAGTCGGTGTAGCAATTACACAATCAGGTTCTGCACATGGATTATCTGTTGATGGAACTACTGTTCTTGGAAAAACCGTAAATTTACCAACTTTCTCTGCTTCAACTCAACTTGCAGTTGCGAATTTATCGGGAAATAATAACTTTGTTGATTTAACAATTCTTGGTGGAAGGACAGGAAGATCAATGGTCAAATTTGGTGATCATGACAATAAAGAAACAGGTTCAATACAATATTATCATAGTGATGACTCACTTAGATTTTTTAATAATGCAAGCACGTCGGAAAAATTAGTCATTACAGGAATTGGATCAGTTGGTATTGGAAGTGTTCTTCCATCACAGAAATTAGATGTTGCTGGTAATATAAAAGTTACTGGACAAGTAAATGTAGCAGAAAAGATTGAACATTTAGGAGATACAGATACTTATTTACAGTTTACTGATAATACTATTAACTTGCATTCTGGAGGAACAACAGGATTATCAGTTCTAGACTNCTAGTGTAAGAGTTNCCNNNAAATTAGGAATNAANGGTGCAGCNCCTCAAACTCCTTTAGATGTGATTGCAAATGGATCTGGTTATGCAATTAATATTAGAGGTAGAAGTTCAGATAATATAGGGGAATTAAGATTTACTTCTAATAATTATGGAGCTCTCTACGGTGCTATCACAGGAGGTCCAACTTATCTTAAATTTGCTACTGGTGGTACTAATAGATGGTATATTAATTCAAGTGGACATTTTGTTCCAAACTCTCCTGGTTCTTACGACATAGGTAGTACAAGTTTAGAGATTGGTAGTATTTACCTTGGTGTTAATAAGAGAGTATATTGTGGTTTAAATCAGGAATTGGAATTATACACTGATGGAACTAATGGTTATCTTAAAGAAACTAATGGTGATTTATATTTACAATCAACTACTGACGATATCATTATAAGGGCAGCAGATAATATTAGTATTCAAGCACAAGGTGGTGAATACGGTATTGATGTAAATGGAAATGGTTCTGTAAACCTTTATTATGATGGTGGTACATATACCACACCTAAACTTTCAACAACTGCCACTGGTATTACAGTAGATGGAGAAGTCGCAGCATCACAAGACTATCCAAACTTCCGACCAACATTAGATCTAAATTTTGCAGCAAGTAAAAAATTAGATCCAAGTATTACATATACAAGAACAGGGGCAGCATCATTTACGAATAAGTTTCGTGAAATTGAAATAGTTGGTGATAATACTCCAAGATTTGATTATGATGTAAATACAGGAGAAAGTCTTGGATTGTTGATTGAAGAGAGTAGAATTAATTATAATACGAATTCTGAGGTTGGAAATAATGTATTAAATAATGGCGTAACTACAAATGAAACCACTGATTTTTTAACACCAGAGGGTAAATTTGGAAGATGTCTTAATGTTCAGCATGCTGGTAGTAGTGTAGGTGGATATTTCAGGAGAGGAGGAACCATAACTATTTCTTCTGGTTCAAAATATACCATGTCAGTTTTCATAAGACAAAATGGTAATGATATTGAGGGAATAAGTAGTGGAATTACTGGTGGACTTGGTTTATATAAATCTGGTACTGGGCAAAACCAAAATTTTGGATTTGCTACTGCAGATGTGAAAAAGGAACAGTATGCTCATGGATGGACTCGTTTCAGTGCTACTTTTACAGCAACTGGTAATGGTACAGTAAACGGATATGTTAATTTCGTGCTTAATAATCCAACACTTTTTAACTGGAACTATCAATTATGGGGATTCCAACTCGAAGCAAGTTCTTATGTAACTTCTTATATTCCCACACAGGCATCAACAGTAACTCGTGGAGCAGATATAGTTTTACTTGATGACATAGAAAATGAAATTGGATACAATCAACTTGAAGGAACAGTTGTTGCGGACTTTAAGTATTCAACAGAAAGTGATGGTGCTCACACAATATTTTCATTTTCTGGAACAGAGTCTAATCCTGCTGATCAAAGTTATAGAAGTTGGTTAAGAATTAATAAAACTGCTGGAACTCCTAATACAGTAAGAATTTATCAAAATGGTGATTATAATGATAGTTCTGCAACAGCCACACCAGACGTTTATCAAAAAGTTGCTTATGCTTATTCATCTACCGATCAAGATGTATCTCTTAATGGAGCATCAGTAATAGATGCTTCAAGAACTCCTCCAACTAATTTATTCAGATTATCACTTGGAAATATTGGTTGGAGTTTAGGATTGGAGACTACTGCCCTTGAAGGACACATAAAAAGATTTATATATTATCCGAAAAAACTTTCTAATTCACAATTGAATACTCTAACATCATAATAAATACCACAGGAGAAATATTAAACAATGCCTAATCTAGTCGGAATCGGAAATAGTCAAGTACCAACCAACGCAATGTTGGGTGGATTGGCATATCAAGATTCTGTTGGTGAAATTAATATTGATAAAATAAAAGCAAGTTCAATAGATACTGCAGCAAGCACCGATGGAACATCTATATTTGTATATGATACTCGAAAGGATTCTGATGGTGGTGCATGGAGAAAGAGAACACAAAACACATCTTGGTATAATGAAAAACCAAGTGCAACAAGAGGCACTCGAAAAGAATTTCCCTCTATTGCAGTGATTGTTCTTGATAATAGTGGCACTAACAAAGTAACTATCTATGATGGAGATGATCCAAATCTTCCAATGTGGATGATTTTTAATAGTGTTTATTCAGGTGCTAACTATGGTGCTTTAATTAATATTTTATATCAAGGATATGGTGGACTACATGCACTCAATGGTGTTCTAGTTGGTGGTCGTTCATTTGTAAGTTTTATTGATGATAATTTAGGTGGATATTGGTTTACAGATGGTTTTTATAGAGGTGATGGAGAGGGAATTGTTAATCGTAATAATCTTTTTTTACATAAGAAACATAACAGCAATAGCATAGGAAATTCCAATGTATATGATGTATCAATGACAGTTCTACCAGAAGCACCGATTGATACTGCAACAGGACTTCCAACTCCTACGATTGCTTTTGGTACAGCTAGTGGTTTTACCGTCACTTCAAATCTTACTTCAAATTCTATTGGTAATGGTGGTTTAAAAGATAGCTATTTGTACGATATGACTGGCTTTAGTCCAGTTAAGAATATTGGATTTAGTAATGATAGACTATTCATTCATACAATGAATGGTACAACATCTTACGCTGCAATTGGACGTAGAAAAATAACTGCAGATATTGGTTTGAATGATTGGGAATTTGGAGATCAGTGGAATACAGGACAGGTTGATGGAAGATATATTCCAAAATCACATACAAAGGCACTTCTTACTTCAGAGAATAAATTAGTTTTTGGTGGGGCTTCTGCTACTCCTGTTAATACTGTTCAATATCTTGAAAATAGGGGTTTCTTCCAAATACAAACTGATGATGACGTTGAAGATAATGGTGATAATTCAAGTAATAAATGTGAAATCACAACCACATACAATACTGGATGGATGCATGGGCATATTAGAAGAACAAATTTAGCAACTACTGATTCGAGTTCAAATTTAAGTAGCACTAATTTAATATCTAATGGAGATTTTTCAAACGGAACTACTGGTTGGGCTGCACACCGATCTGATGCTAGTAATGTAAATAGTCTTTCAGTAAATGGTAGTGGTCAAGCAGTATGGACAGTAACTTCTGGACAATATTGGTTCTTTCAACAAGTTACAGGATTAGTTCCAGGTAAAACATATATGGTCACTGCAACTCTTGTAAGTAGAACCACCATGGCTTGGATAAGAGTAGGATCTGGAAATGGTGGTTCAGGTGATCTTTTAGATCAAAATAATTGGACATCTAATGGTACTGCCACAGATTATTTTTTCACTGTTCCAATTGGGTGGACTAATAATATCTACGTGCAATTCGGTATTATAAATGGTGGAAATACTTTAGTTATTGATGATGTTATTTTATCAGAGGCAGATCCTGAACGTGCATATAGTGGATTGAACACTGAAAATTTGGGACTCCGAACATTTGGGACGATTAATAGAGATCCAGTTGAAACTGGTGCAGAATTAGTTGCGTATAGTAATTGGAGTAGTTCTAATTTCTTTAAAGGTAAGTATTATAATTCAGTTGATGATCCTGGCAGTGGTGATTATTCAGTTAAGGCATGGGTAAAAACGAGCACTGATCATACTGGTATAATCTGGTCAATCCGAGATGCAAATAATTCTACTCCTTGGTTACAATTTTGGTTAAACACTAATCAAAGAATAGAATTCGGATCATCATCTGCACGTATAACAAAAAATTATGATATAATTGATAACTGTTGGCATTGCCTTTATGGAGTAAAAAGTAGTACTGCTATAAAGTTATATGTTGATGGCATAGAAGTTGGAACAACAAGCACCACTGGTGGAGATCCTGGATTAAGCTCAAATTCAATATTCAGAATTGGAAATCATTATGATAATAATCATCGTTTCCAAGGTTCACTCGCACTCATATCTTATTCACTTTCTGCTCCATCACCAGAAATGGTTAAAAAGATTTACCTAGATGAGAAATATCTCTTCCGAAAAGATGCAAAGTGTACTTTATATGGAACATCAGAAGTAGTCACTGCTCTCGGCCACGATGATACCACTAAATTATTACATGTAGGAACATCATCAGGACGTAGTGACTTCCGTGGACTAAACAGAATAAATAACACAACTACAGCAGTGACAAATGCGATTTCAGCGTCCAATGAACTCATAGCGGAGCAATAGTATGACAGTTAGAATTTCAAAACCAGAATTTAATTTAAGAGAAAAGTTAAATGAACTTGATTATAGTCGAGTTCCTTATGAAAAGATGCCAGCAGGTAGTATCATTCAAATCCATCAAGCACAACTAGCAACTCAACTTTTGTTAACAGCAAATGGTGATATATTAGAAACAATATTCACTCCTTTTAAGTCGGATAGTAGAATTATAATTGACATAAGATTGAGAGCACGTGAGGAGAGTGGAAACAATGCACAGTGGTTCGTTGGTTTGAGAAAGACCCTTAATGGAAATGTCACTAGACCTGGTGGTCACTATATGATGCATAGTCGTTCTCATCCAACTTATAGTGGATGGGCTGGATTTTATCAAATGGTATTTGATCATCAAGGTTCTGAGAGAGCCCCAATTACATACACTTTATATGCAGGTCCTTGGGGAAGTAATAATGGCACAACTTTTAGAGTAAATGGTTCAACTGGTGATGGAGAGGTCTACGGAGCTCAACTTATCATGTATGAGGTCGCACAATAAATAATTAACATGAAAATTACAATCGTAGAAGCATTAATAGCATTAAAACCAAAAGCTCAGTTTGTACTGCGTGGAGATACTTATGCTGGTCTTGAGTGGTTGGATAAAACTCAAACAAAACCAACAGAAGAAGAAATTAATGCAAAAGTTACCGAGTTAAGTAATTCAGAACCAATGAAACTCTTAAGGGAAGAGAGAAACAAAAGAATTGCAGAGACTGACTGGACACAACTTAAAGATGTCGATTTAGATATTATACGTGAAAGAAATTGGAAAAATTATCGTCAAGCACTCAGAGATTTACCTACTAAATCTAATCCAAAACTCAACTCCATCGGTGATTTAGATATGTCATCTGTGACTTGGCCAGATAAACCTTCATCATAAATAGTCAAAAAGTAATATGGCAATTACCATCAGTGGCGAAAATAATAATGATAGGATATTAGCATCTGATGGTGTGATAGATCAGATTTCTGGTATTAATATTGTCGGACTTATAACTGCCAGTCATATTAACGTAGGAAGCAATATTCAATTAGGAAATGCAGGTATCATAACTGCCACAACTTTTGTTGGTAACGTAACAGGAAATGTCAATAGTACATCACCTCTTCTTTTACAAACAGGTGGTTCAGAAAGATTTAGAATAACTGGTAATAATGAATTAGGAATCGCTGGTGCAAACTATGGTTCAGCAGGTCAGGTATTGACAAGTGGTGGTTCAGGAAGTGCAGTATCTTGGAGTACAATATCAACAGATTTAGTTAATGATAGTTCACCGCAGCTGGGGGCTGATTTAGATACTAATGGTTTTGGTATACTAGTTGATGATAATAAAGTTGTTAATTTTGGAAATCAAAATGACTTAATGATATATCATACAGGCACACACGGTTATATAAAAAATAGAACAAATAATCTTTATATTATGTCAACCAATACTGAGTATGGTATTGAAGTTCATGGTAATGGAAAAGTTCGTTTAAATTATGACAATAGCCCAAAAATTGAAACGACAAACACGGGAGCAATCGTAACTGGAATAATAACAGCAACCTCAAGAGTTAGTTTAGGAAATAATACTACCAACGCTGTTGATTTAGAATTTGGTACAAATAGAGGAAGTGCAGGTGATACCCTCGCAAACATAAATTGGAAATGGAATAATACTTATGTTGCTCAGATAAGAGGAATGGCTGGATCTGATACAACAAATAAAGATGATGCACATTTAAATTTCTANACAGCAGCTGCAGGTTCATTAGTTGAAAGACTTCGCATCAGAAGTGATGGTAATGTTGGTATCAATCAAAGTAATCCAACCGTTAAACTTCAAATCACAGATACTTCTGCAACCATATTAAGAACTGAAGCAACTGCAAATGATGGCGATGCTTTAATTCAAGCAAAAGGTAAAGATAGTAGTGGTAATGATAGAATGATTCAGATGAGAACTGATGCTGGTGCAGATCAGTATCGTATTATTTCCTCTGATACTTCTTATAATTTAGCACTTTGTACTGGTAACGCTCCTAGAGTTTTGATTGCTGGTAATAGTGCTGCAACATCAATCGGTGGAGCAAATACATTTAAT
>FUFK010038932.1_pt1 | contig 11739 bp, 4 predicted proteins | sample 1021851 | NCBI WGS metagenome assembly FUFK01 (sample SAMEA51879418, study PRJEB19060) | metagenome
TGATGGTGTTACAGGTCAAAAATTAGTAGATGGCAATATTATAATATTAGAATATATTGTTACAAACAAAACGGTTTCAAACGGCGCAAATTCTTTTACACTATCAGGAACAATTGGTGGATTTTCAGATGTTTCTATAACCGTAAATTCTGCTTCTTCAGGTGGTGTTGAACCAGAGTCAAACGAGTCAATTAAATTTAATGCGCCTCTAAATTACGCAGCTCAAGATAGAGCTGTAACTGCTACAGACTATGAAACAATTGTTAAAAATGTTTACCCTAATGCTCAATCAGTTAGTGCTTGGGGTGGTGAAGAAGATGAAACGCCAAGATATGGTATAGTTAAAATTGCAATTAAACCTAAATCAGGTTCTACACTAACAGAAACAACTAAATCTGATATTGTTACCAGATTAACACCATATAATGTTGCTTCAGTTAAACCAGAAATAATTGACCCAGCAACAACTTCAATTTTATTAACTTCAAATGTTAAATATGATTCAAAAGTTACAACTAAATCAGCAGACACTTTGAAATCTAATATTATAACAACTATTACAAATTACAATTCAACAACATTACAACAATTTGATACAATATTTAGATATTCAAAATTAACAGGATTAATTGATGATACTGATACAAGTATTTTATCAAATATCACAACTATTAAAATGAGAAAAGAATTTACACCAACTTTAAACTCATCAAATGCTTATAACATTTATTTTAGAAATGCATTATATAATCCTCATTCAGGCCATAATGCAGCTGGTGGTGGTATATTATCATCAACAGGTTTTAAAGTTCAAGGTGATAATACAAACGAATACTTTTTAGATGATGATGGAAATGGAAATGTTAGAACATATTATCTAGTGTCAGGAGTTAAAACATATATTAACTCTACGCAAGGTACAATTAATTATACTACAGGTGCAATAACATTAAACTCATTAAATATAACTTCAATTTCAAATATTAGAGGAGCAGCTTCAACCGTAATTGAATTAACCGTAACACCAGCATCCAATGATGTAATTCCTGTAAGAGACCAAATTATTGATATAGATATAGCAAACTCATCAATAACGGTAGAGGCAGATACATTTGTCGGAGGTTCTTCAGAAGCTGGTATCGGTTATACATCAAGTTCAAGTTACTAATGTATAATGGCAAAATTTAATGAAAAATTATCAACCATACTATCACAGCAATTACCAGAATATGTAGTTGCTGACCATCCTAAATTTGCCGACTTTTTAAAAACCTATTATCAATTATTAGAATCAGCTAAAATAGAAGTTACCTCTGTACAAACTACGGTTGGTATATTATTAGAAACTGAAACTGGCCAAGAAAACAATTTAGTTTTAAACTCAACAAGAATTGATACGGCTAGAACACCTTTAGATGGTGGTGATAAAATAATTTATGAAGAATCTGAATTTGGTAAATTTCAAAGAGGTGAAGTAGTAAAAGGTTCTACATCAAATGCTACAGCAGTTATTTTAGTAGAAGACTTGGCTAATGGCAGTTTAATTATTTCTGCTCAAGATAAATTTGTAAGTGGTGAGGTAATAGTAGGTCAATCTTCAAACGCTTCAGCAACTTTAGATAATTATATTCCTAATCCTGTTTCTAATATTGTAGACCTTGTAAACTTTAGGGATCCTGATAAAGCAATTTCATATTTTTTAACAAATATGAGAGATGAATTTTTAGCAACAATGCCAGAAAGTTTATCTGCTGAAGTTGATAAAAGAAATTTAATTAAAAATGTAAAATCTTTGTATCGTTCAAAAGGTACACAAAAAGGTCACGAATTATTTTTTAGATTATTGTTTAACGAAAATTCTGAAACTTTATATCCTAGAGAAGAGATGTTAAAGACCTCTGATGGTCAGTTTGATAGTCAAAAAATTATGAGAGTTATTGCCAGAGTAGGTGACCCAGCAACACTTATTGGTAGAACAATCACAGGTAAAAATTCAAACGCTACAGCGTTAATTGAAAACCTACAAAAGTTTCAAATTGGTACAGATGAAGTTACAGAGTTAGTTTTAAATCCTGATACTATTCAAGGTACTTTTACGGTAGGTGAAGAGATACAAGGTACAGGTTCAGATACAGACGACTTTTTTATTAAGGCAGATATTACAGGAATACCTGGCACTAAAACTATTGCAAACTCTGGTTCACTTTACACAATTAACGACTTAATTACAATTACTGCCGGTGGTGAGGCTGCATTATTTCAGATTGGCGAAACAGGTCAAGGTGGTGTTTCAGATTTAGTTATTGCAAGTGCAGGTTCAGGTTATGAAATAGGAGATACAATTAATTTTGATAACACAGGAACATTTGGCCAAGGTGCAAGAGGATTTGTAAGTGTTGTAACAGGAAGTTTTGTCGACCAAAATGGTACAATAAATCCACCTGACGGAACAGAGGATAATTTAATTTTAGAATCTGCTACAACCGAAGGCGACATATATTCAGGAAGTAATATTGTTCAAGAAAGAGCAACCACATCTCCTGCTGTTCCTGGTTTTTCTACTTCAGCAGATAATACAATAGGCGAAATAACAAAAGTATTTTTAACTGAAGGTGGTATAGGTTATCAAAGTTTACCAAAATTATCAATTACATCTTCAGGAACAGGTGGTAAGATTGTTGCTTTTGGTAATGAGATTGGAAAAATTATTAAAGTATCAACGGTAGAACATGGTAAGAAATATGAAGTTAGTCCGTCACCACCCACATTAACATTTTTTGAAAACATAATATTAAAAGATATTTCAAGTACCGTGCCTGTAGTTGGTACCGTATCTAGTGGTTCAAAATCGGGTACAATAGTTTCTTACGATACTGATAGAAACTTTTTAAAATTAAAAGATGTTACAAACGGACCTTTTGCTTTAAACGATACAATTACTTTTAATAATGGTACTACTGCTAAAATTGCAAAATTAAATATAGCAAATGTTACGGTTGCAGTTGCTTCAGCTACCGATACAGATGGTCAATATATTTCAGAAAGAGGTAAATTATCTGAATCAACAATGAAGATACAAGATAGTTTATACTATCAAGATTTTTCATATGTATTAAAAGTAGGTCAATCTATTAACCAATGGCGGGACGCATTTAAAAAGACAATGCATACCACAGGTTTTTATTTTACAGGTCAAGTTAATATAGCAACAAGAATTAGTATGAAAACTAGAACACCAATTATTGGTGAAACTTCTGGTGCAGTTGATGTAGGATTGTTTAGTATTGCAAATACACTATTCTCTACTATATTTGGTAGAAGATTAGGAACGGTTGATGATGGCACATCATTAAGACCAAAACCTCAAGAGGCAGGTGATATAGATTCTGATACAAGTACAAATAATCATTTTGAGGCGAATACTAGAGATATTACATTAACAAGACCTGGTGTTGGATTTACATTTCAATTACTTCAACAAAGAACAATAAACGATAGAAGTGGTAATCCAATAACAATTGCTACTGGTCATGCATACGCAGGTCCAAGATTTAAAAATTTAAATAAATTTGCGAATACTATATTTGGTACGCAAAATACAGGCTCAGGTATTACATTTCAAAGGTTGCATGAGATAAAAATACAAGGTACAAGAACAAATTTAGACGGAACAAGTCCTATATTCTTTTTGACAGACCCTAATAACCCAACAGGTCAGAATATGAGAATGAATTTTGCGTTTCCTTCAGAGGTTGCCTTTAATGCTGACTTATTCAGTAATACATTGGTTAAATTTGATAATACAAACAAAACTTTTGATGATACAACGCCTTAACAATTTGTATAAATAGTGTAGAGAAGAAAAAAATATGGCAAAACTATCAATAAATCTAGGTACTAACCCCAATGACGGAACAGGTGATAACCTGCGTGGTGGTGGTACTAAAATCAACGCTAACTTTAGTGAAATCTACAATTCGTTAGGTGATGGTAGTAATCTAATTAATAGTTTTACTATTGCAGATACAACATCAACAACCTCAACGATTGCATTAGGTGAAACATTAAAGTTTGTTGGTGGTTCAGGTATTGACGCTACCGTTTCAGGCGACACCGTTACATTAGCAACCGATAATACAATTATGACTGGTTCTGGTACGGTTACCATGACTAACAAATCAATGGCGTTAGGCACTAACACATTGACAGGAACAACTGCTCAATTTAATACAGCTTTAACAGATGGTGATTTTGTTACACAAGCAGGTTCTGAAACAATTACAAATAAAGATTTAACTTCAGCAACAAATACATTTAGTCCTATTACAATTGCAGATACAAGTTCAACAGCAACTACAATTGGTTTAGGTGAAACTTTAAAAATAGTCGGTTCAGGTGGTGCAACATCAACGGTTTCAGGAGATACGGTAACTATCGCTGTTGCAAATTTAACAAATTCAAATTTATCAGGTTCAGCCGCTATATCAAATGCTAATTTAGCAAACTCATCAATTACTTTAGGTTCTACAGCGGCCGCTTTAGGTGCAACGGTAAGTTCAGTTGCAGGTTTAAGTTTAACAGGTTCAGGCACAATTGATTTAACAGGTGCAGGTTCAAAAGCAAGATTTAATTTTGCAGGAACAGGATCCTTTCCTAGTGAATCAACTTATGAAGGTATGTTTGCTTACGATACTTCAGGCGATAAACCTTATGTTGCAGACGCAGCTGGTTGGATTAATATTTTAACAGAAAATGACGGAGTTGAAAGACACCCGAATGTTAACATTACTGGTATTGCAAATGGTAACACATTAATTTGGAGTTCGGCAAATGGTCGTTTTGAACCAGGCTCTGCTGGTGGTTATGTTGCTGGTACCGATTTAGATTTAGCAGGTGCAAATGCTCAAGACGCAGGTTATGTTTCTCACCGTTCACCAGATTCTACGGTAACAAAAACATTAACGGTAACGGTTGCAAGTAAAACAAGTGAACATTATGAATTTGGTTCAGGTTCAGCAAACGGTTATGTTATTGATGGTGACCAATCTCCACATTTAACTTTATCAAAAGGTGTTTACAAATTTGACCAATCTGATAATACAAACGCTACACACCCATTAAAATTTTATTTAGATAGAGATAAAAATATAGAATTAACAACTGGTGTAACAACTAGTGGTACTGCTGGTTCAGCAGGTGCTCATACAACGATTACAATTACAGACGATACACCATCACCGATATTTTATGAATGTACTGCTCACTCTTACATGGGTCATTCAGTAAATATACTTGGTGGTAAACAAGCAAGATTAAATATAACACATGCTACAGCAACAGGTGATTTATCAGGTGCAAACTCTGGTAAATCATTTACAATTTTAGCAAATAGAACGGTAAGTGATATACTAGTATTTGTAAATGGTATTTGTATGGTACCAACAGATGACTATACCGTTTCTGGAACAACATTAACTTTCGACACGGCGCCTGCTACAGGTGCAGAAATACAATTTAGGTATCTAGGATAGGATTATGGGAGTAAAAACAAGAACAATCGCAAATAATTTAACATCCGGTTTAGGTGCAGCTGGTGGAGGTTTATATACTTCAATCGCACACTTTCAATCGCATTTTGATTTTACAATAACCACATCTCAAACTGCTATGGATTTTGGCGCTACTGAATATATATCAGACGCAAACGATTTTTCAATTGACGCCAATAAGAAAATTGTAACAATTGCTAATGCAGGTAGATATGAATGCCATTTTACAGGTCTGGCAAGAGTATCAGCTGCTCCAACTAATGAAGACGATTGGTCACAAGTTTACATTTATGGTTATAAAAACGGTAGCACATTTATACAAGAGGCGAGAACGGAATTTGGTCCTATGTCTAAAATTATCTCTACGGCTGAAAATACAAATGATACAGGTAAGTCAATAGGTGCTTGTTCTTTCGTATATCAATTTGCAGCTAATGATACAATACAATGGAAAGTCGAGTACCTAGGTGATTCAACAAATATGAAAATGAGTAATAGAAACTTCATCATTAAAAGGTTATCATAAGATGGTTGAAACTTGTATAAATATAGAAAAAGGAAGTAATTAAAAGATATGCCAGCAATTATAACAAACAAATTTAGAGTTCATAATAGTGAACAATTTAGAGAGTCTTTTAGTGAGGCTGCTTCAAATACTTATTATCTAGGTATTGGTAGACCTCAAGCATTCACAACAGCAACAAGAGGTGATGGTCGTACTGAAAACGAAGGTACAGACGCAAGCCCTATTACACCTACAGATACAGAGAATACACAAAACTTTACCTACAATGACATGCTGGCTGCTAAAAAAATTGATACAGGTAATATCTCAATTGTAATTCCTAGAAGAAACTGGACAACAGGTACCATTTATGATTATTATAGACATGATTATGGCGAATACTTAACTGGTACAACGAATTCAAATAATGCAAATAGTGGCGCAACAACTTTGTTTGACGCAACTTTTTATGTATTAACAGCGGCTAGAAATGTTTATAAATGTTTAGACAATAACGGTAACGCACAATCAACCGTTGAGCCAACAGGAACATCAACATCTATTTTATCACTTGCAGATGGTTATAAGTGGAAATATATGTACACATTATCAGCTGCTCAACAAGCAAATTTCTTATCAACTGATTTTATGGCAGTTGAAACAAATAGTTCAGTATCATCAGCGGCTATTGATGGTGCAATCAATATTGTAAAAATTAAAACTGCTGGTTCAGGTGGTACTGACGGAACATTTACAAATGTGCCTATTAGAGGTGATGGTTCAAATGGAGCTGCTACAATAGTAGTTTCTTCAGGTGCAGTAACTTCAGTAACGGTTACAAATGCAGGAACAGGTTATACTTTTGGAACAATTAGTAACGCACAAATAGTTTCAGCAGGTTCTACAAACCTTGTAGGTGCAGAGTTAGATTGTATTATAGAGCCTAAAGGTGGTCATGGTAAAAATGCAGTTGAAGAGTTAGGTGGTTTCTTTATTATGTTAAACACTTCTTTAGAAGGAACAGAATCAGCAAATACAGGTGATGTAACGGTTGCTAACGACTTTAGAAAAGTCGCATTAATCAAAGACCCAACTTCAGGTGGTTCTGCTTCTACATCAACTACTTTGAGAGCAACTAAAGCAATAAAATTAACTGGTACTTCAGGTACTTTTGCAGCTGATGAAAAAATTACTCAATCAGGTACTAATGCTGTGGGAAAAGTTGTAGAATGGGACAGCACAAATAAAATTTTATTTTATATACAAACTAGATTTAGTAATGAAGGTGTTGACGCCAACGGAAACAAAACAGCTTTTTCTGCTGGTAATACAATAACTGGTGCAACTAGTTCAGCGACAGGAACACCTGATACATCACATACAGCTACAACCAACAATGTTGTATTTTCTAGCGGGTATTCTTCAGCTGAAATTGACGCAGGTTCAGGACAAATTCTATATGTTGAAAATAGAGCGCCAATTACTAGAGCTGCTGACCAAACGGAGAATATAAAGTTAATAGTTGAGTTTTAAGGGGAGTTAAATGCCAAGTCCAACAGATTTTAACCTCTCGCCTTATTATGATGACTTTAATGAGGATAAGAAATTTCACCGTATCCTTTTTAGACCGTCATTTGCAGTTCAGGCTAGAGAGTTAACACAATCACAAACAATACTACAAAATCAAATTGAAAGATTTGGTGACCATGTATTTAAACAAGGTGCAATGGTCATACCTGGTCAAGTTGGTTTTGATTTAGAATACTCATCTATAAAATTAACTTCTAAAACTGCCTCAGCACTTAGCACTTACAACGGCACAACTCTAACAGGTCAAACTTCAGGAGTTATTGCAGAGGTTGTTGGTATATCTGCTACAGACGGAACAGACCCCGATACTCTATTCATAAAATATAATAAAGGTGGTACAAATAATACAACCGTATCATTTACAGCAGGAGAAACTTTAAATTCTACAGCACTAAATGATTTAAATAATCCAGAAACGGTTGTCGTTGCCTCTACACATACAGGTTCAGCAACATCTACAGAAAAAGGTGTTTATTATATAAATGGTTATTTTGTTCAAGTTGATAAAGCAACCGTAGTATTAGACAAATATACAGACACACCTTCTTACAGAGTAGGATTTACTTTAACAGAAACTTTTGTAACACCAAATGATGACGCAAGTATTAATGATAACGCTCAAGGTACTTCAAACATTAACGCTCCTGGTGCTCACAGATTTAAAATTTTACTAACACTTACAAAGAAAGCATTAGCAGCTACAGATGATTCTAATTTTTATGAAATTGCAAGAATTGAAAATGGCAACATTAAATCAATGGTCAGGACTACAGAGTATTCTGTATTAGAAGACACATTAGCAAGAAGAACATTTGACGAATCAGGCGACTATGTTTTATCAAATCCAGATTTAGATGTTAGAGAACATTTAGCTTCAGGTAACAATAGAGGTATTTTTTCAGCAGCTGAGGGTGGTTCAAATTCTAAACTTGCATTAGGTGTATCACCTTTTAAAGCATATGTAAACGGTTATGAAGCACAACAATTAGGTACAAAATTTATTGATGTAGATAAGGCAAGAGATTTTGATACAGCAAATAATAATAAGGCAAGATTTCAAGTAGGTAACTTTGTTTTTGTAAATAATGTTTACAACTCACCAGACATAGGTTTTGTATCAGGCGATACTCAAGCATTTAAAACCGTAAATTTATATGACACAGCTACTGCTACAGATGGTACTGAGCAAAGCACGGTTGGTACAACCGTTCCTCAAATTGGTCGGGCTAAGTCAAGAGGTTTTGAGTATGTAACTGGAACAGAGTCAAATGACATCTATCCTGATAGTGCAGTTTATAAACATTACTTATTTGATGTTGATATGTACACACATATTAATATTGTGGATAACACAGCATTTACTACTTCCGAGGTTTTATCAGGTGCAAGTTCAGGTGCTACAGGTATTGTACAAGGTTTATCAGCAACTAAATCAGCGGCTGCTACTTCAATTTCAGTTGCAAGTCCAGGTGTTGTTACATTAAACGCACATGGTTTTGAAGAAGGTCAACAAATCACTTTATCGGGTGGTAACTTTGCAATTGATGGTTCTGCTTACACTCCAGGAATTTATACGGTAAGAAATACTACAACAAACACTTTTGAGTTATATGGTCAAGACGGAACAACTGCTCAAAATGTTACAGCATTTACAAGTGGTCCTACAATGACACACGGAGTTGTAGTTTTAGCAAATGTTAAAGGTACTTTTGCAAACGGCGAAAAAGTTACAGGTCAGTTTTCAAGTAACAATTCAAACATTCAACAGGATGTTAGAGGTTATAAAGCTGTTTCAACAAAAGAGTTTGCTGATGTTAAACAGATTGGTATGCCAGGTTCACCGACTTATACAGCTGATACAGACTTATCTAGTGCATACGGTTCAAATACTAAATTAGATGGTGTTATTTCAGTAGGCGCTAATACAGCTGTTACNGGTAATAACACAAACTTTAATTCACAATTAAAACCTGGCGATTCAATTTCATTTAACAATGACGCAGGTACGACTATAACTAGAATTGTTAAAGCGGTTGTAAATAATGAAAGTTTAGTTTTAGATTCTGCTTCAAGTGGTACTACAACAAATGCAACAGCAACTAGACAAAGAGCAAAATTAAATAATCCAGAATTAAATACATTATTATTTAAGTTTCCTTACAAAACCGTAAAAACTTTAAAGACAACTGCTAATGACGGATTAACAGATACAAATTATTCTGTAAGAAGACAATTTACACAAACATTATCATCTGGAGCTGCAACGATTTCAGCAGGAACAAATGAAGTATTTGGTTCACTAAACAATAGTGATTATACGGTTTCAATAATGACAACTGGTGCTGGAAGCACAGGTGCTGTAGGTGATGTTTTAAATGTATCAGGAAATAACCATCAAGGTAATCCAATATTTACATTAGGTGGTTCTCCAACTGGTAAAACTTTAACATTAGATTTTGGTACAAACTTTTCAGGACATAAAGTAAAAATTTTGGCAACGGTCAGTAGAACGGTTGCAGGTTCTAAAACAAAAACTTTAAATCAAAATCAAACAATTAATATTGGTTCTACAAATTCAATTGAATATGGTATTATTGGTTTAGGAAAAGCAGATATTTTCAAATTAAATTCTGTAAAAATGTCAAATAGTTTTAGTTCAGACGCAACTGCTTCAGATACAGACATTACGGATAGATTTGATTTAGATAATGGTCAAAGAGATAACTTCTATGACATAGGTAGAATTAAATTAAAACCTGGTGCTATTCTACCAACTGGAAGATTACTAGTTAATTTTGATTTCTTCTCTCATGGTGCAGGTGATTATTTTGATGTTGATTCATATTCAGGTGTTATTAATTACGAAGAAATACCAAGTTATACTTCAGATAGTTCAGGTGAAACTTTTGAATTAAGAGATGTGTTAGATTTCAGACCAAGAGTTGATGACGCTAGTGTATTTGACTCTGGTGGAGATGACCGTACTTTTGATGGCGCTGGCGCTTCAGTATTAGATATACCTAGATTTGGTTCAGACATTACAGCTGATTTAGAATTTTACTTAAATAGAATTGATAAACTTTTCTTAACTAGAGAAGGCACTTTAAAAATTGTTAAAGGTGCTTCAGATTTAAATCCATTACAACCTTCTAATTTAGACGGTCATATGTTGTTAGCGACATTAAATATACCTTCTTATACTTTATCTACAGATGAAGTTGAAATTGAAAAAGAAGATAATAGAAGATATACTATGAGAGATATTGGTAAACTGGAAAACAGAATTCAAAATGTTGAATATTACACTCAACTATCTCTATTAGAGGCTAACGCACAAAACTTACAAATACAAGATGAAAATGGTTTAGACAGATTCAAAAATGGATTTGTCGTTGATAACTTTACAGGTCATAATATTGGTGATGTATCAAACAACGATTACAAATTAGCTGTTGATAGAGCAAGAGGTGAGGCAAGAACACTATTTAATGAGGATATTGTTGAGTTAGAAGAATCAGATGATGATGGTACTTCTATCATAGCAACTGATAGAACAGATGGCAACTATCAAAAAACAGGTGATTTAATTACATTACCTTATACAGAAACACCATATATCACACAATCATTTGCTTCAAAAACAGAAAACTTAAATCCGTTTTTAGTATTTAATTGGATTGGTGATATTGAATTAAATCCACCAGTTGATGAGTGGAAAGAAACAAGAAGAGCTCCAGAAATTGTTGCTAATGTGTTTGGTTCATTTGATAACTTAGCTTTAAATGCTGGTTTAGATAATACAAGTATTTCTGAAATACCTGTAGGTACAGAATGGAANGAATGGCAAGACCAATGGTCTGGTAATCCTAGAACAAGTGCAAACTGGCAAGGTAATAGATTAGTTCAAACAACTTCAAGAACGGTAGGTCAAGTTAGAAGTGGTATTAGAACGTCAATAGTTCCTCAAACGGTTAGACAAAGTTTAGGTAGCAGAGTTATATCTGTCGCTTTTGTTCCTTTTATAAGAAGTAGAAATGTGGAGTTTCAAGCGTATGGTATGAGACCAAATACAAGAGTTTATCCTTATTTTGATAA